>ENA-OQAN01000624-OQAN01000624.1-human-gut-metagenome-genome-assembly--contig:-NODE-624-length-18071-cov-1.797425_pt1 | contig 18071 bp, 21 predicted proteins | sample MGYA00242735_ERZ504527 | MGnify/ENA primary metagenome ERZ504527 (study PRJEB26092, sample SAMD00036230) | human gut metagenome | host: Homo sapiens | study: EMG produced TPA metagenomics assembly of... | reverse complement strand
GCAGGATCTGATGCCAGTGCAGGAACAACAACAGCTGTCAAAGACGGAGATGAGTGGGTATTAAATGGAAGAAAATGCTTCATTACAAATGGAGGAATCGCTTCTTTCTACTGTATCACAGCTATGACAGATAAAACAAAAGGTGTCAAAGGAATCTCTATGTTCTTAGTTGATGCTGGAACACCAGGATTAAGCACAGGTAATGAAGAAAATAAAATGGGTATCCGTACATCAAACACATGTGATGTTGTATTAGAAGACTGTCGTATTCCAGCTGCAAACTTAGTTGGAGAAGAAGGAAGAGGATTCTCAATCGCAATGAAGACATTAGACCAGGCAAGAGCTTGGATGGGATGTGTTGCAACAGGTATCGCACAGCGTGGTATCAATGAAGGTATTGCATATGCCAAAGAAAGAGTTCAGTTTGGTAAACCAGTCATCAAAAATCAGGCAATGCAGTTTAAAGTAGCTGATATGGAAATCAAAACAGAAACAGCTCGTCAGATGGTTGCACATGCTTTAACAAAGATGGATATGGGATTACCACATTCCAAAGAAGCAGCGATCGCAAAATGCTATGCATCTGATATCGCAATGGAAGTAGCTTCTGAAGCAATCCAGATGTTCGGTGGATATGGATACAGCAGAGAATATCCAGTTGAAAAATTATTAAGAGATGCTAAGATCTTCCAGATTTTCGAAGGAAGTAACGAAATTCAGAGAATCGTCGTAGCAAATAACACAATCGGAAGATAGAACATAAGAAGGAGTAAGACTATGAACATTTTAGTATGTATCAAACAGGTTCCGGATGATTCTGTAGAAATCCATTTAAATGCAGAAGGAACACCGGATTTAGCAAACGTAACACCTGTTGTAAATGCATTTGACACCTATGCTCTCGAAATGGCAGCACGATTAAAAGAATCCTCTGAAGGAGAAGTAACAGTTGTATGTGTCGGAGAAGATAGTGCAAAGAACTCTCTGAAAAACTGTCTTGCAGTTGGTGCAGATCATGCATTTTTAGTAAGTGATGATGCATTCAAAGGATCTGACACAACAGGAATCGCAAATATCCTAAAAAATGTGATCGCAAAATTAGAAGCGGACAATGGTCAGAAATTTGATCTTGTATTCTGTGGAAAAGAAGCAACAGATGCCGCACTTGGACAGGGTGGCTTAATGTTAGCTGAAGAACTTGGAACAAGTGTGATCACAAATATTACAGAAATCGCTTTAGATGGCGATAAAGTGACAGCAAAACAGGAAACAGAAGAAGGATACCGTACAGTAGAAGCTTCTGCACCATGTGTCGTAACAGTCACAAAACCAGAATATGACCCACGTTACCCAACGATCAAGAATAAAATGGCAGCAAGAAAGAAACCAATCGGCGATATTAAAGAAGCTGATCTTGCTGATCTTGAAAAAGAAAAAGTCGGAGAATCTAATGCAAAGGTTCAGATCGTTAAATTATATGAACCAGCGAAGAAAGAAGCCGGAATCAAGATTCAGGAAGAAACACCAGAAGATTCAGCAATGAAAGCAGTCGCTATGATGCAGATGCCAAAGTATTCTAGGAAGGGAGAACAAAGGACATGGCAGAATGTAAGAATATCATGGTATATGTAGAAACTGCAGAAGGAAATCCAGTCAAAGTTGGATTGGAAATGTTATCTCCAGCCAAGAAACTTGCCGATAAAGTTACGGCAGTTGTTATTGGAGGTGGAGTAGCAGATGCAGCAAAAGAAGTAGCAAAGGCCGGAGCCGATCAGGTCATCTGTGTCGACAGCGAAGATTACAAAGAGTTTAATCTCGATGCATATGCTCAGGTTTTAGTAGAATTAGTAAAAGAAGAAAATCCAGAAGCTGTATTTGTAGGTGGAACACAAGATGGAAAAGATATCGCACCAGTTGTTGCAGCAAAATGTAACACAGGATGTGCATCCGATGTATTAGATATCAAAGCAGAAGATGGAGAAGTTATCTATACATGCCCACTTTATGGTGGAACTGTATTGGAAGATGTAAAGATCAAGACAACACCACAGATAGCAACATTACGTTCCGGAGCATTCCAGAAAGTGGAAGACCCAACTGAGGGTGAAGTTGTAGCCAAAGAAGTAAAAGTGGCTGATGATGTGATCAAAGCAAAGATCACAGAAAGTGTAAAAGAAATCGCAGAGACGATCAACCTGGAAGAAGCAGAAGTTATCGTATCTGGTGGACGTGGAATGGGAAGCAAAGAAAACTTCGCATTAGTTGACGATCTTGCAAAACTCTTAGGAGGAGTTGTAGGAGCAACAAGACCAGCCATTGAAGACGGATGGGTATCAAAGATTCATCAGGTTGGACAGTCTGGAAAGATCGTTGCACCAAAATTATATATTGCATGCGGAATCTCTGGAGCTACACAGCACGTATCAGGAATCATGAATTCTGGATACATTGTAGCAATCAACAAAGATGAAGATGCACCAATCTTTGACGTAGCCAATGTAGGAATCGTTGGAGACGTTATGAAAGTGCTTCCTGTTATGATTGAAGAGATCAAGAAGATCAAGGATGCACAGTAAATAAATATCTATTTTTAAAATAGCTTGTTTCTATACTTAATGTATATTCACCATTTATAAAAGGTCAGATTATGGCGTACACCATAGCCTGGCCTTTCTTTCCGTGTATAATTAATAAGAAGAAACTTTTATATATCACGTCCACAATGCCGGTAAAATGCCAGCATATACAATCCACATAATCCAACAAGTGCATACACAACTCGTGACAGCCAGCTCATATCTCCAAACAAAAATGCAACAAGATCAAATCGGAAGAATCCGATCAATCCCCAATTTATAGCACCAATGATCGTAAGCGTTAAAGCTGTACAATCCAAACATTTATTTCCCATAATAAAATCAAACCTCCTTGATGTGAAATGTAAAGAATTCCAGTATAGTATTTACAAAAAAAAGGATTTTATGTACAAGGTATTAAAAACCTTAAAATACATTTACGTTTAAAAAAAAGAGAGTATAATACTCATCAAAGACCATGTCTGACTACCGTGAAGGTAAAGGAGGAACAAAGGCATGAAAGTTATTTTTTAGACGTAGACGGAGTATTGAATTCACAGCAATTATTCGAGAAATGCGAAGATGATCAGCTGATTTCTGTAGATGAGGATAACATTAAGAATTTAAAAACAATCGTAGATGCAACAGGAGCAAAGATCGTATTATCATCATCCTGGAGATACGGATGGGCAGAACACAGTGATGCTGTGCAGGACTGGTGTCAGATTCTAGTTGACATCTTAGCGAAATACGACCTAAAGATCATAGATAAGACAGAATACCTAAGCAGTGGAAGAAGAGAAGATGAGATCAAAGATTGGCTGGATAAGTGTGAAGAGAAGATTGAAGGTTTTGTCATATTAGATGATGGTGCATATGAATGGCGTAGACACGGATTTGACAAACATCTGGTTAAGACAGATTTTTTGTACAGGTGGATTAAGAGAAGAAGATGCAGACAAAGCAATTAAGATCTTAAATAAGAAAAGATTATTCAGCTTTTTCAAAAAATACTAAAGGAGAGTTAACAGATGGATATAAATAAAGTGACAACAGCAATGATCGATTACTATCAAGGCCAGCCAAAGAGAATCCAGCATTTCTTGAAAGTACATGCGTATGCAAAGCTGATCGGAGAACAGGAAGGATTAGATAAGGAAATTTTAGACATTCTGGAAGTGGCTGCATTAACACATGATATCGGTATCAAAATAAGCGAAGAAAAATACAACAGTAGTGCAGGAAAATACCAAGAGGTTGAAGGACCGGCAGTTGCACAGCAGATGCTGGAAGACTTACAATATGACAAAGCAAAAACAGACAGAGTCTGCTATTTGATCGGACATCACCATACATATAATCAGATTGACGGTATTGATTATCAGATTCTTGTAGAAGCAGATTTTTAGTAAATCTTGCAGAAGAACAAAGTTCCAGAGAGACAATTGAGTCCGTAAAAGGCAAGATTTTTAAGACAAAAACAGGAATCTGGCTGATAAATAAAATTTTTTTGAAAAAAAAGCTTGCCAAGAGTCGAGGAATATGATAAAGTATAGAAGTCGCAGAAATGAGACAACAACTTAACTGCCCAGATAGCTCAGTCGGTAGAGCAGAGGACTGAAAATCCTCGTGTCGCTGGTTCGATTCCGGCTCTGGGCATTGTATGCGGGTGTAGTTCAATGGTAGAACTCCAGCCTTCCAAGCTGATCACGTGGGTTCGATTCCCATCACCCGCTCTTTTATTTAAGAAGAATGTTATGCATTCTTCTTTTTTTTGTTGTAATTTTTTATTATATCGTTTTTTTTCAACCATAGTCAATCGAATTATGTTATGATACAATGATAAAAGAACAAAAATCTGAAACACCATACCATAAAGGAGATACAAAAATGGATTACAACAAACTGGCATTAGAAATGCACGAAAAAAATAAAGGTAAGATCGCAGTACGTTCTAAAGTAACAGTAAAGACAAGAGATGATCTAAGTACAGCTTATACACCAGGAGTCGCAGAACCTTGTCGTAAGATCCGTGATAATAAAGAAGAAGTATATCGTTATACAGCAAAAGGTAATTTAGTAGCTGTCGTATCTGACGGAACAGCTGTATTAGGACTTGGAGATATCGGACCAGAAGCAGCAATGCCTGTTATGGAAGGAAAAGCTCTTTTGTTTAAAGAATTTGCAGACATCGATGCATTCCCTATCTGCTTAGATACAAAAGATACAGAAGAGATCATTAAAACAGTGAAAAATATCGCACCATGCTTTGGTGGAATCAATCTAGAAGATATCTCAGCACCAAGATGTTTTGAGATTGAAAAGCGTTTAAAAGAAGAATTAGATATTCCAGTATTCCATGATGATCAGCATGGAACAGCCATCGTTGTAGCAGCAGGATTATTAAATGCCTTAAAATTTGTCGGAAAGAAAATGGAAGATGCAAACATTGTGATCAATGGAGCAGGATCTGCTGGAATCTCTATCTGTAAACTATTATTACAGTTTGGCGCAGGAAATGTTGTCTTAGTTGACCAGAAAGGTGCATTATGTCCAGGAGAAGACTGGATGAATCCAGCACAGAAAGATATGGCAGAGATCACAAACAAAGAGAAACAGACTGGAACATTAACAGAGATCATCAAAGATAAAGACGTATTTATCGGAGTTTCTGCACCAAATATCGTGACAGCCGAAATGGTATCTACTATGGCAGACGATGCGATCATTTTGCCATGGCAAATCCAACACCAGAGATCATGCCAGATGAAGCGAAGAAAGGTGGAGCAAGAGTTATCGCAACAGGAAGATCCGATTTCCCTAATCAGATCAATAACGTATTAGTATTCCCAGGAATCTTCAGAGGAGCTCTGGATGCAAGAGCTGGGCAGATCACAGAAGAGATGAAGATGGCAGCAGCAAGAGCGATCGCAAGTATCATCAGTGATGATGAGTTAAATGAAGAGTATATCATTCCAGGTGCATTTGATGAAAGAGTCTGCAAAGCAGTAGCCAAAGCTGTTGCAGAAGAAAGCCAGAAATAAATGATAGAATTAAATTAAGTACAAGAGCACTTCTGTTCAAGAAGTATGTTTTATGATATACTATATTGAGTTGTGAGAAAATTTTAGGAGATTTTAGGAGAATTCATTCAATGAAAACAAGCGGAATATTATTGCCAATTTTTAGTTTACCATCAGATTACGGAATTGGATGCTTTTCAAAGGAAGCATACAAATTTGTAGATTTTTTAGAAGAAGCAGGCCAGAAGTACTGGCAGATCCTTCCATTAGGAACGATCGGTGCGGGAAATTCTCCTTATCTTTCGTTTTCAAGTTTTGCAGGAAGTGCATATTATATCGACTTAGAACAGTTACTGGAAGAAGGACTTCTTAAGAAAAAAGAACTTGAATCAATTAAGGAAGAAAACAAGGGCAAAGTTGACTATGAGAAAATCAGAGAAGATCACAGAAAGCTTTTAAGAAAAGCTTATTTCAGATTTCATCCAGATGAAGATTATAAGAAATTTATCAAAGACAATGAATACTGGATCGGGGAATATGCAGAATATATGAGCGAGAAGAAAAGTAAATTCCCAGAAAGTTATTTCTGCTTCTGCCAGTATTATTTCCATAAACAGTGGCTTGCGCTGAAGAAATATGCGAATGACAAAGGAATTCAGATCGTAGGAGATCTTCCATTTTATGTAGCCTTAGATGGAACAGCATTTACATACCACAAAGAATTATTTAAAGTCGATGAAGAAGGAAAGGCAACGGTTGTAGGTGGATGTCCTCCAGATGCATTTGCAGAAGATGGACAGGTATGGTCCAATCCTGTATATGACTGGGAATATCATAAGAAAACAGATTACGAATGGTGGATGAAACGTTTACGTCATAATTTTATGTTATATGATATTTTAAGATTAGACCATTTCAGAGGATTCGATGAATACTTTGAGATTCCAGCAGAAGACGAGACAGCTGTTAATGGAGAATGGGTCAAAGGTCCAGGAATGGATTTCTTTGAAGCAATGAAGAAAGAACTTGGTGAGAAGAAAGTTATCGCAGAGAACTTAGGATTCTTAACAGACAGTGTGCATAAACTTCTAGATGATACAGGATTCCCAGGAATGAATGTTCTGGAATTTGCATTTGGAGCATATGATGACAGCATCTATCTTCCACATAAATACAAAGAAAATAGTGTTGTATACACAGGAACACATGACAATGATACGGTTGTTGGATGGTACGAAACATTATCAGAAGATGATAAGAAATTCTTAGAGCATTATTTAAAATACAGTACGATCGAGAGAACAGGAACTGTACATTTAGACTTGATTTCTCTTGCATTAGAGAGTCGAAGCGATATGGTGATCATCCCACTTCAGGATTATCTTGGATTAGGAAATGAAGCAAGGATCAACACACCATCTACGGTAGGTGGTAACTGGGAGTGGAGAGTGAAAGAAGAGCAGTTAACAGATGAGTTAAAAGAACTGATCAGAACACTGACAATAAAATATCGTACAGTTGCAGAAGAGAATGCGAAGAAAGCAGCCGAAGAAGCACAGCAATAGAAGAAATTGATAGAAGAAAAAGGATGAAAGAATTTGGAAAATCTTTCATCCTTTTTTGCATAGAAATATGCGTATAAAATAATTGATATTAGATTGTATGGAATATGATGTACCATATAAAGCAATAAAATTAGCTTGACGACACAAAATCATAGTGTTACAATTTAGTACATAAAAGCGTTGAAGCTTTAAAGCTTAGAAGTTTAAAGCCAAGGAATGCAATCGGGAACGATATTAAGGAGGAGAAAAATATGAGATTAAAGAAAGTCATGGCAACAGGATTAGTTGCTGCATTAGCATTATCCACAATGGTTGGTTGCTCAAGCAAGAAAGACAGTTCAGACCAGAAGAAGATCGGAGTCGTTCAGTTAGTAGAACACGATGCTTTAGATGCATCTTACAAAGGGTTTAAGGATGGTCTTGAGAAAGCTGGATATAAAGACGGAGATAAGATCAAGATTGAATATAAGAACGCACAGAATGAACAGTCAAATTGCCAGACGATTGCCAAACAATTTGTCACAGATAAGTGCGATCTTGTATTAGCGATCGCAACACCAGCAGCACAGGCAATGGCCAATGAATCAAAAGATATTCCGATTTTAGTAACAGCTGTTACAGATCCAGCCGATGCCAAACTGGTGAAATCAAATAAAAAACCAGGAACAAACGTATCTGGAACATCAGATTTAACACCAGTAGCAAAACAGATGAATCTATTAAAAGAATTAATTCCAAATGCAAAGAAAGTTGCAATGTTATATTGTTCTGCAGAAGCAAACTCCAAATTCCAGGTAGGACTTGCGAAGAAAGAAGCAAAGAAATTAGGATTAACAACAGTCGATGCAACAGTATCAGAATCCAGTGAGATCCGTCAGGTTGTAGAATCCTTAAAAGGTAAAGTTGATGCAATCTATTCACCAACAGACAACATGATCGCAGCAGGAATCAATACAGTATCCATGGTAGCAAATGAAGCTAAGATCCATTTATCGTAGCTGAAGAAGGAATGTGTACAGGTGGAGGACTTGCAACATACGGAGTTAACTACTACAAGTTAGGACAGCAGACAGCAAAGCAGGCAGTAAGATCTTAGAAGGAAAAGCTGAACCAAAAGATATGCCAATTGAATATCAGGAAAATGCGGATCTGATCATCAATAAAGACACAGTAAAGACATTAGGAATTAAGATTCCAGAGAAGTTAAAAAAAGAAGCTAAGATGGTAACAACACAGAAAAAGAATAATAAATAAGATTTTCTTGCATGTAAGATTACAAGAAGATCAGGAAGTGTCTTCCGATTTGCGGGAGGCACTTCTGTGCATTTAGAAAAGAGGTAGAAAATGGCATTAATTACAAATCTTTATAGTGCATTAGCCCAAGGAACATTATGGGGAATCATGGCACTGGGAGTTTATATTACATTTAGGATCTTAGATATCGCAGACTTATCCTGCGATGGAACATTTGCACTCGGTGGATGTATCAGTGCAATCCTTATTACAAGGGGAGTCAATCCATTTGTAACATTATTATTTGCACTTGTAGGAGGAATGTTAGCAGGACTTGTTACAGGCTGGCTGCACACGAAACTTATGATCCCTGCGATCTTAGCAGGTATTTTAACAATGATCGCATTATGGTCCGTTAATATCAGAGTTATGGGAGGACCAAATGTTTCATTACTTGGAGAAGACACTGCATTTACAAAGGTAATGGATCTGTTAGGAGTAGATCAGACATTGGCAACATTGGTAGTTGGAGTCATTATTGGAGCCATTGTGATCGCAGCTCTGTACTGGTTTTTTGGAACAGAGATCGGATGTGCACTTAGGGCAACAGGAAACAATGAATTTATGGTACGTGCTTTAGGGGGAAATACAGATACATCCAAAGTGTTAGGATTGGTGATTTCTAATGGACTGATCTCAGTATCTGGAGCTTTAGTAGCCCAGAACCAAGGATACGGAGATATCAAAATGGGAACAGGATCTATTGTAATTGGTCTTGCATCCATTGTAATCGGAGAAGTTATCTTTGGAAAACGTTTTTAACTTTGCTTATATCCTTGCATCACTGATCGGAGGAGCAATGGTATATCGTATGATCATCTCACTTGTTTTACATTTCGGATTAAGTACCGATGATATGAAATTATTCACAGCGATCATCGTAGCATTAGCACTCGGTATTCCTGCTCTCAAATCAAAATATTCACACCGCAGGACACCAGCATAGAAAGAGGGGCAAAGTTATGTTAGAAATTAAAAATGTACATAAAACATTTAATAAAGGAACGATCAATGAGAAAAAAGCATTAAATGGAGTCAATCTTCACTTAGATCCTGGGGACTTCGTAACGATCATCGGAGGAAATGGGGCCGGAAAATCTACAACTCTCAACATGGTAGCAGGAGTCTATCCGATCGATCAAGGAACGATCATTCTAGATGGCAAGGATATCTCAGATCTTCCAGAATACAAACGTGCCTACATGTTAGGAAGAGTATTCCAGGACCCAATGATGGGAACGGCAGCAGGTATGCAGATTGAAGAAAACATGGCAATGGCAAACCGTAGAGGAAAGAAAAGAGGCCTAAGCTGGGGAATCACAAAAAAAAGAAAAAGAAATGTTTAAAGAAAAATTACAAATGCTCGACTTAGGACTAGAAGATCGAATGACATCCAAAGTAGGACTATTATCCGGAGGTCAGAGACAGGCATTGACACTGCTTATGGCAACACTGAAGAAACCAAGCCTGCTATTATTAGACGAACACACAGCAGCCCTTGATCCAAAGACTGCGAAGAAAGTACTAGATATCACAGAGAAGATCGTAGCCAGAGATAATCTTACAACAATGATGGTAACACATAATATGAAAGATGCGATCAATATCGGAAACCGCCTGATCATGATGAGTGATGGAAAGATCATTTATGATGTGAAAGGGGAAGAAAAGAAGAAGCTTAAGGTAGCAGATTTATTGCAGAAATTCGAAGAAGCCAGCGGCGGAGAATTCGCAAACGATAGAATGTTGTTGTCATAAATTCTGATTTGGACGGTAGGCATTCGTATATGTGTCAGAAATAAGATAAGAACAAATATTTATAAGAAAACCAGTGGCAACACGCAGATTTTAAGAGCGTTTTTTACAAATCGCTGATTCGCGCCTGTTCCTTCGGATAACTCACTGGCTGCGAGCCAAAATGCCCGCAGCTACGTTCAGACAATCAACCACAGGCGCTGCGAATTTGTAAACGCACTTAAAATCTGCTGATTGTTGCCACTGTTTCTTATAAATATTTGTTCTTATCTTATTCCTGCCACATAAAACTGAAGGCTATTCCAACCACTACAGAGTGTGTATGTTATACGGTATTGGTTGATAATCTTTTATTCCTTAACAGAAGATGAAAGAGTTTTACAGCACCGATTTATCGAGATGTTTGAAAAAATCTTAAATTGTAATCAGTGCCGTATTCAAGTATAAATAAAATTAAAATGTAAAAAAAATTTACATAATTATAAATAAAAGTTGTAAAATGTAAAATATATTGACATTAGTAAAATAAAGTGATATTTTAAATACATAAGAAAGGTGGTGTTGAGATTGATTGACTTTTATTATCAATTAAGACAGAGGATGGTAGAGACGATGCAAGTTTCGCTGAAACAGATAAGACAAGTTCTTGGATTTGGAGTGCAGGAATTTGGCGATTTAATTGGATTAACAAGACAAACGATTAATAATTTGGAGACTCAGAAGAATAAGATGAGTTCGATTCAATATATTGCAATATGTGCTGTAATTGATAATTGTTTGAAGGATAAACCAGAATTATTACCGATACTTTCTACTATATTATGTTCTAACGAAGATGAAAATCATGGAAATATATTTGAGACGATAGAGAATGGATCGCTTTTGAAAAAATGGTTTCTATGTTTTCCAGATGAATCAAAGATTTTAAGATTTGGAGTAGATGACACAGGAATCATTGATCAAACAGATTTTAATAATATTGCGGAAAATTATCGAGTATTTTTGGATCAGACAGCTTTGTATCAAAATGGTTTTTCAGAAGCAATACAACCATTGTCAGGATTGTTAAAGAATAATGGAAATAAAATTATTATTCCTTTAAGATCAGTAGAAGCAATACAGAATCAGATGATCAGTACGAATAGAGAAGAAATTACAATGGCACAAAGAGCTATGAAGATTTTAATGGATATGCAAATGCAGGATCTGGTGGAGATTCGAGGGGAAAAGAGTGATTCTAATGTGATCAGTACATTTGTTTCAGTATTTGCAAAGTTTAAATGTGTGAACAGATTAGCATTGATCACTTGCGATAGAAAATTAGCAAAACAGATAGAAGCGTTAAATAACGATGAGATGGGAGGATTTCATATTTTAGTATTAAAATATGAAAATGGCAAAGGATTTAGAAAGTGGCAAGAGGAAGATTTTCAAGACAAAGAATCTATAGAAAAAATATATATAAATAGTGAGAATATAACAAGAACAAAACAAAGATGATGAATTAAAAGGTTGGGGAGTTATAAGTTAGGAGGAAAGCATATGGAAGGTGACAGTAAGCATAAGAAAGATGAATATGCCAGGAATGTATTAGAAAATTATGCAAAAAAACTATAAAATTTTTTTTGGATACTTGTAGTATATTAGAGCCTGCAATAGATAAATTCTGGATGGATATCATACCATTTCTTCATAGATATCAGAATAAAATTATTATTCCTTTAAGGACGATAGAAGAATTGCAGAAACATGAAAGAAATATAGAAAATATCAATTTGGCAAATAAAGCTAAAAATAGTTTAAAAGGTTTTACAGCAATTGCTCACAGCAGGATATGTTGAGATCAGGGGAGAAAAAAGTGACAATTTTGCAGATAATGTCTTTCAGGTAGTCTTTACAAAATTTAGAATGACAAATAGATTGTTGCTGATCACACAAGATAATAATTTAGCAAAAGATATTTTGGCATTGAACAATAATCGATCTGTGAAAGCAAAACAGGTTCGTGCAAAAAGAATTGATAGATATGGTTATTTGAGTGATTATGCTTGGAATTCTAGTTCAATAAAACAAAAAAATAGTAGACAAGATGATACAAGAGATACAGAAAATAAAATAGTTTTAGAAAAACAGATGTTTAGAGTGTGTAATAAAGTAACTGATATAGTTGATTCAGAATTACCAGTAAGTCATATTCCTGATGAAGGAGAAATGGTGTATGCATCTAATGGAATGGTAAAATTAGGTTCTAAAGTAGCAGAAGGAGGAGAAGGAAAAATTTATACAACGAATACTCCTTATGTTGCAAAAATCTATAAAAGAAAGAATAATACAAAAAGAAAATATGCAAAAATCAAATTGATGCTGAGTAAGAAAATACAGTGTGAAGGTATCTGTTATCCTGTTTCAGAATTATATAATGTCAATAAAGAGTTTATAGGATATTTAATGCCAAAAGCAAAAGGAAAAGAACTTCAGAAAAGTATTTTTATAAAACAATTGTTTTATCGAATTTTCCAAATTGGAAGAAAAGAGATACTGTAGAATTGTGTATTACAATTTTGGAAAAGATCAAATATCTTCATGATAGAAATATTATTATGGGAGATATAAATCCAGCAAATATTTTGGTAGTATCTCAAAAAGAAGTTTATTTTGTAGATACTGATAGTTATCAAATAGAAGATTTTCCATGTCCAGTTGGTATGACGAATTATACGGCACCAGAAATTCAAGGAAATAATTTTAGCAAATTTTTACGAACAAAAGGGAATGAAAACTTTGCGGTAGCTACATTACTTTTTATGATCATGTTGCCAGGTAAACCACCATATTCACAGCAGGGAGGCGGATATCCGGGGGATAATATTAAGAATATGGATTTTTCTTTATCCATTTGGAGAGAACTCTAACAAAAAAACGCCAGATGGACCATGGCGGTATATTTGGAGTCATTTAATATATGATCTGAAGAAAAAATTTTATAATACATTTCGACAAGACGGAGAAAAATTCTAAAGAAAATGATAGATTTGAAGAGATGAATGGCTTTCTTTGTTTTAGAAATTATTTAAGGTTACTCGATGATGGAATATTAAGACAACAAGATCCGATGTCTGAGGAGCTGTTTCCAACAAGGCATAAAAGAAGTTCTAAAATTGAGTATGTTCGATGTCGATTATGTGGACAGGAAAAACCAGAAGATGTATGTGTAGATGGAATTTGTAGAGAGTGTTTAAATAAAGAAGAAAATTTACAGAATGTAAGAAATAGTGGCAAGAAAATAATATATACAAATTATCAGAAATATATTAAGAATGTAAAACCATATGAATTCTGCCCAGAATGTTATAATTATGGAAATCAGGTAAAAGTAAAAAGATATTGTATAGATTGTGGTAAATTGATTGAAATAACGAATAATGAATATGATTTTTATAAGAAGAAAGGAATTTGATTTACCAAAACGATGTCCATCATGCAGGGAAAACAAAAAAAATAATTATAATAATCGGGATAATAGAAATAACGGAACATTTTGTTTTATTTCTACTGTATTATGTGAGTATTTTGGAAAATCAGATGATTGCATAGAACTTAATATTTTACGAGAATATAGGGACGAGTGGCTTAGGAAACAATCAGGAGGTGTAGAATTGATAACCAAGTATTATAATACTGCCCCATTAATGGTTAGTAAATTAAAAGCATCTGATCGATATGAGGAACATTGTCAATATATGTGGCAGAATTATTTACAGCCATGTCTTAAGTTTATAGAACAAAAACGATTTGAAACATGTAAAGATAAATACATAGAGATGTATGAATACTTAGAATCAATATTATCTTAGAGGAGGAATACAAGATGAAAGATAATTATTTAATCAGATTAGAAGACTTAGTCAACAATCCAACTCCGAGAGTTCCAATTTGTTTATGCTTGGATACTAGTGGATCAATGGCAGCAGTAGAAGGAGCGTGTGAGACGACAGGAGAAACAATATATCAAGATGGACGTACATGGAATATTGCAACAGGTGGAATTAGACGAGTGGATGAATTGCAAAAAGGCGTGGAAAAATTTTATGAAGCAATTCGGGAAGATGAAGTGGCTGTTTATTCAGCTGAAATTTGTATTGTTACATTTGACAGTAAGGCAACTTGTGTGATGGATTTCGCAAACCTTGATAGACAGGAAAAAAATTCCGCAATTAACGACCAACTGGAGATACAGCGATGGGAGAAGGAGTAACACTTGCTCTTGATCTATTAAAAAAAAAGAAAACAAGAATATAAAGATAAAGGTGTAGATTATTATCAGCCATGGCTTGTTTTGATGACAGATGGAGTACCGAATGGAAATCCAGAACAGTTAAATAGAGCAATTAACAGAACAAGGAAAATGGTCGATGAAAGAAAATTGACAGTCTTTCCAATTGGAATAGGAAATGAAAGTGATATGTCAGTGTTGGATAAATTTTCACCAGGTCGTAAAGCTCTAAAATTACAAGGAATGAAATTTCAGGAGTTTTTTGCATGGCTTAGTAAAAGTGTATCAAAAACTTCCCAGTCTATGCCAGGTGAAAGTATCAAACTTGATGTTGAAGGAATCAAAGGATGGGCAGAATTATAAGATGATATAATTTACTGTCCGGAGGTAGATAAATGTGGAATATAATACAGTGTGCTGTCAAAGGACGCAGTCATGAAAAAGTCAATATGCCATGTCAGGACAAAACGTATGCACTATTTGAAAATGATGTTCAGACAATAGCATTAGCAGATGGAGCAGGATCAGCAAAATTATCTCATTTTGGAGCTGAAACTGTCACTAGATGTATTTGTGAAGAAATGGTACAAAAGTTTGATGATTATTTTAACAATGAGGATGGCATGACTGTTAAGCAACAAATGATAGAAGTGATAGAAAAGCGACTTGAGCAAACTGCAAAACAACAAGAATGCGACATGATAGATCTTGCATCAACATTATTATTTGTTGCAATTAAAGATAATAAATTTATTATGGCACATATTGGGGACGGCATCATTGGATACCTGAAACAAGATGAGTTAAAAATTGCAACACATCCGATGAATGGGGAATTTATTAATACAACAGTATTTACGACGTCAATGGATGTAGTGAGGGAAACACGATTGATTAAAGGAGGTGTTGAAGAAATAAAAGGATTTGTGTTGATGTCAGATGGAACAGAAAGCAGTTTGTATAACAAGAAAGATGATAAATTTGCTGATGTGGTGAAAAAGATTATGAAGATGTCAATGAAATCGGAAATTAAAATTGTAGAGAAACAGTTAAAACAAAGTTTTGAGAATGTAGTTAGTAAAGCAACTGGTTGATGATTGCAGTATGATAATGATAGTTAGGAGAAGATTGACTTAATGAAGAAAAAAATATTACAGATATTAGGAATTACATTATGTATGGCATTAATATTTCCAGTACATGTTCAAGCGGCAAATAAAAAGAGTTCAGAAGCAAAAGTATGTTATACAAAGTTTATAAAAAAGAAAAAAAGCAGCTTATGATGCGGAATACGGTGAGTATGGAGCATGGGAAGGAAATTATAAAATTGTTGATATTAATGGTGATAAGATCCCAGAATTACTTGTAGTAGGATTAAATGGAAAGTCTTATATTTACACATATAAGACACAGAAAAACAAAATGAAAAAATTGAAAAGTCAAGAATTGCTTCAAATGGACTCATTAAGACCACGCCTTTATTATTCAGCCCAAAAGCATAAAGTTGTATTAATGAGTGCAAATCCATCATCTATGACATTTGTGACATACAAATATAAAGGAAAGAAAATAAAAAAAGAATCAACACTGGTGAATGTGTTTGGGAAAAATTATCGCAGAGGGTACGTATATAATGGGAAATATATTTCTTCAAAATTAGGGAAAAAGAAAGTAAATAAAATATTGAAGTATAATAAATTACAGTAGTGAAAGAGAAGATGTTTATGAACACACAAAAATTTGAAGTTTTAGATTATACGGCGTTGGTCAAGTTGTCATTTCGATCTAAATATTGGAGAGTTGATCATAAAGCGAGGACGGATCAATGGAGTAAGGAACACAGTGGTTATTTTGGGGAATATTTATATTTTGCGTATGGCTATGTACTTATCGTTAAAATGTGCAGTTTTTGTTATTATTTTTTCTTTTGATCCACATTTATTTTTTATTATGCAATATCATATAAAAAAAGCAGTTTGGTATAGAAATACTGGAATACGACCATCAGAAGTAACAAGAAATGTGGGAATCTATGGTGAATATATTGCTACAATGTGTGCAGAAGAAAATTTAAAAAAACACAAAATGAATGGTAGAATTTTTAACAGTGTGATGATTCCCAAAAAAGATGGAGATTTTAATGAAGCAGATATTGTTGTGGTTGGAAATTTTGGAATTCAGGTAATTGAAGCAAAAGCAAGAATGGGAACATTTGCAGGTAGTCCGGTAGGGGAAAAATGGACGCAGTACATAGGAAGACAAGTATATGAAACACAGAATCCTCTATATCAAAATTTAAATCATTGCAATTATTTAAGTGAGTATTTATATGAAAAAATTCCATATTTAAGATCTATAGATTTTATTAATAAAATGTATAATATCTGTTTATATGGTTTGCATGGTGTGAAATTATCTATGGATAAGTCGAAATTACCTAACATGGGTTATTTAGTGGATATGGCAAGTCCAGGATACAGGGATTACTATTTTTCAGAAAATCTTCTAAGTGATAAAGAAGTTTCCTTGATATGCGATGCAATTTCCCGTATATCATATTACTCCAGGGAAGAATATAAAAGAAAAATGGAGGAAAGAAAAGTACGACAGGAAAGGAAAGAATTTCAACATAGATATTTCTATTATATTGCAGTTATAACAACAGCAGGTGGAAATAAAAAAACAGTACTTTGCAGAGATAACAAGTATTATAAAACATATTATGATCAGGAAGATGGTTGGTTTAAGGCGCATCCTAATTATAGAATCGATAAGGTAGTACAAACATTTGATAGCTTGGAAGAAGCATTACAAATTTATAAATCATAACATACGAGGAGGAATGATAACTTATGAAAAAAATGAAATATATTTTACTGATTGCAATGTTAAGTGCCGGCTTCTGTTTTACGGCAAAAGCTCAGGAGAAAGGAATTTATGCTTCACAAAAAGCTGTAAAGGTAAAGAAGCATTACAAAATAGGAAAAGACAGAGCCAGCCATCTTGTTATAAGTGGTTACAATAAAAAAAATAAAAAGATTTGGTCACATAAGGCGAAGGCAAAAGAGGAATATCAAGTATATTTAGCGACTTATAAAAAGAGAAAAAATAAAGTTTATTTATTTGATGGCAAGAATCTAAAAATTTATCGGTTATCCAACGGAAAGAAATTAAAACAGTTTAAAATTCCAATAGCTGCTGGACATAATATTGCATTTGATTCAAAAGATAATTTATATTTATCAGGATATTTTAATGATGATGTATATAAAATTGATGCCAAAGGAAAAATAATATGGAAGTCAAGTGCCAAAGAATTTGGCCTTGCGGATGCTTATGGTTTAAAGTATAAAAAAGGAGTCGTAACACAATATTATGAAGTTAGTCCTACAAGTGACGGGTTAGATATTTGATAAAAAATTTATTATGCATGTTTTAATGCAGCAGATGGAACGATTGTAGATTATCGTCAATAGAGGTAAAGTAGCAGAAAACAGAGAGTATGAAAAAAAGATATGCTCTCTGTTTTTTATGAATATATTAAATTGATTTCCGTTTCATGAGTTCAGCTTTTTAGTTTTAAAGA
>ENA-OQAN01000623-OQAN01000623.1-human-gut-metagenome-genome-assembly--contig:-NODE-623-length-18074-cov-1.804647_pt1 | contig 18074 bp, 29 predicted proteins | sample MGYA00242735_ERZ504527 | MGnify/ENA primary metagenome ERZ504527 (study PRJEB26092, sample SAMD00036230) | human gut metagenome | host: Homo sapiens | study: EMG produced TPA metagenomics assembly of... | reverse complement strand
TTCGGCTTTTTGTTGACATGCTCGCCCAAACCCACTTGTTCAAGCGCCTTGCGCGCACGCTCTCGACGCTCCGAATGCGATACGCCCGAAATGGTTAGGGTAAGTTCCACATTCGACAGAATGGTCTGATGGGGAATGAGATTGTAGCTCTGGAACACGAAACCGATGGTGTGGTTGCGATAGGAGTCCCAATCACGGCTTTTGTATTGTTTGGTGGAAATGCCGTTGATCACCAGATCGCCGGAATCATAGTGGTCAAGTCCGCCGATGATGTTGAGCAGTGTGGTTTTGCCGGAGCCGGAAGGTCCGAGAATGGCCACGAATTCGCTGTCACGCAGGTTAAGGCTGACGTTATCCAGCGCCCGCTGCACGAAGTCGCCGGTTTTATACTGTTTGGAGATGCCTTGAATTTGCAGCATGCCGCCTCGTCTCGATAATCATGGGCGTTCGATTCCACAGAGAATGCGCTGGTAGATGAACACGAACGTTGTCGAAAGTATTATATGGCAAACCCTCGCTATAAGCAGATTCGAAATAGCATAATATACGCTTTTGGCGAATCCGATGGCGAGGATTTATGCACGTTCTGCCTTTTTGACTGATTACACAAAATCGTAACGAGGCTGCGATCTTATCTCAAACACGACGAAAAGCCTGTTCCAAATCTGCGATCAAATCGTCAGCATCTTCAAGACCGACGGAAAGTCGCACAAGATTGGCGGGCACTTCCAGCGTGGTACCGGCGACGGAAGCATGGGTCATGGCGCCCGGATGCTCAATCAGGGATTCCACGCCGCCCAACGACTCGGCCAGGGTGAACACTTCCGTGGCACCGGCGAACTTCTTTGCCGCTTCGAATCCGGCTGCGATCTGCACGGAGATCATGCCTCCGAATCCGCCATGCATCTGTCGTGCGGCAATCTCGTGGCCTGGATGGGATTCCAGTCCCGGGTACCATACGCGTTCCACTTCAGGCGGTTTCCAACCATTGCGCCACCTTCATGGCGTTACGACTGTGCTGCTTGACGCGCAGATCCAACGTTTTGAGGCCACGAATGTCAAGCCAGGAGTCGAACGGAGATGGCACAGCTCCGGCCGCGTTCTGCAGGAACGCCACTTCATCGCGGATTTCCCTGTCGTTGAGCACCACCGCTCCGCCGACCACGTCGGAATGGCCGCCGATGTATTTGGTGGTGGAATATACGACCACGTCGGCGCCATCCGACAACGGATGCTGCAATACCGGGGATGCGAAGGTGTTGTCCACCACCACTTTGGTGCCATGCGCGTGAGCGACCGCTGACGTGGCCGCGATATCAGTGATGTTGAGCAGCGGATTCGACGGGTTTCCACCAATGTACCGGTACTGCTTCTGGCTGAGCGCCACGGAAACGGCCGCCGTGTCGGTGATGTCCACCACGTCAAGACCGACGCCCCACGGCACGAACACCTTGGAAAGCAAACGGTAGGTGCCACCATATACGTCATTGCCCAGCAGAATATTGTCGCCCGGCTTGAGGGTGGCACGCAACAGCACGTCGATGGCGGCCAGTCCGGAAGCGAAACTCAGCGCGTAGTTCGCGCCTTCGACCGCTGCAAGCTGTTCGTCGAAGGAATTGCGGGTCGGATTGATGGAACGGCTGTAATCATAACCGTTGCGCAGGCCGCCGACACCGTCCTGCTTGAACGTGGACGTCATATAAATAGGAGTGACCACGGCTCCGGTGGTCGGATCGGGCTCCTGACCTGCGTGAATGGCGCGGGTGGCGAGTGCAGTGGCGTTCAGGGCTTCGGTGTTGGTCGAGATGGTCATGATGGGAACTCCTTGAAAATATCGAATGGTTTGGGTTGAACGAATGATGGGCATGATCGTGAAACAGCTGATCGGTGGTCTACAGATACCGCTCCGCAAGACTTGGCTTGGACGTGCGTTCCACAACGTCGGCGAATCCGTTGGCACGCATCCAATCGTCGTTGAAGATCTTTTCCATATAGCTGCGACCGGAATCCGGCAGCAACACCACAACCAGCTGGTCTTCGTCCAAATCGTGCTCGCGTGCGTATTTAAGCGCTGCCGTAACGGCCATGCCGGACGAGCCTCCGATCAGCAGACCCTCTTCCGCAGCCAAACGGCGGGTCATTTCGAATGCTTCGGCATCGTTGACCTGCACGATTTCGTCGGGAAGTTCACGGTCGAACGCTTTCGGATAGAAATCCTCGCCCACGCCTTCGATGCTGTACTGATGCACGTCGTTCGGATTGGAATAGATGGATCCTTCCGGGTCGCGCCGATCACTTGTACTGCGCCGTCGGAAGCTTCCTTCAGGTAGCGTCCGGTGCCGGAAATGGTGCCGCCAGTGCCGATGCCAGCCACGAAATGCGTGACCTGATGGTCGCTGGCTTCCCAGATTTCCGGACCGGTGGTGTGGTAGTGGCTTTCCGGTCCGTTCGGGTTGTCGTATTGGTTCGGGCGGTATCCGCCGGGAATCGCTTTGGCGAGGCGTTCCGCCACCTGGTAGTAGGAGCGCGGATCATCCGGACAGCATCGGTAGGGGTTACCACCACTTCTGCACCGTATGCGCGGAGTACCGCACGCTTGGCTTCGGAAACCTTGTCTGGCAGGGTGAAGATGGTGCGGTATCCGCGCTGCTGGGCCACGAGGCAAGTCCTACGCCGGTGTTGCCGGAGGTCGGTTCCACAATCACACCGCCCGGCTTGAGTTCGCCGCTGCGTTCGGCCGCGTCGATGATGCGTTCCGCAATGCGGTCTTTGGAGGAGCCGCCAGGATTGAAATATTCGACTTTGACTGCGATGGTGGCTTTGATGCCGTCGGTCACATGGTTGAGTTTGACGAGCGGAGTGTTGCCGATGAGCTCGGAAAGGGAGTTGTGGATGGTCATGTCGTTTCCTTGCGAAGAGTGATTTCCGTTGGCTTCCGATGAATGATTTCGTTGTTTTGATTTCGAGAAGCTCGCGTTTATCACTTGCAATGATTTGAAACGGGACATGTGATGGTGTTTTCGCTGCGGTTCATCCACATATGCCGCGTAATACCAACCGCGTAAGGCACTGGTTATGGGATGATTTCTGCGATACTCTGGCATGCAACGCAAGTTGCGTATGCCGAAAAAGAATGCCCTGTCTCAAGTTATGCTTCGATGAACCACGCGCCCCTCGGGCGGTTGGTCAGCGACAGCAACAACAAGAGAAATTGAACATGGCTCACACAATAGCACACGTAACGACATCGGCGTGTCTTACCTGTTCATATAGCGGCAAAAAAGCCTGCAATCATGCGGATTTCAACATGATCGCAGGCTTTTTGCGCAGTGTCACAAATCAGAGCGAAGCCGCGTCCAGCAATCGTTTGGTGTAATCGCTGGTCGGATGGTGCAACACGGTTTCCGTAAGTCCGCATTCCTCAACGCAACCGTCGTGCAACACCATAATGCGATCTGCGATATGCTGCACCACTCCCAAATCGTGTGACACCATGATCAGCGCCATATCAGGTTCGCCGCTACGAATCGCAGCGAACGATGCGAGAATCTGCGTTCGTGCGGCCACGTCGACGGCGCTCATCGGCTCGTCGGCAAGCAATACTTTCGGATGATCCGCAATGGCACGTGCGATGGCCACGCGTTGCGCCTGACCGCCAGAGAGGTCCACGGGGAACCGATTTTCATATGCGGCAGGGTCGAGACTCACCATGCGGAAGGCTTCCGACACGCGTTCCGCAATCCGTTCCTGCGACCAATCAGGGTGATGCAACCGCAATGGTTCGGCAACGGATCTGCCGACCCTCCAACGCGGATCCAACGAGCCGAATGGGCTTTGGAACACCAATCCGCAGCTACGCCGCAGTTCGCCGGCGACTTCGCCTTGCACAGGCTTGCCGAAATACGTAATCTCGCCCGTTTCAGCGTGTTCGAGCCCCAGCAATACTCGTGTAAGGGTGGTTTTGCCGGATCCGGATCCGCCGATCACCGCAAGGCACTCCCCCGAACGTCACGTCGATATCAACATCGTGCAGCACCTGACGACGCTGTTGTTTCGCACCGTAGTATTTGCTGATGCCGCGACCTTGCATGCATTGTGGTTTTTTCGTTTTCGCCCGTCACAACCGTTCTCCTTATTTGGTTTCGGCATCGATCCGCAACGACAGCGCACGTGCCGAAGTCACAATTGCGAAGCGACTTTAGTGTGCGGCGACTGCAGGATATCGGCGGTTTGTCCTGATTCGGCAACACGTCCATCAGCAAGTACATAACAGCGTGTGGTTGCATGATTGAGTACCGCGAAATCGTGGGTGATGAAGAGCATGGATGCGCCGGAATCGTCCACCAACGATGCCAGCAGATCGACGATCTGCCGTTGCGTGATCGAATCCAGCGCGGTGGTTGGCTCGTCGGCGATAATCAGGCGCGGCGACGTGACCAATGCGGCCGCGATGCCGACGCGCTGCTGTTGTCCGCCGGAAAGTTCATGCGGATATTTGTTCAGCACATCTTCCGGCAGCCTGACTTTGGCGAACATTGCTTTGACACGGTCCAACCGTTCGTCACGGGTCAGATCGTAATGCAAACGCAGTGGCAGCGCGACCTGCTGCGCCACGGTCATCACCGGATTCAATGCGGCGGAAGGATTCTGGAACACCATGCCACATAACGGCCACGCAGATCGGCGATCGCTTGATCCGACGCTCCGACGATTTCAGTACCACCCATGTCAATACTGCCGGAAACCTGTGCGGAAAGCGGCAGCAAGCCCATGATGGATTTGGCGATCATGGATTTGCCGGAACCGGACGAACCGATCAAACCCACACGTTCACCGTCGGCGATGTCCATATCGACATCATGCACAATCGGCATTCCATTGATGACGATATTGAGATTACGGATGCTGACGCTCATGCGCGTTCCTCCGATTCAACATGGGTGGCTTCACCTTGCCGCAATGCCGGATTCGTCAGCGGATCGATGGCGTCACGCAACGCATCGCCAAACAGATTCAGCGCTATCACCATCAAGGTGACCACCAATCCCGGCCACACCACAGCCATCGGATAAATGCTGATGAATTTCACGGACGTGGCAAGCGAATGCCCCCAACTGGGCACTCCCGCACCGACGCCAACACCCAGATACGTCAATCCAGCCTCCGCCAAGAGCGACGTGCCCGCACTCATCGACAGCTGAACGCATAACACCGGAACCGTATTCGGCACAATATGCGTGAAAAACACGCGTAACGAACTCACACCCGACCACAAAGCCGATTCCACATAGTCAGAACGTGCGGCGAGCATGGCCGCGGGGCGTAGAATACGCGCCAAATTCAGCCCGTATGCAAGTCCGCATGCGGCGATGATCACCGCTGCCGACGCGCCGAACGGCACGGAAAGCATCAAGCGATCAGCACTGTTGGAATGGAAATCAACGCATCCACCACAACCACCGACGTGGAAGCCAATGCGCCATGGCGAGACACCATGCCGCCACCAGCAGCAGGCCGATGGCCGCGGCAACCACCACGGTAAGCAGTGCGATCGCAAGATTCGTACGGGAACCGGCCATCAGCCAGCTCAACACATCAGCGCCAACACCATCAGTACCCAACATGTGAGCGCCGGACGGCGAAGCCCACGTGTTGAATCCGTCAGTATCAAGCAGCGAATAATGGCGTCCACACCAGCGAAAATAGCCGACACAACCAGCCATATCGCAAGCATGATCAGCGAATACTTGCCACCAGCGGTACGCCATATGGAGGGAATCACGGTTTTCACAGCGTTTTTCGAAGTAGTTTTCTCAGCAGACTGTTTCATCATGCAAGCACCTCCCCCGACACTAATCCGGCATCTTTCAGACGCGGATCAAGCGCACGATGCACCACATCAACCACTAATCCAAGCAAGAGGAAGAACGTAGCCAACAGGAACAATTCGCTCTGCACTGCAATCAGATCTCGATTGCCAACATCGGTGACCAGCATGGTGCCAAGCCCCGGAAGCGCGAACAGATTCTCAACCACCATTACACCGGTGACCATCTGGGCGAACGTCAAACCGATCACCGACACCAATTGCGGTGTGGCAAGACGCAAAGCGACGCGCAATACCGCCTGTTTGCGGGTCATGCCGCATGCCATGGCCATGTCGACCGCCTGAGACGAGGCCTTGTCCCCCACGGCGGCACGCGTGTAACGCATAATGGACGCGCCTGCGGTAACGCCGGTGGCGAGCGCCGGAAGTATCAAAGAAGCCAACGCCTGCAAGGGCGCGCCCCAGCCATTATCGGGAAAACCTTGAGCAGGCAGCAATCCCAACAGTCCTGAACCGCGTGAGAACAGCAGAATCAACAGCAACCCGCCCCATAATGCGGGAATGGCGCCGGCAACAATCGCAATACCGTGACAAAGCCACGCAAGCGGGCATTACGGTCAGCACAGCAGCGCAACCAAGCGGCAGGCCGATCGCCAATGCGATCAGCAAACTCATGATGATCAGTGGAAACGTTACCGAAGCACGAGACGCAACCTGTGCCGACACCGCTTTGCCTCCGATGGTGGACACACCAAGATCGCCATGCAGCAATCCCAGCATCCAATCGCCGTATTGCGCCACGTACGATTTGTCCAAGCCAAGTTCGGTACGAAGCGACGCGATACGTTCAGGGGCTGCGTTCGTTCCTGCGATCACCGCAGCCACATCGCCCGGCAGCATGCGCAACAGCACGAACACCAGAAGCGACAGACCGAACAGGGCCACGACGAACAGTCCCAGCCGTTTGACTACAAATCTCATAGTTGAACCACCATTGGTCTATCGCTCGATCCGTGCGTTTGCAGCGATACGCACCTATTCACCGTCATTACCCTACCCAACAATATCGCGCCAACGTGTGGCGGTGCCGCAACGATGCCGCTGCAAACACCGCCACACATCAGTTTCATCACTTGTTTTCCGCCGATTTCCATCGTTTTTCGTCGATTCACCGCGCCTTGGTGATCTGCCACAATGGCAGCACCGTCTGGCTCAGCTTGCTGGGGAATCCCTGCACGTTCTTGTGGTATGCCACCGTCACACGATAGCCGAACAGCCAGTCGGCGGGGGCATCCTCGCTTACTGCTTTCGCAGCCTGCTTCAGGTAGTTTGCACTGGATTCCTCATCGGTGGCGGCGAGCGCTTGGCATACAGTTCTTGGGCTTGCTTGCCGTCGTAGTGGAAGTAGTAGTCGGGCGTGGTCCACTTGTAGAAGTCGTGGCTTTCGGCGTGGTCCACCAACGAAAGTTCATAGTCGCCGTTGGCGTGCACGTCTTGCAGCCATGTGGAGAATTCCACGTAGTTGATGTTGAGATCAATGCCGATTTTGGCGAGCTGGCTACGCAGCTGGTCACCGAGTTCCGTGCCGTACGTGTTGGCGTAGGTGAGGGTGAGTTTCAGCGGATTATCGGTGGAATAGCCGGCTTCAGCATGAGTTCCTTGGCTTTGTTCACATCGTACGGGTACAGGTCGGTCAAGTCCTCATAGCCCGGGTCCACGGATGGGATCGGCCCGCCGAGCGCATAGTCGACGTTACCGCGCGAAGCGATGATTTCCTCATGGTTGATGCCGTAACGGATTGCCTGACGCACGCGCTTGTCGGCAAGCTTGCTGTTCGCGCAGTTGAAGGCGAGCACGTATTTGTCGCTGCCGTCCGCCGCGGACACCTGATACGTGTTGGTGTCAAGCGATTTGGCGAGCGTGGCGTTCACCGGGGAAAGCACGTCGACTTCGCCGCTTTTCAGCGCGTTGACGGCTGCGTTATCGTCGGTGAGGAATTTGATGATCACGTTTTCGGTTGCGGCCTTGTGTACGCTTCCCCAATACTTCGGGTTGCTTTGAGCGCCATTTTGCTGGCGGAATCGAAGGATTCCACCGTGTACGGGCCCGATCCGACGGCTTCGGTTTTCGCGTTGTATTCGGCGTCCTTATCGAACACCAGGCCGGGGCGTCCGGTCAGGTACCACAGCAGGTTGGAATCGGGGGTGCTGAGCGTGAGCTTCACGGTGTCGCTATCGACCGCTTCGGCTTTTTCGAGGCTTTCGACTGATTGGCGTTGTAATACTGCTGTTCTTTGAGCTGGTTAATGGACCAGGCCACATCTTCGGCGTCCAACGTGTCTCCGTTGGAGAAGTTCATGTTCTCGTTGAGATGGAACGTATACGTTGTGCCGTCGTTGGAAATATCCCAGCTTTTCGCCAGTCCCGGCTGCACTTTGTTGTCGGAATCACGCGACAGCAGTCCTTCGTACACATTGCCGATCAGCACCTGTTCGATCGCCGATCCGGACTGGTGGCGAATGTCAAGGCTTACGGGGGCGAGTTTCAGTCCAATGGTCACGGTGTTGGAGGCGCCATTTTCCGCGGTATCGCTGGATGCGTTGTTGTTGCGGAACACGACGACGCCCACAATGATGGCGACCACTGCGATCACTGCAATGATGGCGATGATCCACTTGTTGGGCCCCTTGGATTTCGGCGATTTGGCACGAGCGTTCAAAGTTGCGTCGGTGCTTGCCGAGTTTGCGGCTGATTGTTGTGTTGTTCGTTCTTCTGTTCGGTTGCGTCGGCTTCGCCGTACGCACCTGAAGATTGCGACATGATTGCTCCTGTTTGATTATGTGTTTGTTCTGGTTGACCGCCTGTACGGGTCGATCACCAAAGTCTGATTCTACAATCCGCCATGCCCGCAGGATTCATCTGACGGCAATGCCGCAATGCCGCATGCCTCAGCCGGTTCGATATATACTTGACGCAGTTTTCGTAAGTCTTGCCAACGTCAAGGGAAGGACAATATCGGCTATGGCGCATATTCTTCTCGGCGTGACCGGCAGCATCGCCGCATTCAAGGCCTGCCATCTCGCCTCCGACTGGAGCAAGCAGGGACATGAGGTTCGCGTGGCCATGACCGCGGCCGCGCAGGAGTTCGTCACCCCGTTGACGTTCAGCTCGCTCACGCATACGCAGACGCGCACGTTCATGTTCGCAGCACAGCGCAATGACGGCGATGTTGCGCATACGCCATCCGATCCGCTGCATATCAATCACGTGGATGATGCGAAATGGGCGGACATGCTCGTCATCGCTCCCGCGAGCGCCGATATCATTGCGAAAATCGCATGCGGCATTGCCGACGACCAGCTGACAAGTACCGTGCTTGCCTATAGCGAGGGACCGAAAATCCTATGCCCTGCCATGAACGTGCACATGTATGAGAATGCCGTGACGCAACGCAATCTCAATGCCTGCCGTGAACTTGGATGGACCATTGTGGAGCCGGGATCCGGTATGCTTGCCTGCCAGGATGTTGGCAAGGGGCGCATGGAGGAGCCTGCTGCGATCGAAGCTGCCGTAGCTGATCTGCTGCGTGCGAACCAGCCCGCAGAAACGTTGCCATTGCACGGATTGCATGTGCTCGTCACCGCCGGCCCCACACAGGAGCCCGCTTGATCCGTACGCTACCTCACCAATCATTCCACTGGAAAAATGGGCTATGCGATCGCCGAGCAGGCACGCGATATGGGCGCGGATGTGACGCTGGTATCCGGCCCTGTCACATTGAGCGCTCCCCGCGGCATTGATACGGTTCATGTCATCACCGCGCAGCAAATGTTCAACGCGGTGCAAGAGCATTTCGCGCAGGCCGATTTGACGATTATGGCCGCTGCCGTCGGCGATTTCCGCCCGATTGAGCAGTCTTCGGAGAAAATCAAGAAGAACGGGCGCGTCAATATCGATCTGCGGCTCACTTCGAATCCCGATATTCTCGCATGGCAGGCGCGCATAAAACCGCCGGTCAAACCTTGTGCGGTTTCGCCATGGAAACGCAGGATCTTGAATCGAACGCAGCGAAAAAACTCACATCCAAGCATTGTTCCATGCTGGTGGCCAACAATCTCAACACTCCCGGCGCCGGATTCGCGGTGGATACGAATGTGGTGACCGTGCTGAAACCCGGCGAAACCACCGACGAACCGATCATCGAGCATTGGAACAAGATGAGCAAGCAGGAATTGGCGGAACGCATCCTCACCGAATTGGCAGCGTTGCGCAATACCGAATCCGCTGAATCGCAGGCATCGTAACTATCGACCAACATCACAGGAAATAGCGTCAATACAGCAATCGTAAGGAGAATTCGACATGCTTCTGGTCGCAGTCGACATCGGCAACACCAATGTGGTGATCGGCTTTCTCGATGACGGGCATATCGCCGGCACGTATCGCATCACCACGAAGGCGAACCACACGTCGGATGAATATGGCTGATGATCACGCAATTCCTGCGGCTGAGCGGCTATGCGCCGGGCGATGTGGACGATGTGATCATCACGTCGGTGGTGCCGAAGGTCATGCATTCATTCCGTGCCAGCATTGTGAAATTCCTCAATATCGATCCGATGATTGTTGGACCGGGAGTCAAAACCGGCATCAATATTCGCATGGACAATCCGCAGAATATGGCGCGGACTGCATTGCCGACTGTGCGGGAGCCTACTACGAGTATGGCGGGCCGATTCTGGTGGCGGATTTCGGCACGGCCACCACATTCAACTATGTGACCGCCGATGCGTCGGTGATTTGCGGGCTCATCACCACCGGCATTCGCACAGGCGCGGCCGCCTTGTGGGATGCCACGGCCCAGTTGCCGGAAGTGGAAATCACGCGCCCCTCGTCGATTCTGGCGAAAAGCACCAGCCAGCCATGCAGCCGGCCTGTATTACAACTTCCTTGGCGGCATCGAACGTACGATGCGCAATTCCATCGTGAAATCGACGAGGATTTCCGCGTAGTTGCGACGGGCGGATTAAGCCGCGTGTTCGCCGATGATACCGATATGATCGATATTTACGACCCGGATCTGATTTTCAAAGGCATGCTGCATATTTACGAACGCAATATTCGACAATAACTTTTCGTCAACATACAATCTCAATACATAATAATAATGGCTGTCTTGAATTCAAAAGAAAAACAAGACAGCATCATTATTTTTACAACTATAGCAAATAATTAACTATTTACTGAATAGTAAAGCCCTGATTGGCTCCGTATTCCTTCAAATCCTTCTGCCACAGCGCAATACCGCTTTTCAATTTGAGACGATCAGCGGAATCAGTTCCTTCAACGCGTCGCCGATGGCGGATTTGTCGGACACTTTGCCACCGGCCGCGATGATATTCAGCCTGTCCTGCTCTTTGCGCAACCGGCTCGACCATTTGTAGCCTTGCCTACGGTAGTGCGGAAGTCGCTTCGCGCATACACTTCAAACGGCAGATACTGGTAACCGGTCGACACGTTTTCCGCGGCTTGGGAAAGCACGCGATTGTATTCCTGACCGCCGAAATACGGGATTTCAATGCCACGTTCGTCGGTCACGGTGGTTTTGCGCAGGAATTCCCGATCAGACAACGTGATGTTATCGGCGGGGAACGCACCGCCGTCCACACGGGCTTTGATGCCTTCCGCGTTATGGCATGCGTATTCGATGAAACGATATGACGCTTCGGGCTTGCGCGAACGCTGCAACACAGCCAGCGCCGAACCGCCGTTTTCCGACGTGGTATAACTGCCATCCGGCGTGGGCATCTGTGCCACACGCCACAAACCCGCGGTTCCGGGAAGGTTCGACATGAGCAGCGACGGCAGCCAAGCACCGGAGAACATGGAAGCGATCTTCCCCTCCCCCACGGCTTCCTTCCACCCATCGGACCATGTGGTCAGATTGGTGGCGACCAAACCTTCGTCGATCATTTTCTGCCAGAATTCGGTGAAGGTTCTCGTACCCTCATCGTCGGTGAGGTTGATCGTCACGTTTTTGCCGTCGTTGGAGGTGGAGAACGGACGGCCTCCGGCAAGCCAGATCATCGTGTCGTAGAAGCTGGCGTCACCCGAATCGGCTGCGATGTACACGCCGATGCTTTTCAGCTTTTTGGCCGCCTCGTAATAGTCGTCCCACGTGCGAATCTTGGAGGCATCGATGCTACCTGCTCGAACACGCTGTCGTTGTAGAAGAACGCCATTGGACCGGAATCCATGGGAAGGCCGTACACGCGGCCGTTCAGCTGCACCGAAGCCCACGTACCGGGCGTGTAGAAATCGCCGTAGCCTTCCGTACGCCCGGTGATCGCCACCAGCTGGCCGCTTACCGCGTACTGGCGCAACGCATAGTATTCCAATTGCACCACGTCGGGAATGCCGTAACCGTCTTGAATGGCGTTGTTGAGATTGTCGTAACCGCTTGTGTTCTTCCAAATAACGTGGATGTCGGGGTTTTCCTTTTCGAAGCTGGCAATGACCTGTTTCATGCTCGGTTCCCACGACCACACGGTGATTTCGGTGCGGGAATCGACGTTGGCTCCGCAAGCGGCCGCACTGACTGCATAATGGCCGCACAGCAGATGGCGATGAGTCGTTTCACCAGTTTCAAGCCGATTCCTTCCGTTTGATGTTCCCACACGAAAACGTACGTACAGACATACGCATTCGAGTGTACGTCAGTCACCCGAAAGCCAGCGTACAATCCTCCAATCTCTTCGATTCAGCCACGCAATCCACTGATAGCTCAAAAAAGCGTCCGCCGATTGACAATCCCTCAATTCCACAGACGCTCATATTTACCGATTCCACTATGGAATCATGCAGCTACTTCACGGTGTAGCCCTGCTGAGATGCATAATCCTTGATATTCTTTTCCCAAGCCTGAACACCTTCAGCAAGGGTGACGGACTTGTCGGTATATGCACCACCGGCATCATCGCTATATACGCCACGCGCATAAACCTCGAACGGCAGGAACTTGTAGCCAGTCGAAACATTGGCCGCAGCCTTGGCGAGCTCCTCATTGAACTTCTGACCACCGAAGTATTCGTGCGCATTGCCATCGGAATCAGTCAGAGAGGTCATGTTCAGGAAGTCATCAGAAGCGAGAGTGTCGTTATCGGCAGGGAATGCGCCGCCAGCGACGCGAGTCTTGATGCCTTCGGCATTGTGGCACGCATATTCAGCGAACTTGTATGCAGCTTCGGCCTTGGCCTTGTCATCCGTCTTGACCATCGCCAGCGAAGAACCACCGTTCTCGGAATTGGTTTCAGATCCATCCGGAGTCGGCATCTGAGCAACACGCCACTTCCCCTCACCGTCAGGAGCACCGGAAAGCAAGTTGTACGGCATCCAAGCACCGGTCAGCAGCGAAGCGATAGAGCCGTCATTCAAACTCTTGTTCCAATCATCACTCCAGCCTGCGGTCTTGGTATCGATAAGATCATCATCAATCATCTTCTGCCAGAAATCAACAAAAGTCTTGACCTTGGAATCATTGCTGAGGTTGATGGTGACGGACTGTCCATCGGAACCAGTGGAGAACGGCGTCGCGCCCGCCAGCCATGTCATGGAATCGAAGAAGCAGCATCACCAGAATCGGACGTAATGTAGGACCCTGTTGCGCGAACCTTCTTGGCAGCATCGTAGAACTCATCCCACGTCCTCACCCGAGTCGGATCGACCCCGGCCTTATCAAACACATCCTTGTTATAGAACCATGCCATCGGTCCGGAATCCATCGGCAGTGCATACACACCGCCATTAAGTTTCACAGAAGCCCACGTGCCCGGCGTATAGAAATCCGAGAACTTGTCCGCACCAAACTGACTCAGGTCTTCAATCTCTCCACGAACCTGATATTCGGGAAGTGCATAATACTCAATCTGCACCAAATCTGGCGCACCTTTACCTGCAGAAAGCGCATTGTTCAAAGCCGTGTATTCGGTCTTGTTCGTGCCGGCATTGGTCACCTTAACAGTGATGTCCGGATTGGCCTTTTCAAAATCCTTCACGGTACGCGGCAAAGTGGAATCCCAAGACCATACCGTAATTTCAGTCTTACCACCCTCTGTCACCCCCGAAGAACTCGAATTCGAGGAACTCCCGCAGGCTGCGACACTAGTCAGCATCGCAGCAGCAGCAACCAGAGCGATTGTTTTCTTGGATGCAGTGAACTTCATCGTTCTTCCTTCCTTTAAATATGGCCGACCTCCTACATCGACCAACATTATCGGCTATGAATCATTCATTGACCCTTCCGACAGTCATGAGGATAACACAAAAGTTATGTTTACGCAAACAAATAGGCAAATCGTTGATTTTACAGTATTTCTTTAGTTACCTAGCATATTTTGTTTAGCTACGCAAACACGATATGATTGCATACTAGACGTATGCATATCCGTCGAAGCTCGCGCAACGCAGACATTTCATCAGACCACTCATCGAAAGGAACGGCATGACTTCCGGAACCAGCACAATCACAGTGCAAAAAAACAGCGCAATTGCCGATATACCACCCCGCATTTTCGGATCATTTGTAGAACATCTTGGACGTTGTGTCTACGGAGGCATTTATGAGCCAAGTCACCCCACAGCCGACGAAAACGGATTCCGCCAAGACGTCATCAATCTAGTCAAAGAACTTGGTGTGACCTGCGTGCGTTACCCCGGCGGCAATTTCGTCTCTGCCTACAATTGGAGGATGGCACAGGCCACGGGGGCAACGCCCAATACGACGAGATCTCGCATGGCACAGCACCGAAACCAATGAAGTCGGTATCGAGATTTCTACCGATGGAGCAAGAAGACCGGTACCGAAATCATGCTTGCCGTCAATATGGGCACCCGAGGATTGAAGGCCGCACTGGAAGAGTTGGAATACGTCAACGGAGCGCCCGGCACCGAGCTTGCCGATCGCCGCGTACGTAACGGAATCACCGAACCAATGGACATCAAAATGTGGTGCATCGGCAATGAAATGGATGGCCCTTGGCAGGTGGGACATATGAGCCTGACGAGTATGCCGCAGCCGTGGACCGAGTCGCACACGCCATGAAACTCGCGGAATCAGGCTTGGAACTCGTGGCCTGCGGCTCCTCCAGCGCCCATATGTCAACGTTTGGATCCTGGGAACGCAGCGTGCTTACCAAAGCGTACGACAATCTCGATTTCGTCTCCTGCCATGCCTACTACTACGAACGTGGGGCAAAATCGTTGCAAGATTATCTGGCAAGTTCACAAGACATGCAAACGTTCAATCTCCACCGTGGCGGCATGTGCAGACGAAGCCAAAAATGCCCACACAGGCGATCATGATATAGCACTGTCATTTGATGAGTGGGGCGTCTGGTATTCCGACGTCTGGAATCAGCAGGAAGCTGAATGGAAAGCCCAATCAGGCAAGGATCTTCATCATGAGTCATGGCCGAAAGCACCGCGTCTGCTCGAAGATATCTACAATGCAGCCGATGCAGTGGTAGAAGGGTCGCTGATGATCACTCTGCTTAAGCACTGCGACCGAGTGCGTTCTGCCTCGCGCGCGCAGTTGGTCAATGTGATTGCGCCAATCATGGCCGAAAAGAACGGTCCCGCATGGCGTCAAACTGTCTTCTATCCGTTTGCCGAAGCCGCACAACACGCCCATGGCATTGCCTACAGTCCAGTCATCGACTCTCCCAACGTAGAGACTGAATCTTTCGGCTTGGTCAATGCCCTTGATTCAGTAATCACTTGGGACGAAACGAATCATTCCGTCTTCTGCTTATGGTGAATCGCGACGCATCCGACGCACATAAGGTTACGGCTTCTCTGTCTCAACTGCCGTATTTCGACATATCCGACTTCCATATAGACAAGGCCATTATTCTGCATGACGACAATCCATATCAGCGTAATTCCGCAGACGACCCAACCGCAGTGACACCCCAAGAGCTTCATGCAACAATCGACAATGGATCAGTTCACTGCACTTTGCCAGCAATCAGTTGGGCTGCAGTGGAATTCCACGCCTAGTTTTTATTCGAATAGTATAAATTAAATGGGTGTCGGCAGATTGACAATCATCAACCTGCCGACACCCATAATGTTGCGATTATTTGCTTGCTGTCCGCTTACTGCTTAGTGACGATCACGCCGTTCGGTTTAATCGAGGCCGTTTCGCCGTCCACGTCCGCGAACGAGGAGACCACGACTTCGCCTTCCACCGGAACCCGGACCGTCTCATGCGTGCGGTTGAACGAGAACACGAACCTCGAACCGTCCGCGCCCTCACGTTCGACGTGCAGCACTCGGCCGTCGTTTCCGCCCGCTTCGGCCATGCCGAGCGAATCAAGAATTTCCGGCAGGCTCAACGCGATGCCGTCCCGCCCGAGGCGCGCGCCCACGTACACGCTGCGACCTTCGCCGAACGTGTGCGCGACGATCGCCGGAGCGCCGTCCATGCCGGTCCACGGATCGTCCTTGAACGTTTCCAGCACGGTGGCCGTCCCGTCGACCGAGCCGATCACGTCGCGATATCGTGCGCGACCGCGCCGTTCGACAACTCGAGCGATCCGGCACGCCCGTGAAATCGTCGCCCATGGGCATGAATTCCTCCACGCGCACGCCGACCACGTCACGGATCGAGCCCGGATACCCGCCGAGCCACACGTGGTCCTTCTCGTCCGAGATGCCCGTGTAGTAGGTCACGACCAGTCGACCGCCGCCCACGACGTAATCGCGCACCCTGCGGGTCGTTTCCTCGGAAAGCAGGTATACGCTCGGCAATACGACCATCTCATAGTCATCCCAGGCGCCGCGCACCGGCACCACGTCGGCGGTCACACCCTGATCGGCCAAAGCGCGGAACCACGCCAATGGCTCGTCCACGTGATGCACGTGCTGGGTCGGCGTGGCGGTGTGTTCGGTGGCCCATTCGGACTCGTAGTCGAATACCACGGCCACACGGGACTTCGCGAGCCTCGATCCCAGAATGCCCTCGTCGGACAGTTTGTTCAGATCGGCGCCCAGCTCGCACACGTCGCGGAACACGGCGGAATCCTCGCCGCGTGGGCACCATCGCGGAATGGAACTTCTCCGCGCCTGCCTTGGACTGCCTCCACTGGAAGTAGCACACCGCGTCCGCACCCATGGCCACATGAGCCAAAGAGTCACGCACCAGCTGGCCGGGCTCCTTGCGGTAGTTGATCTCACGCCAGTTGACCGCGCTGGTGGAATGCTCCATCAGGAACCACGGATCCTTGCGTGCGATGCCGTCGACCAGGCTCGCGGAGAACGCGAGCTCGTCCAAGTGGGCCTCGCCCGGAATGAAGTAATGGTCGTTCGACACGAAATCGACCTCGTCGCCCCAATCGTCGTAGTCCAACACCGAACCGGACGCGGACACCATGAAGTTCGTGGTCAGGGGCAGATCCGGCGTGATCTCGGCAAGCGTGTCGCGCTCGGCGATGTAGAACGCCTTCAACGCGTCCGAGCTGAACCGCTTGAAGTCGAGCAGCTTGCCCGGGTTCATGAAGTTGCCGTCGCCGATGAAGCGCGGAGGCACGATCTCACTGAAGTCGTTCATGCGCTGTGCCCAGAACGCCGTGCCCCACGCGTCGTTCACCGCGTCGATGGTGCCGTAGCGTTCCTCGCACCACTGCTGGAACGCATGTTCGGCGTCCTCGGAATAGTCGAAACGGTTGTGGCAGCCGTACTCGTTGCTCACATGCCAAGAGACCACATAGGGGTTGTCCTTGTAGTGCTCGGCCATCTTGCGGCACAAGCTGAGCGCGTAGTCAAGGAAGACCGGGCTGGTGGCGCGCCAGTGCTGGCGGGCACCGGGCTGGCAGACGTCGCCGCGGTAGTCGACCCAGAGGATCTCCGGGTGGGCCTGGGTCATCCACATCGGGCGGGGATGCGGTGCCGGAGGCGAGATCGACGGCGATGCCGGCCTTACCAGCCTTGTCGATGACGCGGTCGAGCCAATCGAAGTCGTACACGCCTTCTTCGGCTCAAGCTTGGCCCAGGAGAAGATGGCCACGGAGATGAGGTTGACGCCGGCCTGCTGCATGGGGGCTACATCTTCGTCCCACACTTCCTCAGGCCATTGGTCGGGGTTGTAATCGCCGCCGTACCAGATGCGGGGCTTGTTGCCCGCAAGCGGCTGCGGCCACTTGAACTCTTTACGTTCCATGATGATTCAGCTCCTTTATTGAATTTTATCG
>ENA-OQAN01000622-OQAN01000622.1-human-gut-metagenome-genome-assembly--contig:-NODE-622-length-18078-cov-2.301877_pt1 | contig 18078 bp, 20 predicted proteins | sample MGYA00242735_ERZ504527 | MGnify/ENA primary metagenome ERZ504527 (study PRJEB26092, sample SAMD00036230) | human gut metagenome | host: Homo sapiens | study: EMG produced TPA metagenomics assembly of... | reverse complement strand
ATCCTGCCGGGTATCAGTCAGCGTATCCGCGGTGACAAATAAGATTGATTCTTATCAATCATACATTACCCCAGCAAGAAAATCTTCTGGGGTATATTTTTGTTTTCACACATGGCAAGTACCATATCCTCATATCTGGCATTCTATTCCTGTCTTCAATCATAAATTTTCCTGTTGCAACGCAAATTTCTTGCAAAAATTATCGGCCATACAATAAATCTCTGTAACTTTATGCCCGGGGAACATAGGGGCTATCGTTTAAATGCTATAATTTGATACTATAAATTTACACTTTATTACCTCTAATATTCGGATAAATATATTAATATTTTTATCACGTTAAATTATTATGAAAACCATATTATCTGCTTTTTTTATTGATATGTTGCAGTCTGATTTCACAGGCTCAGGTTTATCCGGTCAATGCTAATTTGGAAGACGAGAAATCCTTTTCCATGATTCTACTTCCTGACCCGCAAAGCTACATCAAGTTTGCAGCCAACCAGCCTCTCTTTGATTTACAGACCGCCTGGATTGCTAATAATATTGAAACACTTCATATTAAAAATGTACTTTGTACAGGAGATTGGTAGAGCAAAACAGTATAATCCAGGCTGATGGTATCAATGGTGACCAAACAAGCCGGGAACAATGGGAAGCTGTTTCCCGTTCTTTCGAAAAACTCGATGGTAAAGTTCCTTACGTAGTATGTACGGGCAATCACGACTACGGCTACAAAGCTTCCGAGAAAAGATTCACACAGTTCCGATATTATTTTTATCCGGAACGCAACCGTTGTCTACAGGAATCATTAATTGCTGCCGGAAACAATTACGAAGGACTTCCTACTCTCGAAAACGCCGTATACGAATTCATTTCTGATACATGGGGAAAAATCCTTGTACTCAGTCTTGAGTTCGCACCAAGAGACGAAGCCATTGAATGGGCCAGACACATCATCGGGGATAAAAAATATAAGGACCATAAAGTGATACTGCTTACTCACTCTTTCCTGGATTATGAAGGCAAACGTTTTATTACGGAAAATTATCAGATGCAGGATGTGAACTATGCGGAAGCTTTATGGCAAAAACTGGTTTATCCTTCCGATAATATCAAGCTTGTAATTTGCGGTCACGAATGTCACATTACAGACTATGCACAACAAGTCAGTTTCCGGACGGACAAAAACCATTCAGGGAACGAAGTAGCGCAGATGATGTTCAACGCGCAAACAGCCGACGGTCAATGGTTTGGCAATGGAGGAGATTGCTGGCTGCGTATTCTTGAATTCAAACCGGACGGAAAAACAATTTCAGTACGTACTTACTCTCCCTTATTTGCCCTTTCTCCAACGACCTGCCAATATGCATGGCGTAAACAACCCTTTGATCAGTTTAATATAACATTAACAGAAAAATGAAAAAGTATCTTTGTATCTATTGCCTATTATGCATGGCTACACTAGCCTGTGCACAAAACTTAAAGTTCAATGCCAACGGAAAGTTCAAAATCGTCCAGTTTACCGATGTACACTACATTTCTGATGATCCACGTTCTGACATAGCCATTGAACGTATCAATGAAGTATTGAATGCTGAGAATCCAGATTTGGTGGTGTTTACCGGTGACGTAATCTACGGGAAACCGGCAGAAAAAAGCATGCGCACCGTGCTGGAGCAAGTCTCAAAAAGGAAAATCCCTTTTGCCGTAACTTTTGGAAATCACGATGATGAACAAGGGCTTTCCAGAGAAGAATTATTAAAAATCATTGAAAGTATCCCATACAACCTGACCACTACCACAAAGGGTATCTCAGGGACAACAAATTTTATTCTGCCTGTGAAATCATCTGATGGAGAGAAAAATGCTGAGCTCCTTTATATCTTTGATTCTCATTCCTATTCACAAATAAAAGAAGTGGGAGGATATGACTACATTGATTTCGACCAGATTCAATGGTATCGTGAGCACAGTTCAAAATATACACAGGAAAACGGTGGAACTCCCGTTCCGTCACTGGCATTCTTCCATATTCCACTGCCGGAATATAACCAGGCTGCAACTTATGAAAATGCACCATTATTTGGTATCCGAAAAGAAAAAGCATGTGCTCCGGCCTTAAATTCAGGACTTTTCACTGCCATAAAAGAAATGGAAGACATCAAAGGAGTATTTGTAGGACATGACCATGACAATGACTACGCTGTAATGTGGCAAGGTATCCTCTTAGCCTACGGACGTTATACAGGTGGAAATACCGTTTACAACAATCTGTCCAACGGGGCCCGTATCATTGAACTGACTGAAGGAGAAAAAGGATTCCGCACCTGGATTCGTGTAAAGAATCATAAGGAACAAGAAGTGACATTTCCAGAAAGTTTTTTAAAGCCAAACAAATAATTTCTACCAAAATAGACTGATTTCTAATACCATAACCAATTTACTGACCAAGCATGAAAAAACCTTCCAATCTGATACGTGCACTTTCTCTGTTATTTTTGCTCCCTGTCGTTCTAACCGTCCAGGCCGAAAAAAAATACAGTTTAGGAGGCAGATTGTTTCTAGATGGAGGTCTTTTTACAGCTTCTCCTGCCTGTTTCAATTCAGGTGTTGGCATATCAGACCTGCGTATTACGGGCAAAGCCGATTTTGGTGATGGATGGTACACCAAATTGGAATGTAGGATTTGCTTCAAACAAAGTGAGACTGAAAGACGCCTTCTTGCAGAAAACGAAAAACGGACACATGCTGAGAATAGGCTATATGATAGGGATGTTCAGTCTGGACCAGTCTGTCAGTACCAATGATTATCTGTTCATGACTGGTGCCAACGTGGCAGAAATATTTTATCCCGGTCGAAGAATTGGAGCATCCTACACCTGGTCGAAATCAAAATTTTATGCATCAGGCAGCGTATTCTGCGGAGATGGTCTCAACTTCCATAAGAATATCAAACAAGGAGTAAATGCTACATTACGTTTCGTCTACAGACCGTTGGACAATGCACATACCCTGCTTCACATCGGAACAGGTGGCCTGTACAAACGCCCGGATAAGAATACAGAAACCGGAGAGAGAAGCATTTCATTAAAAGGTACGGGAGACACATACCTGCCGTACCTTTTGTATTCGACTCGACAATCAGCCACAGCCAATGCCAATATCAATGGAACATCGAATCCATCTTCCATCACCTTAAGTTCTTCCTGCAGGGAGAGGTTATGGGCATGATCATCAGGCGAAATAACAGCCCCAGCTACAACGCTTATGGCGGATATATAGAAGGTGGATATTTTATTTTAGGAAACCGGCTGGGATATGACCGAAGAGATGCCCTGCCATTATGCCTGAAAATAAAAACTCACTAGCCATATTTGTACGCGTTAACCATACGAATCTGAATGATTCTGACCTGAAATGCGGCGCATTGACGGATCTTTCCGCCGGAATGAATTACTATCTTAACAAACATATTATCTTCCGGTTAAACTATTCGCATGTAAAGACAGACCAATATTCAGCCCTAGGGAAAGCACATTATAATGTATTACAATCCCGCATACAGATAAAGTTTTGAGTTGTTTACTCATGTTCTTGCCAGACAGGATAACCAGTGCCTTCCGTCACCTTTATTCTTCCGAAATCTGACTGTCTACAGGAAGCTCTCCCACCTCTTTCTCCTGCGGAAGTTTCAGGGTATAAAGGGCTGCATTCAGTTTACGGATCTGGTCACGCTTCAGTTTGCCCGGATTATAGACAAAGCCTTCTACGACGACAATCCGGCCGTTCGTACGGTCCACACGGGCATGTGAAACGAAAGGACCTCCCATCGCATCGTTCTCCATCTCCCACAAACCACGCACTTCATATGCATAATCACCCTGCACCGCAATGTTACGTGCATCTACAAACATGGAATCAGCAGTCACCATATACATACCTTCTTTTGCTCCCGGAAGGTTGGCTTTCATCACAGAATCCCGTTTCTCTATGAAATATGCCTTTGTAAAGGTTTCCTTGCTGGTATACGGATAAGTATAGATAACAAAGTCAGATCATTCAGGTTGCTGGAAGCCCACAGGAACTGCTGGCCGACCTTGTACGAAGCCAGTTCTACCGGCATCCAGATGTCACAGTCAAACAAGCTTTGCACCTTGGCTGACAAGACCTCATTATGCTTCTTCTTCAACAGCTTTACTTCCCGGTTCATTTCTGCACGGGTAAAGAAATCAATAATCACCTGCCCATGCCTGGATACATATTCGGCAAACTCTTCCTGACTCGGTGACTGGATAGTCATAATCATCTGTGGAGAAGCATACGCATCACGGGTATACTTGAATTTAGTCTGAGTATAAATGTCCTGAATATCCGCGATAATGATGTTGCGGAACAAGCGGGTACTACGGTTAAAATACTCCGGACGAACTCTCGAAATCCGGAAAGAACGCTCCGGCTGGGGCAATCCCGGAACATCGGTATCAAGCACGTGGAAAAGCGCACTGTCCGGACTGTTCCAACATTGGTCATCAGCAACCACCAATACCTCATAAGGCCGGCCACTGGATACCGGAGTCACAATACTTTTACCCTCCTTATGGCAAGAAGCAAACACAAATATAACTGATATAAGACTTGAATAAAAGGCTAAAGGTTTCATAAATTTAAAGGTATCAATTCTAAAAATCGTTCGTAAGATTCAGTTTAAGCATATATCCTTTGCGCAATACCTGCTTGATATCATACACCACTCCTTCAGAAGCATCCGAAGGAATCTTCAACGAAACTGCAAAGTTTTCAGCCTTATTTTCCTCACGCAACTGCATGATTTTCGAAGAAAGTTCATCCAGCGAAAAATCCTTCAACTCGCCTGCCAACCTGTTGTCTACCCAGAACTGGATTCCATATCCCGGCAACGGAACACTCTTGTCGGCCACTCCTGCCGGAACATCCGCATATGCTTTCGGAGAAGCATAATAGAAACGGGAAGTCAGACATTTGTCCACCAGCTCCTGAGGATAAGTTTTCGAAAGTTCCTGCCTGGCCTCATCATACGCTTTCATCAGTTTCTGCTTGGCTGTAGTAATAGCTCCCATCTTCGCATTGCGGTCGGCTACAATACGGACAACAATGGGAAACATTTCCTTTTTCTGTTTTGAATACAGCTCAGCGAATGCGTCTGTCAGTTGCTTCCTGACCTTGTCCGTCATGGTTTCCCAATCAACAAGCTCCTTCTTTGAAACAGGATTTTCCGGCCCGAAAAGGAAGTGGTTCCGCTGGTTGCAATACAATTCCAGAACATACGCCTTTTCCGACGAAATATGATCCAGCATCAGATTGTCTGTGTCCCGCCGCTGGTCCGCATCCCTTACCACCAGTCCGGATTTCGCTTTTCCCTGATTCTTTGTCTGAAGAGCTGCACTATAATCTGCTACCGTTTCTTTCACTTCCGGCTTCGCAAAGGCATACACTACCCCTGCAGCCAGAGGTACGGCCAACAAGACACGCAGCCGGACCCACTTGGTGTTTCTTTTTTTCGACATCATAGAAATACGTTTTTTAAGTGAACTGTGAGTAAAACCGCAAGCCATAGAGTAGAGCCTTGAACCCACTGCTTTCCTCACCAATAACAATTGATATATTTTTGCATCGATGCCTTGATCCAATACACCTTCATCGGCCTGATACTCATGAACACCACTAAGTTCATGCTTCAGTTTCCACACCAACGGATTCCACCAATGAAAGATTAAGATGAGCTGTATCAGCAGATTATCATAACAATGTCCGTAGCGGCAATGCATTTCCTCATGCAGACAGACCGGAGAGGATGCTTCATACTCCTGACGGTTCATGACGATATACGTCCCCCAGCTGAAAGAGCGGACAGGAATATCATACAACACCCATCGTAGTCCATTACACTCTTTATATTCCTGCCGGTTTATCCAGCGGAACAGACGGAGATAGCCTGCAACCCATTGCAAGAGAACAAAAGTACATCCCGACAGATAAACCACCATCCATATCACAAGCCAGTCCCAATGACCGGTTTCCGGCCGAACAGTCTCTGCCATACCGGCAGCAGGAGCTGGTATTACTTCAACAGGCTGTTCCCATTCCTGCATAAGCCTGAAAGGAGACTGCACTAAAGGTTCATGCTCCAGTTCCAGAGAGACGAAAGGCAATAACAGACAGGTCAGCATTCCGCCCACCAGTACCCATCGGTTCAAAGAAAAACGAGTGGTCGAAGCGAAAAACAACTTATAGAACCCATAGAGCAATGTCAGGCAGAATGAGCTTTTCAGTAAATAGATCAAAAAGGCTACCATAAGTTCAAGATTTACGATCATTCTTTTCCTGCTCTATCTGAGCTATCAGCTGCTTCAGTTCTTCCAGGTCCATTTTCTCATCTTCAATAAACTGAGAAACAACCTTGGTATAAGAATTATCAAAATATTGGGCAACAATCTCCCCGATCGCCGAACCCTTGTATTCATTTTCAGTTATCTTAGCCTCGTAACGGTAGGTATTCCCAAACGCACGATAACTGACAAAACCCTTTTCTGCCAACAGTTTCACCAGGGTAGCTACCGTATTGTAATGTGGTTTAGGCTCCGGATAGAATGCCAGCATTTCACGAATGAACAAAGGACCTTCGGCCCATAAAATATTCATTATTTCTTCTTCTTTTGCCGTCAGTTTCTTCATAAACAGATCATTTAAGATTAATACAATACGAAGATATAAAATTTTTCAGACAAACAACTAAATATATTAGTAGATCTACTAATATTAATAGTAATTAACAACAAAAGCAAAAGTTCAGACGGTTTACTGAAAACGCAAGCAGATTTCAACAAATGAGCCGTATCAAAACCTTGTTTCAAGTAATGATACGGCTCATGTTCTTATCCTGACAGGATAATCTGAAATCCCATCAAAATCTATCTATAAATCATTCTGACACTTTTTTTACGACCAGAGTATGATTGTTGGTATCTCTCCATTCTGACAGAAGAGCGTAAAGTTCCTTATAATTTGCCGGAGTCTGCAACTGACGGTCAATGCGAATGGAACGTGTTACTTTCACTCCTCCTTTCACTGCCTTATAACTGAAGACTACTTTTCCGCACGCATTGCTTATTTCCTTGTCTGCATGTCCGGACCATTTCATTCCTTCAGGAAGACGGACTATGGTTTCCAGTGCACAATCCACCGTTCTCGGCAAAAGAATCTTTTCTGAAATACTTGTATTACCGGCATAAGCATAAAGTGAACGTACCGGAGTCGGATCAGACAAAGGAACGATTCCCCATCCATCTGCCAGCTCTTGCAATTTGTCACTCTTAACCTCCAGCGTATCAGTTGTTCTTGCTTCCTTTGCACCCAGATAGGATTCCAGCATCAGTTTTTTGCCTTGCAGATCCGTAATGGTCATGAAAGGCTGCAAACAAGCTTCTTCCGTTCCTGTCAAAGCTACTTTCTCCGGCATTTTTTTGCTCTGACACACCAGTGACATAACCGTAGCCAGTCCCCGGTTTCCATCCACTGACGGACGTAAGGCACATACTGCAACTTCTGCTTCCAGTCCGGCAGCCCGCTGCAAAGTAACATCCAGATTAACCAGTTCCGCCTGAGTTCCATAGGCAGAAGTAATCACTTCCGATGCCGGACGTAACCGGTAACCGGCGTCCTGTAACGAAACATTGCAATGTCCCAGCTGATAAAGTCCCGCCATATAATTTGCAATGGCATTACGCATTGCCTGAGGATTGCCTTCCAGCCCCTGAGTCAGCTCAGCAACCTTTCCTTCTACTACGGAAGTATTGCCAACGGCAAACTGCTTCTGCAAATACTTCACCGCTTCTGTATATCCGGGCCATGTGGAAGCAACAAAAACCGGCATCATACCACTGGCTACGGCCTGCACAAGTCCCAAGTTTCCTCTTCCGGAAGGATAAGCATAAGGGCGGGGCGCTACATCTTTCAAAGTCCATATAAAGGACTTCATTCCATTTCCCTGGGCAATAACCGGTTTGGCCGATGCATTCAACAGCTCATAGCGAACGGATTTCCCAGCCGGAACATTCAACCGGAAGATAAATTCCTTGACAGGAGAAAGTTCCTTTACCGGACAACATACATCCAGTTCCGGCAAATATCCCGCCTTGCTCACAATGGAATAATCCAGATAGATCGTAGCTCCCAGTTCCAGTCCCGTATGTACAACCACCATTTCCTTCAGATGATTATATGCCGGAGCATTAGCCGCAGAAGACGGCAGCACTTCTACCAGTGCATTGGAAGGAGTCTTGATCACCGTACCATCCTTCTGACGCGTGTACGACTCATGGATGGTCAGTTCCTGAAATTCCGGATCATAAACGATAAATGTTTCTCCGTACAAGCCATTCATCGCCGCATGAGTAAACAGAGTCAGTTCCTTCTGTACACGCAACTCCTGACTGCCGTCAGCACGTAAGGTATAAGTTTTCGAGAGTTTACGGAACTCCGCTTCCGATTCTGCCTTTACCGGTAAAACAGCCAGTAAAAGCATCCCTAATATTCCTATATAGATTGATAATGTCTTCATCACTTTTTCATTTTAAAACAGTTCGATACGCCGTTATTTCTTCAGTACTATATATTCCCCGCATTTCTTGGCAGCATTCACAGCCTTACGGAAACTGTCCCAGTCAGAAGCTTCATACACCCGTTTCTTCAACCGAAGAGAGGTCTTCAGCTGCAAACGGTTTCCGTCCTGTCCCAGGTATCCGGTAAATCCTGCACCCGGACCATCCAGATTTTCCAGCTTTTCGCCTCCCTGCAACTGATAGCCGGAAGGAATTCTCAATGTTTCTTCCAATTCTACCAAACGGGAGCAGGCATCCTTGAATCCATATTTCCGTTCTTCCAGATTTGTATCTATCCGCAGATAAGATAAAACCTGTGTATAAAGATTATTCAGAACAAATGGTTTAAAAATCAGCACTCCCTGATCTGACTTCAGCGCATAGTCAGGGATTTCATAACGGAACGTCATGCGGATCGGTGCACGCTGGTAGTCTTTCGGTGAACGTCCATAGTCTACACCTTCCAGACGCGCCTTAGGAGATACATTCAGCAACTGGCGTTCCAGAGCGTTTTCCATTCACTTTTGGAAGCCGGTTGTAAAGATCCGGCGGATATTGCTGTCACTCTGGCCTTCTGCTCAATGGTGAAAGATCCTTTTAAAGTACCCTTATCGTCCAGTACATTATTTGCCTGAATCCGTACATAATGGTTCTCAGGAGCAGAGATGGGAGTAATGCAAAGGTCGGTTCCCTCCGGTGTACCCGGCAGGTAATTCTGCTGCTGTTCGGCACTGCTCCACAATTCCCGGCAGAAAGGTACCCATGTCGGATCGAGCGGCATCATAGTACCGTCACTCAGTTTCACCACTGCCACACAATGGTTGAAATGATCGGCCGGAATCGTTTCTACCCGGCTTCCAGCCATTGTCATTGCCGGAAAGGCTTCAAATCCGGCCATCCGCAGGAATGCAATCAGTGTTCCTGCAATATCCTTACATACTCCACAACGGTCTGTATAATTCATTTTCAGGTTATGCAACGTAAATCCTTCTCCTTTTCCCATGGAAATACCTGCATACCGGATGTTATCAGCCACCCAGTGAGTCAGTACCGCAACCTTTTCCAGTTCGGTTTTCTTTCCCCGGATCAGTTCATCCACCTTTTTCTGAGCTTCCGGTATAGCCGTGAAACTGCCATAGTCTTCATTGACTCCATAAAACCAGCGGGACTTTTCTTTCCAGTCCGGAGTTGTCGACATCATCAGTTTCGGAGCAGCATCATATAAGTCTACCATATTCGGCTCACGACGGAACGGCATCATTTCATTTTTTGCAAATGTATAGACCTTACGTCCATCCTCGTAGCGCATGGACGAACTGCAATCACCCTGATAGAACTGAAACTGGATTTCTTTTTCTGCCGGAAGACTTACCCGATATACCTTGCGCAAAGTCGGATCACTGCTCCAGAAAGGTACAATATCATAGAATTGTCCACGCATGGAGGAATGAAACGGGAATCATCTCCTTCCTGAGGCATATCGCCCAGCAATGCGTAAGTAAATCCTTTCTTATCAATTTCATAATCGATAATATCCCCCGGTTCCAGCTGTCCCAGTTCCAGCATGATCTGGCGGGCTCCCCAGTAAATCGCCCTTGCCGGAGCAGCATAATCGCATGTTTTGGACACATCCACCGGAGTGTATGTTCCATCCGAATGATAAATAGTGACCCGCTTGAATACAGCAGCTGCTGTCAACGATCATAATCGTATTTCAAGACACGTTGCTGAAGTGCACCGACCGGTGTCTGTACCTGAACGGCCCGGCAAACGGCAAACGATCCCTGTCCGGTGGGTTCAACCGTTACACTCGTACTGTCTAATAAATTCACACAATGATAGCCTGCATATTTTTTATCCAGAGTTACAGGTCCTCCGCCTCTCCATGACTGGGCATACATACTTGTTCCCCCCAACAGCAGAACAGCCAGCCCCACGAGAGATAATTTTGTCTTTTTCATATTGAACAGGTTACTAATTATACATAACTGGCTAAAGATACACATTCTCCTGCAACCAGCCTAGCAATCGTGAATTTTTATTTTCAAGCCAGTGGAAAGTATCAAAATGACAGTTTGGAAATCTGACTTTTCAAGCGTTTTTCAGGTTCATTTTTGGGTCCAGGGTCCACTGGGTCCATAATGGACCCTCCACCGTAAGAGGAAATCAGCCATTTTTATCCCGAATGGCCAAAGACCCTGACGTTTTTAAAAAACATCGAGAGCTTTTCATCCAAACGCCGAAACAAACACAGGCACACGCCGAAACGTTTGTTGAATGACCGGAATTCAAAATCCAGCGCCTTTCCCTATTTTCATTTTTTAAACTATGCGCATAAAAAAAAGACATTATGCATACAGTTTTTCATTTTTATAGATACATTTGTCAATACTTAATCTTCAAGCAAGGAATGAATCACCAATCTTTGCTAAAAGCGTATTGAAATTTGTATAAAACCAACTAAAAATAATAGCTATGACTCGTACAATTCAAAAATACGGCCTGTCCTGCCTTGTATTTATCGTTGTTTATTGTCTAATTTATTTCACAACTCAGGCTATGAAAATGGCTGAACAAGAAAGCCTGTTTCTGAGCGTATTTTCAGGACTTTTCCTTTCGGCCAACTCCAAACTGATTTTGAGACAAAACAGTCTCAAAAATCACAAGGATTAAATAGTAATATTCTATAAAACAATACCTTATAGCAGAATATTTAAAATCAGGAACAATTACAAGAGTTTTTTCTCTTTACGGTAAAGGGTCCATTATGGACCAGTGGACCCATGGACCCAAAATGACGCTGCTGACAAAGTCCTTATTCGGCTTTGCCAAGGGAACTAATTGTCACTATTTTTTAAACCTCCAAGAGATACAACTATGCTTTTATCCGGAAAGCAGGTTTCCGGATATGCAGCCAGTAAGCAGTCAGTACCAGAATGCCTGTCAGCACCCAGGATATCGGATAAACCATCATCAGCACATCATATCCTTTCCACAACGGAGACACGACATACACCCAGACTACCCGGAGCAGACAGGTTCCGAAAACCGTCAGCAGAGCCGGAGTCAGTGATTTGCCCATCCCCGCAAGGAAGAGCCGGCAATCTCGTAACTGCTGGCAATGAATTGCAGAGCCAGTACAATATGCATACGGATAGCTCCATAATGGTGTACCATCGGTACGTCCGAGAAGAATCCCAGAAAGAAATTGTCCTGCCAGGCAAAAAGCCAGTTGAAGGCGGCACAGAAAGCAACACTTGAAGCCATGCAGATCCAGAAGATCCGATGTACGCGATCCATTTTTCCGGCTCCGTAATTCTGGGCAATGAAACTGATCGCAGCTCCGTTGAATCCCTGAATAATGAAATAGCAGTAGTACTCAAAGTTGACTGCTGCAGCCGACCCGGCAATGGCATCGGCTCCGTAACTGTTAATGGATGACTGCACCACCACATTGGAGATCGAGAAAATCATGCCCTGGATGCCAGCCGGCACACCGATTCGCAGCATACGGCTTAATTCCGAGGAATAAATCTTCATCCGGTCAAAATGCAGACGGAACGGTTCCTGTTCTTTCCGCAGCAACCGGATGATCAATGTAGCACTCACCGCATTGGCTATGCCCGTTGCTACGGCTACTCCGGCTACCCCCATCTGAAAGCCAATGACAAACAAAAGATTAAGCAGGGTGTTGATTACACCGGCAACCACCAGAATATATAACGGACGCCGCGTATCGCCCATGCTGCGCAAAATGCTGATCCGAAATTAAATGCCATGATAAAAGGCATTCCCAGAAAATAAATCCGCAAATAGATCACAGCCTGATCCAGTACTTCCGGGGGAGTTCCCATCCAGGTCAGTATCGGCCGGGCAGCTACCTGTCCCAATACCAGCAGGAATAATCCGCTCAGGACAGCCACCAGCTGAACCGTACTGATGGAGCGGCGTATACTCCGGTCATCCTGCTGTCCGATGTGGTTGGAAATAATCGCACAGGCTCCCATGGAGATCCCCATAAACAGGTTGATGAGCAATCCGATGACCGGTGCGTTACTTCCAACAGCTGCAAGGGCTTCACTTCCGACAAAGTGTCCCACTACAGCCACATCGACTGAATTGAAAAGTTCCTGTAACAGACTGCTGGCTGCCAGCGGAAGGGCAAACACCAATATTTTCCTGAACAACGGCCCGTTCAGCATGTCAATTTCATTGCTTCGGGAACCTTGATTAACCTTGCTATCCATCTTTTTTTACCTTAATCCAAAATGCGCGGCAAAGTTACAGTAAAATCGGGAATGCCTTCCGATAAAAAGCATTTTTAATACACTCTTACCTCTCCACTGGCTGCATCTCCCCTCTGAAGGCTGCCAATTTTACAACCATTTCTTTCTGATTACGCATAACAAGCAGCTCTCCGGATTTTCCTGCATATTCTTCTAAAAGCTGTTTGAAAGAAGCAGCCGTAGAAATCTCTTTCCCGCCAAATGACAGCAATAAATCTCCCGACCGAAGCCCCAGCTTATAAGCTTCAGATTCTGCTGGAACACGGTCAAGCGCCATACTGGCCTGACTGAATTTGGCTCCATAGGCCGAAAGCTCTTCACCTTTCACTTCTTTCAGAACAGCTCCCAGCCAGATATATTCCGCAGAAACCTCATCCTGAATTTGCAGGACTATTTCGGGAATGTCAGGGGTACGGGCCAGCTTTTTCAGCTTTTCACTCTTCACTCCAAAATCGGTCATATCGAAATTGCGGAAACCAATCTTAAAAGCAGGAGACTCCGGTCTGACTCTGAAATCTCCCTGACCGGGATTTACAAACAGGGGATCTGCCGAAACGGAATGTGCATCAGCTCCATGAGCCGCAAATTTTCTCATTGCTGCCTGACCGGTTGCAAACAGATTATAGTCCAGTTCCTTTCCCCACCGGTCTGATTCTCCCAATGCGCTATTCATCACAGCAGGCTGATAGGCAGTAAACACAATATTATGCTTGAATACATCGTCACTGTTACGTACCAGACATGTGGATGCAGCGAGTTGTTCAGTATAATATTATTTGTAGCCACACGATCATAACCTTCACGCATTTTCAAACCACCGTTGAGAAGCAGATTGCAATAGATCCGATAAAAAGAAGAACCGTCATCCAGTCAACATCCCAGCCATGATCACAACGCCAGCGGTTATAACGCAGTACATTAGGTTCCAGAACATCCCAATATTGCATATCCGGATGAAGAGCGACCTGATCGGATATGGTCACCACATCGGGAGTCCAGAAACGGTCACGTCCCCATGAATTAAAACTTCCGTGGTCTCCTGTCTCAAGAACCGTATTAAACACATCGCAGAATTCGATGATATGCCCGCCAAAGGTACCTTCGTTAATATTGATACCCGCACGCGGTACATCATAAATGGAACAATGACTCACCCGGATACGCTGTGACATGGAAATCTGTACGGGAGCCGTCTGTTTCTCATCACGTCCTGTCATGGTTATCAGGCAATCGTCCACCCAACAATCCTGAGGATAATTATCTCCCAAAGGACCGGGAGTCATATCCATCGTCTCGTAGTTCTGATTGCCATAACGAAACAGCGGGCTGCGGACCATGTCAGGATCTCCCACGAAAACAATCCCGTTGGCACCGCTGTGATGAATGTAACATCCTTCTGACATGTCAGATAACGATTATAGTTATTCACAAAAATCGTATTCCCTCCCAAATGGTCAAATTCACAATTTTCAACCGAACACTCCTCTGCACCATTGAAAACAATGGCTCCGCCCCGATACATAGTCCAGTCTGAGCGCAATAATTGCTCTTTATTTTCCATAAAGGTCCGGGCTGTATGCTTAAAGGTAAGTCCCTGCAGATGAATTCCCCGTACAGGATTCTCCTTCGTTCCGTTGAATTCAATCAAATGTTTCAGACGTACAATTTCCACTTTAGCCTCATCCAGATCGATCTCCGGCAAAGGCATATAGTATAACTTGCTTTCACTGCGGTCATAATACCATTCTCCCGGCACATCCAGTTCTTCTTTGATATTCTCTACAAAGCGATACAGCGGATGCATGCCCGAAGGACGGTTATTCTGCCATCCACCTTCCAGTTGCAGAGTTCCATCCTCATTCTTTCCTTTGATTTCCCAGTGCATGTCTCCCCACAATGCCGTATGCATCGCATGTACATATCCGCCTTCCGGATTTTTCCACAAGGCAATCCGCTCCGGCTGCAACGGATCCATTTCAGAATTCGGTTGTGCCTGATGATCCAGAACCAGGTGTCGTAGACATTCCGTTGCTTGCCGGGCTGCGCATTCGGGAACCTTGCCATCGGCTGTCTCAAACCAGCTACATACAGCTGGTCTATATCCATTCCGGCCGCACACTGGCGACGTAAATGTTCCCGCCCTCCTGTTTCCAGTCAAGCCGGATCTGCTGGCCTCCACTGATCACTGCTTTTCCCTCATGGCGGGCACGGAGAGTTACCGTAGCCGGATAATCTTTACTGTCCTGACCGGTAAACTGTACCGTACCCGGCAAATAATAGATTCCATCTTCAAAAACAATTTCCACACTGGTATCACGTCCGTAAGCACGTGCCAGTTCCTGAGCCCGTACCAGTGAAGCCACCGGTTTCTTTTCACTTCCGTTCCACTTATCGTTTCCCCGGGTAGAAACATAAATAACCTGTCCGTTAAGCTGCAGACAGCAGCACAAACATCCGGCAGCCCAGGCTATCTGCCGCCGGACATGAGAAAAAGTATATATAAGATTCATAGTCAAACTATATAAGTATTGGCAGATTACAAGTCATTTACACCAAGAATAATTCCGGCAGCATTTCCTCCGGAAGATTTCAGGGTCAGCTTCAGCAGACAGCCATTGTTGGCATTTACTTTTTCAGGCATTTCCAGTGTATAATGCAGTTTCCCCTGTCCGGATGAAACCCGGTCCGAAGAAGAAGCTACAACCTGTCCATCTCCTTCCAGAACATACCCTGTACACTCTATCCTACCGCTGCCTTTCAGACATTCGATTGAAATTCCCTTCAGTCCCTTCAGCATACGGGCGTATATTGAATACCAGTTCTCTGGATTCATCAGGTTTCAGACTCCAGGTTCCAACCATGCCCGGACGGTCCAGCAACAGGATGAAGAGGAGACATCCTGAGACAAGGCAAACATTTCTCTGGCAAATGCTACAATATCCAGACCGGAATTCCATTTATACGTATCCCGGTTGTTCTCTACCAGTTACGCTCCAGGAAGCCAGGTCAACAGCCTCACCTTTCTCACGGCCCCGATAATATTCTTTCCATCTGCCAGATAATACTGACCGATCAGACCACTCCACATTCTTGCCGAATAATCGTCCACGGGAGGTCCCCAGACCGTAACAATACGGCGGGCATTCATCTCATACTGTTTTCTCTGTGCTTCCGTTCTTGCTGCCTTCGAAGCAAAAGACACCCAACGGTCCAGACGAAGAGTTGGATGCTGAGATAAGATACGGTCCATCCCCAGCATGAAGGTTTCAAACCGGCTCTGGAGGAAATGTGCCTGAAGCGTATCTCCCAACAAATATTCCTGATCAATCTGTCTGGTCAGTATTTCTGCCTTACCCCCAAGATAATGGGCCGTCATTTCACAAAGATCCGTAAGATAATAAGGACTGTCCTTCAGTTCTTCGGATGCTGACAGAAATGCTTCCAGTCCCCGGAAGTAGTCCTCATTCATATAGATGGATCCGTTCTTCACCGTTCCCGGACGGAACTGCCAGTTGAAACGGGGATGATCCGTAAATGTTCCATATACAGACTTCAGGAGATAATCCCAGGCTTTCATCAACTGAGCTGGAGCCTTGCCGTAACGGTTGATGCTGTACTGCTTCAACCAGTCACGTACATCCATACGGTGGTCACTCCAGCCCGCATCAGTTACCAGTTCATAAAGCACTTCGTTATTCTCGATCCCTTCGGGAGCCAGTCCGTGAGCTACCAGATTTCCCCGGTTGGAGGAAGAAAGTGCTTCCAGATGACCGTTAGCATAGAAATCAAGAACACCCGTCATTCCCGTCTTTCCTCCCATATTGGAATCACACTGTAGACCCACTGTTTGTTGTAGAATCCCTTGTAATATTCCCAGTTCACTTCCGAATGCCAGAAATGCTTGTTATAATCAACGGCCAGGTCCAGAAGCAGCATCTTATCATCGGGAACCCGGGAGACAAGCACCCAGAGTCTCGTAGTCCCAGATATGACGCTGGTAGCCGAACATCCAGCCCTGCATGACCCACACGGCATCCTTATTGGCACGCTTTATGGAACTATAAACCTTCTCACCATAAGAAGCTGCCATTTCATAGCGGGCAGGATTTCCCTTCTCCGGGAAAGGTATATCCATCTCATTGAAACTGTCTACCAGGTAATAGTCACATTTACCGAACTCTTTCTCCCATTCCTTGATGAACGCCTCAGAAATCTTTGCGAACAAAGGCTCTGTGGGAGAAATCATCCAATTATGGAACGCACCTCCAATGGGTTTCAACAATATGAAGATCCGGATAGATCCGCTTGAATGCTTCCGGTATGAAACCGGGGAAGCCCGGACAAATCGGCTTCATGCCCAAAGCACGCATCCGGTCGAGGATCTTATGCTGAAGAGCCAGCTGACCGGCATGCCAGTCCGGATTCAAAGGACCGTCTATCCCGCTCACATTCCCCATACGCATCCAGGCAGGTGTGCCGGACCGACAAAATAACTGTTTATCTCCTCTTCCGTCAGTCCCATCTTTTGCCAGACACGGGCAAGAATGGCTTCATAGCCAACCAGGGCCAGCGGCATATTGATGCATGAAGAGCCATCCAGTCGATTTCCTGTTCCCAGCGTGCCCAATCCCAATAAGGCATCGTGTAGCCATAAGTACAGACATTAAAATAATAATGATTCCGGAAAGGGGACTCTACCTGACGGAAGAAGCAGCAGGCAATTCTTCCGGAAGACGGATATTATTGCCGCTCCAGGTATACATGCCCAGACGGTGAGTCTTGACATAATCATAGAATCCCCGGCAAAGAGATACATTGTCCGAGCCTTTCAAATGCAAAACTCCATCCTTTACGGAATATTCATAATACATGTTTCCGGCTCCCTTCTTCAATTCCAGCTTTACCGGAACAGAAGACTGCTTACTTACACGCTGGAGCACACGAAAAGCCTCATCAGTCTTTCGGGCCCAGCCAGTAAGGGCACACAAAAAACAACATAGAAACAAAAACTTTCTCTTCATGACCACTTTTGTTATTTATAAGCAAACAAACATCAATTCGATTCAGAACAGCAAGGGATTGCGTAATAAGGTGTTTCCCCGTCCAGCTTCAGCCTCAATTTTCCCTTTTCAAGGTTACCTCCTTCTGGAATT
>ENA-OQAN01000619-OQAN01000619.1-human-gut-metagenome-genome-assembly--contig:-NODE-619-length-18141-cov-1.437549_pt1 | contig 18141 bp, 28 predicted proteins | sample MGYA00242735_ERZ504527 | MGnify/ENA primary metagenome ERZ504527 (study PRJEB26092, sample SAMD00036230) | human gut metagenome | host: Homo sapiens | study: EMG produced TPA metagenomics assembly of... | reverse complement strand
TAAGGAGGCGCAGTGGAATGAAATATATCATAGTCTTAGGAGATGGGATGGCGGATGAACCGATTGAAAAATTGTCGGGGAAGACACCGCTTGAAGCAGCAGATAAACCGACGATGGACAGACTTGCAAAAAAAGGTGAGGTAGGACTTGCCTATATGGTTCCGGAAGGAATGAGTCCGGGAAGTGATACAGCAAATCTGTCAGTACTTGGATATGATCCAAAGATTTATTATACAGGCCGCTCGCCGCTCGAGGCGCTCAGCATCGGAGTGGATATGAAAAAGACAGATGTGTCATTTCGGTGTAATCTGGTAACGCTTTCGGAAGAAGAAAGCTGTTATGAAGAAAAGAGAATGGTGGATCACAGCTCCAGCGAGATCAGTACTGAGACGCGGCAGTTTGATGGAAGCTCTGAAGGAAGGGCTGAAAAAGAAGAAGGATATGAGTTCTATGTGGGAACGAGTTACCGCCACTTGCTTGTGTGGAAGGAAGGAAAAGTGATAGAGCTGACCCCGCCGCATGACATTTTGACGAAGAAAATCGGAGAGTATCTGCCGGAAAATGAAGTGTTCTGTGATATGATGAAGAAAAGTTATGAGATATTGTCTGCACATCCTCTGAATCAGAAAAGAAAAGAGCAGGGGCTCAATCCGGCGAATTCTGCATGGTTCTGGGGAGCAGGCACAAGGCCGAATCTGATGTCTTTTGAAGAAAAGACAGGAAAGAAAGGTGTTATGATCTCGGCGGTGGACCTGCTGAAAGGGCTTGCAGTTGGGTCTGAGATGGATAAGATTTTGGTGGAAGGAGCCAATGGAGGACTTCATACGAACTATGAAGGAAAGGCAAATGCAGCTGCGGATGCACTTTTGAATCATGGATATGATTTTGCTTATGTGCATGTGGAGGCACCGGATGAGATGGGACATCAAGGATTGTTGAATGAGAAAATAGAATCAATCGAGTATCTTGATAAGCGGGTGACACGGCTTATTGTAGAAGCCTTAGAAAAAGTGGGCGAAGATTATCGAATATTGGTTCTTCCGGATCATCCAACACCGATCCGAGTTCGGACACATACAAAAGATCCGGTTCCATATCTGCTTTATGACAGCAGAAAAGAATTGGGAAGTCAGGAAGAATATAGCGAAAAGACCGCAAAAGAAAGCGGAATTGTCTGGAAAGAAGCTATCGTCTGATTGACTGCCTGTTAGAGATATAGGAGGTAACCATGTTAATTGTAAAGAAATTCGGCGGAACATCCGTCGCAAATAAAGAGAGAATTTACAATGTTGCAAGACGCTGCATTGAAGATTATAAAAAAGGACACAGTGTTGTAGTTGTTCTTTCGGCAATGGGAGATACGACAGATGATTTGCTTGCACTTGCAAATGATATCAATCCAAATACAAACAAGAGAGAACTGGATATGCTTTTGACAACAGGAGAGCAAGTGTCAGTTTCGCTCATGGCAATGGCTATGCATGCGATGGATGTGCCGGCAGTGTCATTGAATGCATTTCAGGTGGGGATGAACTGTACCTCCAGATACGGAAATGCCAGATTTAAGAGAATTGACACAGACCGTATCAATCATGAACTGGATTCCAGAAAGATCGTAATTGTGACAGGCTTTCAGGGAATTACGAAATACGATGATTACGCCACACTTGGACGAGGTGGTTCTGATACGACAGCGGTAGCACTTGCGGCAGTATTGCACGCAGATTTGTGCGAGATTTATACAGATGTAGATGGTGTCTATACGGCAGATCCTAGAATTGTTCCGAATGCAAGAAAACTCCCAGAGATCACATATGATGAGATGCTGGAACTTGCAACGGCAGGTGCAAAAGTTCTGCACAATCGTTCCGTGGAGATGGCGAAAAAATACAGTGTTCCGATGGTTGTGCGTTCAAGTTTGAATGAATCAGAAGGAACGATTGTCAAGGAGGTAGTAAAAATGGAGAAAATGTTAATTACCGGTGTGGCTGCGGATAAGAATACAGCCAGAATTTCAGTGATTGGAGTGGAAGACAGACCGGGTATTGCGTTTAAAATATTCAACAAACTTGCGAAAAATAATATTAATGTAGATATTATCCTTCAGTCCGTAGGACGTGACGGAACAAAGGATATTTCATTTACAGTTTCGCAGGATGACCTGAAAGATGCACTTACTATACTGGAAGAGAACAAAGAACCTTTGACGATTAAGAATATTACACACAATGAAGGTGTGGCAAAAGTTTCAATCGTGGGTGCTGGAATGATGACAAATCCGGGAGTTGCATCCAAATTGTTTGAGGCATTGTTTAATTACGGAATCAATATTAATATGATTTCCACATCTGAGATTCGAATCACAGTGTTGGTAGAGGAGTCAGAGATTGACAAAGCGGTGCGTGCGATTCACGAGAAATTTGATCTTGCAGAATAAAATATGTAAAGCAAAGGGCGGAAGAATTTCCGTCCTTTATTTGTGCTGAAGTTGACTTAAAAAACTGTTGTGGTAAAGAGGTGAGAAAGTGACATCTTCGATGAACCAGTCCGGTGGGGTGAATGCATTCGCTTCCTGCTCGGTAGGAAATTCTACCTCGCGAGAACAAGCGGTGCAAGATCGCCCTCAAAAATGTCTAATTCAATGGTGTATATGCCATAGGGGATGCAGTAGCGCTTTTTGGTGATCAGTCTGCCGTCGATTTTAGTGCGCAGATGTTCATAGGATTCCTTTGTGAGTGGAAGATTGTGTTCTTCACGAACCATAAGTCCTTTAGATTTGTAGGTTAACTCATACTTGTCATCGTCTTTTCGCACACGCACGACAGGAGATGTGGATAAATATCCCTGTTCGAGCTGACGATGGGGATATTGTTCGAGATGCTCCGGCAGGGAGCTGATTAAATATTTGCGTTCAATTTCCATAATAGATACCTCCAGATGCTTTTATAGTAATACAGGTCAAGGGAAATGTAAACGGATTTGCTTTTTTTTTTTCATAAGTTTGTTAAAATGCAAGTGAAATTTGGAAAAGGAGGGAAACTATGGAAAAAAAGGTTTGTGTATTTTTGGCAGATGGGTTTGAAGAGATTGAAGGACTGACTGTTGTGGATCTGCTAAGAAGAGCAGGAATTTTTGTGACAACAGTATCGATTACAGGTAAATTGCAGATTCGCGGTTCACATGATATTTGTGTTCAGGCAGATAAATTATTTGAAGAAATGGATTATGAGGAGCAGGACATGGTTGTGCTGCCGGGCGGAATGCCTGGAACGATTCATTTGGAAGAACACGAAGGCGTGAAAAATGTATTGGAAAAATACTATGAAGAGAAAAAATATATTGCGGCAATCTGTGCGGCGCCGAGTATTTTCGGAAAGATGGGCTTTTTAAAAGAAAAGAAAGGCGAACTTCTTATCCGAGCAAAGAGGCGGAGCTTTTCGGAGCAGAGGTAGTGAAAGATTCTGTTGTTGTGTCTGATTTTATCATTACAAGCAGAGGTCTGGGGACAGCGATTGATTTTTCACTTGCGCTGATCGGGCTTCTTTTGAACAAGGAAAAGGCGGAGGAGATCAAAGACTCTGTCATCTATCAATGTAAATAGGAGGAACTATGAAATCAAAAAAAGGGACAGTAGCTGCGATTGCAGTGATCATTGTACTGGTAGGAATTGTATGCATAGGACTGCTCAGAGATTTTGATGCACAGGGATATGTCCGCGCGATTCTGAACCAGAGGTTTTTGGGAGATGTCACCGAGGCGGAAGAGATTCTGGAGGATACGTCAAAGAAGGAATTGCTGAAACAGTATGATGAAGGCATTGAAAGTTTTGTTTCGGATTACATCACAAATGGTGTGGAGATAGATTCGGAACTTGAGAAGAAGTTTGTAGATCTGTGCAAAGAGATTTTCGGCGCTATGAAATATCAGGTAAATGAAGCGGAGAAGATCAGCCGCAAGGAATATGATGTCAGTGTGGAATTTCAGCCGTCGGATGTATTTTACAGTTTATCACATCAATTCAGACAGAGTCGGAAAATCTGAAACAAAAGGCGGAGAACGGGGAATATCAGGGGACAAAAGAAGAGATTAATGCCCAGATGCAAAGCGAATTTCTGAACCGTTCTTATGAACTTTTAGAAACTGCATATCAAAATATGCAGTACGGTGAGACAGAGACAATTGTGTTTAAAGTCAAAAGCAATGACAAAAATGTGTTTTCAATGAAGGAGGATGAGATTTCCTCATTTATTACGAAAATACTGCGTTTAGATGAAATTCAAGGCTAGTAATTTAGAAAGTATTGTGATATAATCTTGGAATGAGCGTTAGTGTAGATAAGTCTGGGGACTTCTCACATATATAAGGAGGAAATAGTAATGAGTTTACAAGTAGAAAACATGGAAAAAAATATGGCGAAACTTACAATCGAAGTTTCCGCTGAAGAATTAGAAAAAGCAATTCAGGGTGCGTACTTAAAACAGAGAAATAAAATCAGCGTGCTGGATTCCGTAAAGGGAAAGTACCACGTCAGATGATCGAAAAAATGTACGGTGTAGGAATCTTTTATGAAGATGCAGCGAATGCGTTAATTCCAACAGCATACGGAAAAGCATATGACGAATGTGAATTAGATATCGTTTCACAGCCAAAAGTAGAAGTAGTACAGTTAGAAAAAGGAAAACCATTTATCTTCACAGCAGAAGTTGCTGTAAAACCAGAAGTAACTTTAGGAGAATACAAAGGACTTTTCTGTAGATAAAGTTTCTAACAGAGTAACAGCAAAAGAGATCGACGCGAAATTAGAAGAAGAACAGAAGAAGAATGCAAGAACAGTTGTAGTGGAAGACCGTGCAGTACAGGACGGAGATGAAGTAGTATTAGACTTCGAAGGATTTGTTGACGGTGTTGCATTTGAAGGTGGAAAAGGTGAGAACTATCCATTGACAATCGGTTCAGGATCTTTCATTCCGGGATTTGAAGAACAATTAATCGGCGCTGAAGCAGAAAAAGAAGTAGAAGTGAATGTGACATTCCCAGAAGAATATCATTCAGAAGATTTAGCAGGAAAAGCTGCAGTGTTCAAATGTACAGTACATGAGATCAAAGCAAAAGAACTTCCTGAATTAGATGATGAATTTGCAGCAGAAGTATCTGAATTTGATACATTAGATGCTTACAAAGCAGATATCAAAGCAAAAATCAAAGAACAGAAGATTGCAGACGGTAATAGAAAGAAAGAAGACCAGGCAGTAGAAAAAGCTGTTGCAAACGCAACAATGGAGATTCCAGAGGCAATGATCGATACACAGGTAAATCAGATGGCATCAGGATTTCGCACAGAGAATTCAGCAGCAGGGACTTTCTATGGAACAGTACTTCCAGTTCACAGGAATGACAGCTGAGAGCATGATGGAAGAATTAAGACCACAGGCTGTAAAACGTATTGAGACAAGACTTGTACTTGAAGCAATTGCAAAAGCTGAAAATATCGAGATTACAGATGAAAGAATCGATGAAGAATTAGCGAAGATGGCAGAAGCTACAAGATGGAAGTAGAAAAATTAAAAGAATTCATGGGAGAAAATGAAAAAGAACAGATGAAGATGGATTTAGCTGTTCAAGATGCTGTGACATTCTTAGTAGATAATGCTGTAGAAGAATAAAAACATTATATTTTTAAGGAGGCATATACATGAGCGTAATACCTTATGTCATTGAGCAGACAAGCCGCGGCGAGCGTTCATATGACATTTATTCAAGATTACTGAAGGAAAGAATTATCTTTTTGGGGGAAGAGGTAACTGATGCATCAGCAAGTGTAATTATTGCCCAGCTGCTATTTTTAGAAGGTGAAGATCCGGAGAAAGATATTCATCTTTATATCAACAGCCCAGGCGGTTCCGTATCAGCAGGTTTGGCTATTTATGATACAATGCAGTATATCAAATGTGACGTATCCACAATTTGTATTGGTATGGCTGCAAGTATGGGATCATTCTTATTGTCAGGCGGAAAGAAAGGGAAAAGATATGCCTTCCGAATGCAGAGATTATGATTCACCAGCATTAGGCGGAGCACAGGGACAAGCGACAGAGATTCAGATTGCAGCAGAACATATTTTAAAGACAAGACAGAAGTTGAACACGATTTTGGCAGAAAATACAGGACAGAGTCTTGAGAAGATTCAGGCAGACACAGAACGTGATAACTTTATGTCAGCACAAGAAGCAAAAGAATACGGACTGGTAGACGAAGTGATTGCCAGCCATTAATGTAACTGGAAAAGGGGATGCTTAATTTGGGCACCCCCTTTCCATCGTATGAAAGTGGAGAGACGAGGTGAGAGTATGGCAGGAAAGATAGGAGAAGAAATTGTAAGATGTTCATTTTGCAATAAGACGCAGGCGCAGGTACGCAAATGATTGCAGGACCTAATGGAGCCTACATTTGTGATGAGTGTGTGGACGTATGTGCCGAAATTATTGAAGAAGAACTTGCATATGAGAATCCATCTGATTTTCAGGATATCAATCTTTTAAAACCAGAGGAGATCAAAGCCTTTTTAGATGAGTATGTAATCGGACAGGACGAGGCAAAAAAAGTGTTGTCAGTGGCAGTGTACAATCACTATAAACGAATTATGGCGGAAAAGGATCTTGGAGTTGAGTTACAGAAAAGTAATATTTTGATGCTTGGACCGACAGGCTGTGGAAAGACGTTGCTTGCTCAGACACTGGCTAAGATTTTAAATGTGCCATTCGCGATCGCAGATGCAACAGCACTCACAGAGGCAGGATATGTAGGAGAAGATGTGGAGAATATTCTTCTGAAGATTATTCAGGCGGCAGACGGAGATATTGAACGTGCAGAGCACGGTATCATATATCTTGATGAGATTGACAAAATTACAAGAAAGTCAGAGAATCCGTCTATTACAAGAGATGTATCAGGAGAAGGAGTTCAGCAGGCACTTCTTAAAATTATAGAAGGAACAGTGGCATCGGTACCGCCACAAGGTGGAAGAAAGCATCCGCATCAGGAATTGATACAGATTGATACGACAAATATTTTGTTTATTCTGTGGTGGAGCGTTTGAAGGTCTGGATAAGATTATTGAGACGCGTATGGATCGAAAATCAATGGGATTTAATGCAGAAGTGGGAAATCACCATGAAGATAATGTGGACAGACTTTTAAGTCAGGTACTGCCGCAGGATTTGGTGAAATTTGGTCTGATTCCAGAACTGGTTGGACGTGTTCCGGTCAACGTCACATTAGAGATGCTTGACAGAGATGCGTTGATTCGTATTTTAACAGAGCCAAAGAGTGCTATTGTGAAACAATATCAGAAATTACTGGAACTTGATGGCGTCGAATTGGAGTTTGATAAAGAAGCATTGGAAAAGATTGCAGACACGTCATTGGCGAGAAAGACAGGAGCGAGAGGATTACGTGCGATTATGGAGAATGTCATGATGGACACAATGTATCATGTACCGTCAAATGATCGCATAAAAACTTGCCGAATTACAAAAGAAGCCGTAGAAGGGACAGGAGAGCCGGTTTACAATTCTGAGGCTCTCACGTCAGAAAGTGCATAATGTAAATTGGGGACGGGGTAATGTGACATTACCCCCGTCCCTGAATAAGGAGGAAATATGGAAAAACAGATACGGAATATACCTATGGTTGCCTTAAGGGGAATGACAATCATGCCGGAGATGGTGGTACATTTTTGATGTGAGCCGTGCCTATTCCATCCAGGCAATCCAGCAGGTTATGCAAGGCGAAGAACAACAGGTATTTCTTGTTGCGCAAAGAGAGCTGAATATAGAAGATCCAGACTTAAAGGATGTATTTGAGATTGGGACGATCGCGACAATCAAGCAGGTCATTAAATTGTCGAAGAATATGCTTAGAGTGTTAGTGACTGGGGAAGAGCGGGCAAGACTTATTTCTTTGGAGAAGGAAGAAGGGTATTTGAATGCTCAGGTGGAAGTCATTGAAGAGCCGCAGGCTGAGGAGGAAGTCGTAGATAATCCAAGAGCGAAGAATATTCAGGAATTATTTTTAGAATATGCGATGAAAAATGGGAAAATTCCGAAAGATGTCATTACACAGGTTGCGGATGAAAAGACATTTTTAGGATTAGTGAATCAGATTGCTGCGAATGTCCCGCTTGATTATTTGAATTTGCAGGATATTTTGGAAGAGACAGATTTGAACAGACGCTACGAAGTGTTGGCATTTAAGATTGCCAATGAGATGGAAGTGATGCATCTCAAAGAAGAGATTCAGGGAAAGTCAAAGAACGTATTGACAGACATCAGAAAGAATTTATATTGAGAGAGCAGTTGAAAGTGATTCGGGAAGAGCTTGGAGAGGACAATATGCTTTCGGATGCGGAGGAGTTTGAGACTGCTACAAAAAAATTAAAGGCCTCCAAGGAAATTAAGGAGAAGCTGATGAAAGAAATTCATCGTTTTAAAAGTGCGATGAACAGTTCGGCAGAAAATGGGGTTATCCGCACTTACATTGAGACGATGTTGGAGATGCCGTGGGACAAGATGGGAAAAGATAATACCGATATTGCATATGCAAAACAGGTATTGGAGGACGAACACTATGGACTGGAAGCCGTGAAAGAAAGGATTTTGGAATTTCTCGCTGTCCGTTCTCTGACAAAGAAAGGAGAAAGTCCGATTCTTTGTCTTGTTGGTCCGCCGGGAACAGGAAAGACCTCAATTGCACGTTCGCTTTCCGAAGCATTAAAAAAACCGTATACACGGATTTCACTTGGCGGTGTGAGGGATGAAGCAGAGATTAGAGGACACCGGAAAACATATGTGGGAGCAATGCCGGGAAGAATTGCAAATGCACTTAAGATGTCTGGTGTAAAAAATCCGTTGATTTTACTTGACGAGATCGACAAAGTGAGCAATGATTATAAGGGAGATACTTTTTCTGCGCTGTTGGAAGTGCTGGACAGTGAGCAGAATGTAAAATTTAGAGATCATTATCTGGAAGTACCGATTGATCTGTCTGAGGTATTGTTTGTGACGACAGCAAATTCTCTTCAGACAATTCCAAGACCATTATTAGACCGTATGGAAGTCATTGAGATCAGCAGTTACACGGAAAATGAGAAGATGCATATTGCAACGCAGCATCTGCTTCCAAAGCAGCTCCAAAAACATGGATTGACACCGGAGCAGTTAAAAATCAGCAAAGGTGCTATTTGGAAAATTGCGAGAAACTATACAAAAGAAGCAGGAGTCAGACAGCTGGAGCGTAAAATTGGAGATATCTGCAGAAAATCAGCACGAGAGATTTTGGAGACAGGAAAAAGTAGTATTCGTGTAACAGAACGAAATTTGGAGAAATATCTGGGAAAAGAGAAATATTCTTATCAGATGATAAATGAGACAGACGAGATAGGGATTGTAAGAGGTCTTGCATGGACAAGTGTCGGTGGAGATACGCTTCAGACAGAGGTCAATATTATGCCGGGAGAGGGCGAGATTCTATTGACCGGACAACTTGGAGATGTGATGAAAGAGTCTGCACGGACAGGGATCAGCTATATCCGTTCTGTGGGAGAAAAATATAAGATTCCGGAAGATTTCTTTAAAAAGCACGATATCCATATTCATATTCCTGAAGGTGCTGTTCCAAAAGACGGTCCGTCTGCAGGTATCACAATGGCGACGGCTATGATTTCCGCAATCACAAACACGAAGGTCAGAGCGGATGTGGCGATGACCGGAGAGATTACACTGCGTGGAAGAGTGCTTCCAATCGGAGGATTAAAAGAAAAGCTTTTGGCAGCAAAAAGTGCAGGAGTAAAGACTGTATTGGTACCAGAAAAAAATATGCGCGATGTGGAAGAGATTCATCCGAGATTACAAGAGGACTGGAAATTATTCCGGTAAGTATATGGATGAAGTTTTGAAAACTGCATTAATATATGAGGAAAACGAAAATGAAAATTAAGAGTATTGATTTGGAAATTGTATGTGGAATTACGAGTAAGCTTCCGGAGACAGACAAAGTAGAGATTGCATTTGCCGGAAAATCAAATGTAGGGAAATCTTCATTGATCAATGCGTTGATGAATCGAAAGTCTTTTGCGCGTACATCAGCGACGCCGGGAAAAACTCAGACTATCAATTTCTATAATATTAATGATATAATGTATTTAGTAGATTTGCCTGGATATGGATATGCAAAAGTTTCTGAGAAAGAAAAAATACAGTGGGGAAAACTGATTGAACGCTATTTGCACAGCTCGAAACAGTTGAAAGCAGTATTTTTGCTGATCGATATCCGACATGATCCATCTGCAAATGATAAGATGATGTATGAGTGGATTGTGTCGCAGGGTACAATCCGATCATCATTGCGACAAAACTGGACAAACTAAAAAGAAGTCAAGTCGCAAAACATGTAAAGATGATCAAGCAGGGACTTGACCTTGTTCCAGGAACACAGATCATACCATTCTCATCTGTGTCAAAACAGGGAAGAGAAGAAATTTGGGAATTGGTGGAAAAGAATTTTCTGAATGAAACCGAGGTGGGATAAATGGAAGATACGCGTCCATATTGGAAAGTAATCGTAAGTCTGGCTTTCAGCCTGATAGGAACCATTTTATTTATCGTCATAGGAATAAAATTGTTGTGGTTTTTTATGCCATTTGTCATCGGGTGGTTTATTGCATTTATTGCGAACCCGCTTGTGTGTTGGCTGGAAAAGCGGTTAAAGATTGTAAAAAAGCTAGGGTCGGCAATTATTATCATTGCAGTTTTGGCAGGAGTAGTCAGTGCACTGTACTTTGGAATCAGTAAGCTTGCAGATGAGGTGGGAAGTCTCATTACAAATTTCCCACAGATGTACAGTGAATTGGAAAAAGGAATGAAAGATATCGGGGAGAGTTTTCAAGGTGTTTTTCGCCTGTTGCCAGAAGGAATACAGACTGGGTGGAATGCAGTGGTTGCGAATTTAGACAATACGATGGGAAACTTGATAGGAAAGATCAGTGAGCCGACGGTGGAAGCGGCGGGAAATCTGGCAAAGAGCATTCCGTCAATTTTAGTATCAACCATTGTGACTATCGTGGCAGCATACTTTTTTATTGCAGAGCGTGACGAGGTGATTGTGTGGTTCAAAAAAGATCACTCCAAAGCCGATTCAGCAGAGGATGACTTTGGTTATCGACAATTTAAAATATGCAGTGGGAGGCTATTTTAAAGCACAGTTTAAGATTATGATCGTAGTGGGCGTGATTCTGTTTATTGGATTTGAGATTATGCAAGTCAATTATTCAGCACTTTTGGCGATTTTGATTGCATTTCTTGATTTCCTTCCAGTGTTTGGAACAGGAACGGCAATTTGGCTTGGGCAGTGTACAAAGTGTTAAGCGGTGATTATAAGATGACAATCATGTTGCTTGTACTGTATGGAGTAACTCAGCTTGTAAGGCAGCTGATCCAGCCGAAGCTTGTAGGAGATGGACTTGGGATGCAGCCTTTGGTAGCGCTTGTGTTACTTTTTGTAGGATATAAAGTGGGAAGTCTGCTTGGCATGATTTTTGCAGTCCCGGTTGGATGATTGCGATTAATATGTATAAAGCAGGGGCATTTGATTATATATTAGATGATGTGAAGATATTGATTAAAGGAGTTATGAGTTTAAGAGAGTAAAAAAATATTGTAGATAAGAAAAAAAGGCTGACTTAGAGAATCATTGATTCCAAGTGCAGCCTTTTTCTCTCTTATTTTAAGAAGAAACGAAGCAAAGTTTCATTGGTTTTCTTATAGGGTTGATAGCGCATCGGAAGATCGAGCCAAGTCCTCTTATCTACAATGCTTTTATAGTGGGAGAACGTGTCAAAACCGTTCTTTCCGTGATAAGCGCCCATGCCACTTTCTCCGAATCCGCCGAATCCCATTTCACTTGTGGCAAGGTGAATGACAACATCATTGATGCATCCGCCGCCAAAACTGCACCGCGCAGTGACTTTTTTGGCAATCTTTTGGTCAGATGTAAATAGATAAAGTGCAAGCGGATGCGGCATGGAATTAATCTTTGCGATTGCATGGTCAAGAGAATCGTAAGTCACAATTGGGAGAACTGGTCCGAAAATCTCTTCTTGCATGACAGCATCTTTGAATGTGACACGGTCAAGTAATGTCGGCTCAATCTGTAACGTATCAGAATCGAATTTTCCGCCCCACACTGTTTTTTCTGTGTCTATGAGGGTCAAAAATACGTGAAAAATGCTTTGCGTTGATGATTTTCCCGTAATCTGCATTGGCAAGCGGTGTGCTTCCAAATTTGTCTGACAATCTGTTTCTTTAATTCTTGAATGAGCGAGTCTTTGATCTCCTTGTCGCAATAAATGTAATCCGGTGCGACGCATGTCTGACCGCAATTTAAAAATTTCCCAAATATGATACGTTTGGCTGCCAGTTTCAGATTGGCAGTCTTTTCTACAATACAGGGACTTTTCCCGCCGAGTTCCAATGTGACCGGTGTCAGATGAGTGGCTGCCTGCCGCATCACTTCCTTTCCGACAGACTGGCTTCCTGTAAAGAAGATGTAGTCAAAACGTTCATTTAGAAGACACGTATTTTCTGTGCGACCGCCGGTCACGACCGAGACATACTCCGGTGCAAAACATTCATGTATCATCTTCTGTATAAGTGCGACTTGTGTAAGAAGAGTAGGCACTTGGCTTAATAACGGCTGTGTTCCCTGCGGCAATTGCGTCAATCAGAGGATCAATCGTCAAGAGGAATGGGTAATTCCAGGGACTCATGATCAGACATACACCATAAGGTGAAGGTTTTCGATAGCTTCTCGAATGAAACTGGGCGAGTGGCGTATGGACGCGTTTTTCTTTTGCAAAGAGCGTGTGTGTTTCAGCATGTAGCTGATCTCACTCAGTACAAGTCCGGTTTCACACATGTAGGTTTCAAAGGCGCTTTTCCCAAGATCTTTTTTGAGAGCTTTGTTGATATCTGCCTCATGGCGAGTGATGCAGTCTCGCAGACGGCGAAGTGAATCTAATCTATAAGAGACATCGAGTGTTGCTCCTGTATGAAAAATGCACGTTGTCGGTCAAGAATTTGTTTGATTTCATTTTGTGTCATTTAAGGTTCCTCCTGCTTGTTTTATGATACCTCTAAATATAGAAGAAGGCAAGGAAGGAATGTCAGAAAAAAATATTGAATTGTACAAAAAAAGTATTAAAATGTACAAATGAATAAAAAAAGCTTTTAAAATTATAGTCGATTTGTTATAATGAAGCGCACTAAAAAAACACATAGAGGAGAAAAAGTATGAAATTATGGAAAAAACTTTGTATCACATTTTTAGTGGCGCTGATGGCATTCTTCAGTGTAAATGTTGGAAATGTAGATGCGAAAGAAACAGTAACTACGAAAAAAAGTGTGTTATCAATTGATGCAGGAAGAAAGTATTTCTCAGAAGATCAATTGAAACAAATCATTGACAAAGCGTACAAAAACGGATATACATCTGTGCAGATTCTGTTAGGAAATGATGGTTTACGTTTTGTGCTCGATGATATGAGCATGCAGGTGAATGGAAAAAGTTATGCAAGTGAAGATGTAAAAAAAGCAATCACAGCAGGAAACAATTCTTATTATGCAGATCCAAATGGCGATGTATTGACAGAAGATGAGATGGATCGCATTGTGGCTTATGCAAAAGAAAGAGGTTTGGACATTATTCCGGGAATTAACAGCCCTGGACATATGGACTCCATTTTAGTTGCGATGGAACAGTTAGGATTAGAGAATGTACGTTACACGAAAGATGGAAGAGAATCAGAACGTACAGTAAACATTGAAAATCCAGAAGCAATTGAATTTACACAAGTTTTGGTAAAGAAATATATCGATTACTTTAGTGCATCAGGAGTTTGTGAAATCTTCAATTTTGGGGCAGATGAATATGCAAATGATGTATTTGGAGTTCCGGGATGGGGCGAATTACAAAAAGTTAAATATCTATGATAAATTTATCGATTACACGAATGATATGGCTGCGCTGATCAAAGAGGCAAATATGCTTCCAATGTGCTTCAACGATGGTATTTACTACAACAGCGATGACAAATTTGGAACAATTTGACAAAGATATCATTATCTCTTACTGGACAGCAGGATGGTGGGGATTTGATGTAGCAAAACCAAGCTATTTCGCAGAAAAAGGACACAAGATTCTAAATACAAATGATGCATGGTACTGGGTGTTAGGAAACATCACTTCTGAGGATGGAATTTATGCTTATGAAAATACACTGAAAAATATCGAGGCAAAACCATATAATGAATTAGCAGGTGGCAGCACAGTGGACACGATTGGAAGTATGCAGGCTATTTGGTGTGATAATCCGTCAAAAGAGCATGATATGGATCGTGTATTAACATTAATGGATGCTTTTTCTGAGAAACACAGAGATATTTTAGTGAGACCTGCAGATTACTCAAAAGTAGATGCAGCGCTTGCAAAAGTACCGGCTGATTTGTCTATCTACACAGAAGAGACAGTGAAGGCAGTCAATGATGCAACAGCAGCAGTTGTAAGAAACTTGAAAGAGACAGAACAGGCAACTGTAGATGGTTATGCAGCGGCAATCGAAAACGCAGTTGCTAAATTAGAGCTTAGAAAAGCAGACTATACAAAAGTAGACGAAGCAATTCAGAAAGCTGAAAATTGAATGCAAAAGATTATAAGAATTTTGACGCTGTGACAAAAGCAGTGAACGCGGTTGTACGTGATTTAGATATCACAAAGCAGGCTCAGGTAGATGCTTACGCAAAGGCGATTGAAGATGCGATTGCACAGTTAGAAAAGAAAACAGTTACAGAAAACATTTCGAAACCAACTGCACCACAGACAGGAGATGTAGCATCACCATTTACTTGGATGACATTGTGCGTGATCGCAGGCGGTTGTGTTGTGACAATGAAAAAAAGAAGAGCATAGAGAAAAAAATCTATCTGCTCATAGTTGAAATGTTCGAATAGCCTTGTTTGACGAGGCTATTCGGACATTTTTTTTCTGTGTTGAAGAATCATAAATAAAGAAATTTATTATTTTTTGCTGTCCTTTGATATGAAATGTGTGTTCCTTTTCCAAACGGCGTATCATTCCCTGGTGCTCATAAAATCCATAGTTACAGGTTGTATCTGTAAATAAATAAAATTCTTTTAACCCGGTTTTCTCCATATGCTCAAGAGATGATTGAAAAAGCATTTTTCCGATTCCTTTTCCACGGAACGAAGAACTTACGGCAAATAATGCAAGCTCTGCTGGATAGGATTTGTTGCTTTCACTCAATAATTGCTTATCTATCTCATTTACTTTTTCAAAAAATTTTTGATACGTTCCGGCCCTCTTTGGAACGATACAATGACAATATAGACTTTACTTGTAATAATCTATTTGAAAATGAACATTTGTGGTTTTGGATATCGTTTATCAAAATAATGCCTGCAACTTTCCCGTCAAGTACGGCTACTCTTGAAAACGTATAATTTGTCAGACAACTGCTTAAAAATGCTCTTGCTAATTTAACCGCTGTTTTCTGACTGCTAAATTCATCATAATGCCAAGTTTCTCTGATAATAGTTTCTACGGTCTTAAAGTCTTGTTTTTTGATATTCTCTTAATTCTATTTGCATTGATATTCTCCTTGTTTTTTATGTTTTATATTTTGTATGATAAAGTATACAGTTACTGTAATGTCAATGGGGAGATAAAATAAAATGAAGAAAGAAATGAAAAGGTTAACAACAGCACAATTTGCAAAATTGCATGAAGTAAATAAACGAACACTTCATTACTATGATGATATAGGTCTTTTTTGTCCTCTTACAAAAGAAGAAAACGGGTATCGATATTATGATATTTCACAGAGCATAGATTTTGAGTATATCCGTATGCTAAAGGAACTGAATATGAGTATTAAAGAAATTGAAATGTATCGAAAACAGCCTACACCTGACAACTTTTTAAAAATTGCAGACACAAAGGAGCAAGAACTCGACAAGGAAATTCGAAAGCTGAAGAATATTAAAAGGATATTACAAGCAAAGAAAGAGCAGATTGTTTTTTGTGAAAGTTTACAAGAACAAGAAATTAGAGTTGAAGAATGTAAATCAGAAAGGATTTTAACGTTTCCTTATGACTTTTCCGAGGATGATATATATCAGATTTTTAGCCCGTTAAAATCACATGGGGAATTGAACAAATTCGTATGGGATAGGTAGCTTTATATCACTTGATAATGTATATAACATGAATTTTACCAAATATGACGGAATTTATACGATTGCATTAAACAATAAATCTGTTTCAAATAGTTTTATAAAGCCCAAGGGAAGGTATTTATGTGGTTATCAAAAAGGTACATGGGATAAATTGCCGGAAATGTATCAAAAAATACTTGATTATTCTAAGAAACACGACTTAAAACTCACAGGATATGCTTATGAAGTCGGACTTAATGATTTTGTGATTTCTAATCCAGACGATTATATTACAAAGATTATGATTAAGATTGAGGAAAACTTGATTTTTCGTGTATAATTGCTTATAAAGAAAATAATAAATTTGCAATTGTTACTTGCCGGTAACTTAAATGTTAATATGCGTTGCTTGCAGCAACGGGGAATTCCTCATACAATATTTTTAGAAAATAAAAAAGGAGGACATTTATAATGTTAAATGAAAACATCAAAGCAATCAAGAAAATCAAAAGGGCTTTCACAACAAGAACTTGCTATTAAATTGAATGTGGTACGGCAAACAGTATCGAAATGGGAAACCGGAATGTCGGTTCCTGATTCCGATATGCTCATTTCCATATCAGAGGTTCTAGAAACCCCTGTTAGTATTTTGCTTGGAGAAACTGTTGTTGAAACTAAGATCAGTGATTTAGAAGTAATTTCAGAAAAATTGGAGATTATAAATTTACAACTCGCACAAAAGAAGATTGCAAGACGAAAAATTAATCAAGGATTACTTATTACATTGTGTGCAGTTATCGTAATAATTTCAGCGGTCTTAATTGAATTAAACAGCCCCTATCTAAATTGGAATTATAATGACCCGGAAACAGCTGTTTTGGGAGTTGGTTTTCATGCATTTGAATGGTTGTTTTTCAGGTTAGCGCCGATAGTCTTTGGTGGAGCAGTTGCTGGAATTTTCCTGACACGGAAGAAGGCGTAAAACTCCGTTTAAAGGAGAAGTCAAGAAGTATAACAAAACGCATGTATTAAGACATACTTTTTATAAAAATATGGAGATAAAGGAGAACAGGGAATGAAATTAAAGAATATTTTGATTGTTGTAAAAGATATTGAAAAGTCAAAACGCTTTTATCATGATTTGTTTGGGCTTGATATGGTACTTGACAATAACGGAAATATGATTCTGACGGAAGGTCTTGTGTTACAGGATGAAAAAAATATGGGAAAAATTTCTTGGAAAAGATATTATCCCGAAAAACAATTCTTGTGAGTTATATTTTGAGGAACAAAATATGGAAGCGTTTATTGAAAAACTGGAAACATTATATCCTTCGATTCAATATGTTAATCATCTCATGGTGCACAGCTGGGGACAGAAAGTAATTCGTTTTTATGATTTGGATGGCAATTTGATTGAGGTTGGAACGCCGATGTAGCGCGTTCTGTACCGTCAGTCTGGGGAATATGCTACAATTAGACTCACACAGAAGGCTTAAATATATAAAGGAAGAGAGGGAATCGTATTATGTTTTCATATGAGGAGATACAAAAATACAACGAAACAGATATTTGTATTTATAAGTATATTGTTTCCAATATTGATAAGGTTCAATATATGACTATTCGGGAACTGGCAAAAGCAATACATATCTCTACTTCAACGATATTACGTTTTTGTAATAAAAATAATTTTGAGGGATACTCTGATTTTAAAGAAGCCTTGAAAAGGAAATTGTCTTACAAAATACATATCCTCCAATGGAAGAATTGCAGGAACTTTCTGATTTTTTTGCCAGAGCAAATTCGAGTGCGTTTGAAAAGAATTTGTTGTTTGCAGTCGAATGTCTATTCGAAA
>ENA-OQAN01000618-OQAN01000618.1-human-gut-metagenome-genome-assembly--contig:-NODE-618-length-18165-cov-3.664985_pt1 | contig 18165 bp, 22 predicted proteins | sample MGYA00242735_ERZ504527 | MGnify/ENA primary metagenome ERZ504527 (study PRJEB26092, sample SAMD00036230) | human gut metagenome | host: Homo sapiens | study: EMG produced TPA metagenomics assembly of... | reverse complement strand
GTTTTTGGAAAAGAATATGCCGGAAAAGAGCTTTATGATGTGCTTGAGGCTACGCGCGAAAAGGCTATTATGCGATCGACCGAAGGAGAAGAAAAAGGGACAGGACATTTTATGGTTTATCTGGGAAAACCAGAATTCCCCGGTGTTTGGAAAGGCAAAGATGACGACGTTTGAGCGTTATTTTATTGCAGATAAAAAAACGCATCAGGAGCCGAAAAATCCTTATTACAGGCTGCTTGAAAAAGAGGAAGTGGTCAACCGGATTTTAGAGGAATTCGGGCTTGAAGGTGCGGAGGCGCACATCATTAACGGTCATATTCCGGTGGAGGCAAAAAAAGGAGAGTCTCCGGTCAAATGTAACGGAAAGCTTCTGATCATTGACGGCGGTTTTTCCAAGGCATATCAGCCAAAGACGGGGATTGCCGGATATACGCTGATTTATAATTCTTATGGTCTGGTGCTTGCGGCGCATGAACCGTTTGAATCGGTAGAAAAAGCGGTGCAGGACGGAAGCGATATCGTATCCCATACGGTTCTGGTGCAGCAGGTCGTGCGGAGAAAAACGGTTGCCGATACAGATATCGGAAAAAGTTTAAAAGAGTCGATCCATGATCTTGAGGAGCTGCTCGCGGCATACAGAGCGGGCACGATCGTGGAGAAGAACCGGGCAGAATAAAAGAGCATTCGCGTATACAGACAGGAGTATTATTGTGCACAAAATTAAGGTGCGCGAAGCGCAGTGCAGAAATGAGGATTGATATGTTAATAGGAAATCATTTATCCGCATCCAAAGGATATGCGGCGATGGGAAAGGCAGCGCTGGCGTTAGATGCCAATACCTTTGCTTTTTTTACAAGAAATCCGCGTGGCGGTAAGGCAAAAGAAATCGATGAAAAAGATGTGGAAAAGTTTTTAAATTTTGCGAAGGAGCACGAATTTGGAAAGATTGTTGCGCATGCGCCATATACGATGAACCTCTGCGCTGCAAAAGAGGATGTCCGTTCTTTTTTCAAAGGAAATGCTGCTTGATGACTTAAAACGCATGGAGTATACACCGTACAATTATTATAATTTTCATCCGGGTTCCATGTGGGACAAGGGGCGGAAAAAGGGATCGTATTGATTGCGGAAGCATTAAATGAAGCCTTGAAACCGGAGCAGACAACGACCGTTTTACTTGAGACGATGGCGGGAAAAGGAACTGAGGTTGGAAGAACGTTTGAGGAATTAAGAGAAATCTTAGACCGTGTGGAATTAAACGATAAAATGGGAGTCTGCCTCGATACCTGCCATGTGTGGGATGGCGGTTATGACATTGTAACGACCTTGACGGTGTGTTAAATGAGTTTGACCGTGTGATCGGGCTCGACCGGCTGAAGGCAGTTCACTTTAATGACAGCATGAACGACTGTGGCTCCCACAAGGACCGTCATGCGAAGATCGGTGAGGGAAAGATCGGTGCAGAGGCGATGCGGCGCGTTGCATTGCACCCGCTTTTAGAAGGAAGACCGTTTATCTTAGAGACACCGAACGATGATGAGGGGTACAGACGGGAGATACAGATGGTCCGGGAGTGGACGCGGTAAGATCGCTGCAAACCTGAATAGAAAATAAAAATATCCTAAAACGAAATAAAAAAGAAAATACCAGAATTTTACAGAATACGTTATTGCATTTGCCATGTGTGTATGCTATACTTCAAATCACATGAATGCGAAAATTGTTTTCATGCAAATATTCGTTACAATAGATGGAAAAGGATCTATTGTTTGCCCACCAAGAGATTGGTTAAGCCCATACGGACAGGCGGGGCAACTGCCGATTGCGGTGTAAGCCGCGTTATTGATTGAGTTAGAAGCTCAAATTTTATAAGTTGATTACGGGGATGATACCCGGAATCCAATATCACTTGTGAAACGGTCAATAAGAGTAGTATACGCAAATATTGCTGGCAAAGATGCCAACGCGGACTCTGGAGAAAATAGTTTTTGCAAAATGTAGATAGATTACATAAAGTATGACTATGATGATAACGACGATAGAAGAACAGGTGATGGATGCCTGTTCTTTTTTTGCGTTTTCAGCCTGACGGTAATGTCAGGGAAAACATTTGATGAAAAGCAGAGCATGCAGATTTTTATGGAAGCCAAGGGGGATTTTTTTAGTCATGGACAAAGAGCAGCAGATGCGTGCGCCGGTTTATGAGGCACTGGAAAAGTTAAAAAAACGAAGAGTGGTGCCGTTTGATGTGCCGGGACATAAGAGAGGAAGGGGAAATCCGGAGCTGGTAGAGCTGTTGGGAGAAAAATGTGTGAGTCTGGATGTCAATTCCATGAAGCCCCTTGACAATCTCTGTCATCCGGTTTCGGTGATCAAGGAAGCGGAGGAGCTTGCCGCGGAGGCATTCGCGCGGAACATGCATTTTTATGGTTGGCGGAACCACTTCCTCCGTTCAGGGAATGGTGCTTTCCTGCTGTAAGGCAGGGGATAAGATCATTTTGCCGCGAAATGTGCACAAGAGTGTGATTAATGCACTGGTGCTCTGTGGAGCGATTCCGGTTTACGTCAATCCGGAGGTCGATGTGAAACTTGGCATTTCACTGGGAATGCAGGTGTCAGAGGTGAACGTGCGATTTTAGAGAACCCGGATGCAGTAGCAGTTTTAGTCAACAATCCGACTTACTATGGAATCTGTTCGGATCTGCGGTCTATCGTGAGAGTGGCGCATGAACATCATATGCTGGTGCTGGTGGATGAGGCACATGGAACGCATCTGTATTTTGGGGAAAATCTTCCGGTATGTGCCATGGATGCCGGGGCGGATATGGCGTCTGTCTCCATGCACAAGTCGGGGGGAAGCCTGACGCAGAGCTCTCTTCTTCTGACCGGAAAGGGTGTGAACTGGGAATATGTCAGCCAGATCATCAATCTGACGCAGACGACGAGTGCATCTTATCTTCTGATGTCGAGCCTTGATATTTCGCGGAGAAACCTTGCCCTGCGAGGGAAGGAATCTTTTGCGAAAGTGGCACAGATGGCGGAGTACGCGAGGGATGAGATCAATTCTATCGGTGGATTTTATGCGTATGGCAAAGATATGGTAAACGGTGGCAGTGTCTATGATTTGATGTGACAAAACTGTCTGTATATACGAGAGATATCGGGCTTGCAGGCATTGAGGTCTATGATCTGCTGCGGGATGAATATGATATTCAGATCGAGCTTGGAGATATCGCAAATATTCTTGCCTATATTTCCATCGGTGACCGGATACAGGATATTGAGCGGCTTGTGGGTGCACTTGCAGACATCAAACGGCTGTATTCGAAAGATCCGGCAAAAATGCTGAATACGGAATATATTAATCCGAAGGTTTTAGTGTCGCCGCAGGTGGCATTTTATTCGCAAAAGGAATCCATGCCGGTCCGGGAAACGGCGGGAAGGATCTGCGGTGAATTTGTCATGTGCTATCCGCCTGGAATTCCGATTTTAGCACCGGGTGAGATGATCACGCCGGAGATCATTGAGTACATTGTTTATGCAAAAGAAAAAGGGTGCTCCAATGCAGGGAACGGAGATCCGGAAGTTGAAAATCTGAATGTGCTTGCAAAGAAATAACAGCATAGATCAGCAAAAATAAAAATTCCTGTGAAAATAAGATTTTTGCAAAAGAAGGGGGAAGATCATGGAACTTTGGTTTTCAGATTACCACACGGAAAAAGTCAAGGTGTCGGTCAAGGTGCAGAAACAGTTATTTGGTTTACAGACCGAGTTTCAGCGGATCGATGTGTTTGATTCGGATGAGTTTGGGCGTTTTTTAAGTTCCGACGGCAGTATTGTTTTTCGGAAAAGATGAGTTTGTCTATGATGAGATGATCGTGCATGTTCCGATGGCGGTGCATCCGCATGTGAAAAAGGTGTTAGTCATCGGCGGCGGTGACGGCGGCGTGGCACGAGAGCTTGGCTATTATGATGAGATAGAGCAGATCGATGTCGTGGAGCCGGACCGTGTATTTGTCGAGGTCTGCAAGGAATTTTTTCCGGACAATGCATGCGGTCTGTCGGATGAACGCGTGACGGTGTACTTATGAGGATGGATTGAAATTTTGCGGATGAACATGACGAGTATGATCTGATCATCAACGATGCGATTGATCCGCTTGGACATACCGCAGGACTGTTTACCAAGGAATTTTACGGAAACTGTTTCCGCGCCTTAAAGGATGACGGAATCATGGTATATCAGCATGGAAGTCCGTTTTACGACGAAGATGAGGAATCCTGCCGCGGCATGCACCGGAAAGCGAGTCATAGCTTTCCAATCAGCCGCGTGTATCAGGCACACATACCGACGTGTTCTTCCGGCTACTGGCTGTTCGGGTTTGCGTCAAAGAAATATCATCCGCTCGATGATCTGGATGCAAAGCGCTGGAAAGAGCGGAAGATAAAAACCTGGTATTATACCACCAATCTGCACAAGGGAGCATTTATGCTGCCGCGATATGTGGAGGATATGTTAGAGGAAGAAGAAGGACGTAAGAAATAATAAAAATTAAATTAAAATTTATTTTTTTCACACGCAAGATTTGTGCCCCGGCACAAACTTGAGATGCGCAAAAAGACAGCGCAGGAAAGGAGATTAAAATGGGAAGATTATTAATTATCGGATGTGGCGGAGTTGCAGGAGTTGCGATTCACAAATGCTGCCAGAACAGCAAAACTTTTACGGAGATCTGCATTGCGAGCAGAACAAAATCGAAATGTGATGCCTTAAAAGAAAAACTGGAAAAAACAACGGACACTGTCATCACAACAGCACAGGTGGATGCGGACAATACGGAGGAACTGATCGCCCTGATCAAAAAATATCAGCCGGATGCTGTGTTAAATGTTGCTTTGCCATATCAGGATTTAACAATTATGGATGCCTGCCTTGCATGCAAAGTAGACTATATCGATACCGCAAATTATGAGCCGGAGGATACGGATGACAAAGAATGGCGTGCCATCTATGAAAAACGCTGTAAAGAAGAGGGATTTACAGCATATTTTGACTATTCCTGGCAGTGGGCATACCGTGAAAAATTCAAAGAGGCAGGAATTACGGCATTGCTTGGAAGCGGGTTTGATCCGGGAGTGACCAGTGTATTTACCGCTTATGCCCTGAAACATTATTTCGATGAGATCGAGACGATCGATATCTTAGACTGTAACGGCGGCGACCACGGTTATCCGTTTGCAACCAATTTTAACCCGGAGATCAACCTGCGTGAGGTTTCCGCAAACGGTTCTTACTGGGAGAATGGTCACTGGGTAGAAACAAAACCGATGGAAATTAAAAGAGAATATAATTTCCCACAGGTTGGCGAGAAAGACATGTATCTGCTTCATCATGAGGAAATTGAGTCCCTTGCAAAAAATGTACCTGGAGTAAAGCGGATCCGTTTCTTTATGACCTTTGGACAGAGCTATCTGACACATATGAAATGTTTAGAAAATGTCGGAATGCTCTCAACATCACCGATCGAGTATGAGGGCAGGGAGATCGTACCAATCCAGTTCTTAAAAGCACTGCTTCCGGATCCGGCATCTTTAGGACCGCGCACGGTTGGAAAAACAAATATCGGCTGTATCTTTACGGGAAAAAAAGACGGAAAAGAAAAGACGATTTATATCTATAATGTCTGTGATCATCAGGAATGTTACAAAGAAGTCGGTTCCCAGGCAATTTCCTACACGACAGGTGTTCCGGCTATGATCGGTGCAGCGTTAGTTGTCGATAAAGTCTGGGACAAAGACGGTGTATTCAATATTGAAGAGTTTGATCCGGATCCGTTTATGGATATGTTAAACCAGTATGGTCTGCCATGGGTTGTGGACGAAAATCCGCAGACGGTGGCATAAAATAAGAATATGTGTGAAACGGGTTGGATAAAATTTTAAATTTGTCAGCTTTTGCGCAGCGGATTTTTGCAGAAATGGAGAATTATCATGAAATGGCAGGAGATTCCTACCCCGTGTTATGTGGTAGATGAAAAGAAGCTAAAACAAAATTTAAAAATATTGCAGAATTTGGAACAGGAAACCGGCTGCCATGTGCTTCTGGCACAGAAGGCATTTTCCATGTTTTCACTGTATCCGCTGATCGGGCAGTATATCAGCGGAACGACGGCGAGCGGAATCTTTGAGGCGCGCCTTGGAAAAGAGGAGATGGGAAAGGAAAATCATGTATTTGCACCGGCTTATAAGGAAAAAGATATGGAAGAACTGGTGCAGATCTGCGATCACGTTATTTTTAATTCCTTTGCGCAGTATGAAAAGTATCAGCACTATTTTTTGCAGCAGGAGTGCACTGCAAGTGCCGGGATCCGCGTGAACCCGGAGTGCTCCACACAGGAAGGGCATGAGATCTATGATCCATGCGGACCGGGATCAAGGCTTGGTGTGGTTAAAAGTGAATTTCCGGATCAACTGCCGGAGGGAATCGAAGGATTACATTTTCATACACTCTGCGAGCAGAATGCGGATGATCTGATCACGACCTGGCATGCGTTTGAGGAGAAGTTTGGCAGTTATTTAAAACAGGTAAAATGGCTGAACTTAGGCGGCGGTCATCATATTACAAGAGCAGACTATCAGTTGGATGAACTAAAGAAGTTAATCTGTGAGATCAGGCGAAAATATAATGTCCGGGTCTACCTGGAACCGGGTGAGGCGATCGCATTAAATGCGGGCTATCTTGTCACGGAGGTTATGGATATCGTACACAATGGAATGGATATCCTGATTCTGGATGCATCGGCGGCATGCCACATGCCGGATGTGCTTGAAATGCCATATAGACCGCCGCTAAAAGACGGTTATCTGCCGGGCGAAAAGCCGCATACCTGCCGGCTTTCTTCCATGACCTGCCTTGCCGGGGATGTGATCGGTGATTACAGCTTTGCACAGAAAAAACAGGTGGGAGACCGTCTGGTCTTTGAGGATATGGCAATTTATTCCATGGTCAAAAACAATACATTTAACGGGATGCCGCTGCCCGGAATTGCAGTCTTACGGGAAGATGGAGATGTCGAGATGATAAAGGAGTTTGGTTATGAAGATTTCAAAGGCAGACTGTCCTAAGATGATAAAAGATACAACACCGGTACAGGACGGATTTTTCATGCCGGGTGAGTTTGAGCAGCATCAGGGATGTATCATGATCTGGCCGGAGCGTCCCGGTTCCTGGAGAAATGGCGCGAAGGAAGCAGAAACAGCGTTTTCAGCTGTGATCCGTGCAATCGCCGCGAGTGAGACAGTGTATGTCGCTGCCGGAAAAAAGGGGATTGACCATGCAAAAGCATTTGCGGAAAGTCTGAAAAAAGAAGAAAACTTACATCCGGTGGTTGTCTTTGAGATGGAGACCGATGATTCCTGGGCGCGGGATGTTGCGCCGACCTTTCTGGTAAACAGAACGGATGGAAAGATTTCAGACCTGACAGCAGCAGGAAATGGTACGGCGCAGACAGGTGATGATGTAAAAAACTCACAGGTGCGCGGTGTAAACTGGTCTTTTAATGCCTGGGGCGGTGAAGTGGATGGACTATATGCTTCTTATGAAAAAGACAATGCGTTTGCATGGAATTTCTGCAGAAAATTCGAGTTTGACTGTTATGATGCCGAACCGTTTGTGTTAGAGGGCGGTTCTATCCACAGCGACGGAGAGGGAACATTGCTTGTCACGGAGTCCTGTCTGCTCAGTGCGGGGAGAAACCCATCGCTTACAAAGGAGCAGATTGAAGAACAGTTAAAGTGTTACCTTGGTGTGGAGAAAGTTTTATGGCTGCCACGCGGGATCTATCAGGATGAGACCAACGAGCATGTGGACAATGTCTGTGCATTTCTAAGACCGGGTGAAGTTGTGCTTGCATGGACCAATAACCAGAATGATCCGCAGTATGCGATGTCGAAAGCGAGTTTTGAGTATCTAAGTTCGGTGCGGGACGCAAAGGCCAGAAAGCTGATCATCCACAAACTTCCAATTCCGGATATTCCGGTCTGTATCACCAAAGAAGAACTCGAAGGATATGAATTTGAGGAAGGTGAAGATGTCAGGGAAGTCGGAGAACGGCTCGCCGCCTCCTATGTAAACTTTTATTTTTCCAACAATGCGGTAGTCATGCCTGTATTTGGCGGAGAAAACGAAGAAAGCGACCTGCGTGCACAGCAGATTATGGCAAAACTCTGCCCGGACAGAAAAATCATACCGGTGTACGCAAGAGACATATTGACAGGCGGTGGAAACATCCACTGTATTACACAGCAAATTCCTTATAGGGAATTTATTGTACAACCTTCCATATAGGAGAATTAATTCACTGTGCAAAAATAAAAAGAACAGAAAGGATACACGCATGAGACAGATAAAAGCAGCCGCAATTCAGATGAAATGCGACCTGGAGCACAAGAAAAACTTACAAAAGGCAGAACAAATGATCCGCAAAGCTGCCGCGGAAGGCGCAAATATCATTTTACTGCCGGAACTTTTTGAGCGGGAATATTTCTGCCAGCAGCGCAGATATGATTTTTACAGCTATGCAAGAACTGTGGAGGAGAGTGAAGCTGTGGCAATGGGAGTACGTCTTGCAAAAGAATTGGGCGTGGTGCTTCCAATCAGCTTTTATGAGCGTGATGTCAATAACCTCTATAATTCGATCGCATGCATTGATGGAGATGGAACGATCCTCGGTGTGTATCGGAAAACCCACATCCCGGATGATCATTATTATCAGGAAAAATTTTATTTTACACCGGGAGATACCGGATTTAAAGTGTTTGATACAAAATACGGTTGCATCGGTATTGGAATCTGCTGGGATCAGTGGTTCCCGGAGACAGCGCGCGCGATGGCGCTGCTCGGTGCAGAATTATTGTTTTACCCGACAGCGATCGGCTCGGAACCGATTTTAGAATGTGACAGTATGCCGCACTGGAGACGCTGCATGCAGGGACATGCGGCTGCGAATCTGATGCCTGTCATTGCCGCAAACCGGATCGGCAGGGAAGTAGTGCAGCCATGTGCGGAAAATGGCGGACAGGAGTCGGCACTGGAATTTTATGGTTCCTCATTTCTGACGGATGAAACAGGAGAGGTGATCTTAAGTGCTTCCAGAGATAAAGAAGAAATCCTGAGCCAGACCTATGAACTGGATGAACTTCGGGCAAAACGACTGGAATGGGGACTTTTCCGGGACAGAAGACCGGAATATTACGGAATCATAGCAGGAGAAAAAAACGGGAGATAGTGAGAAACAGACGGGATTGAAAAGACCGGAAGATTGTGGAAATCACACGGGATTGAAAAGACCGGAAAATTGTGGAAATCGCACAGGACTGAAAAAACAGAAAGGTGAAAAAAACAGGTATGTTTTTGTCAGCAGGGAGCAGGGAAAGCTCATTGCTGACATTTGAAACATACCTGTTTTTTATCAGGCATCAGTGTTGATGACAGGATATCTGCGGAGCATATGCCCGTTCCTGTTACAAAAGCTGAATACCGTTCTTTTCACATTCTTTTGCGATAGCTTCCGGCCACAGGGAAGACTGTACTTCTCCAATATGTGCCTTGCGAAGGAAGAACATACAGATACGGGACTGTCCGATTCCACCACCGATTGTATAAGGAAGCTCTTCGTTGATGATCGCTTTCTGGAAAGGAAGTTTTGCACGTTCTTCACAGCCTGCTTTTTTGAGCTGGGAGAGAAGCGCTTTCTTGTCAACCCGGATACCCATGGAGGAAATCTCAAGTGCGATGTCGAGTACCGGATAGTAAACAACGATATCTGCGTTTAAAGACCAGTCATCGTAATCCGGAGCACGTCCGTCGTGAGGCTCTCCGTTTTCCAAAGTATCGCCGATCTTCATGATACATACGGCACCCTTGGTTTTTGTAATATAATATTCACGTTCCTTTGGTGTGTTGTCAGGGAACATTTCTTCCAATTCCTGAGTCGTGATAAAGAAGATATCATGTGGAAGAATCTCTTCTATATATCGTACTGGATCGCCATATATTTTTCTGTCTTGCGCAGGCAGTTATAAACAGTGGTAACTGTTTCTTTTAATGTCTCGATATTACGATCCTCTTTATGGATGATTTTTTCCCAGTCCCACTGGTCTACGAAAATAGAGTGGATGTTATCCGTGTCTTCATCTCTGCGGATCGCATTCATATCGGTATACAGGCCTTCACCGTAGTCGAAACCGTATTTCTTTAATGCGTAGCGTTTCCATTTTGCGAGAGACTGTACAACCTCTGCCTCTTTCCCGTTCTGCTCTTTGATATCGAAAGTAACCGGACGTTCAATACCGTTTAAGTTGTCATTGAGACCGGATAACGGATCAACAAAAAGTGGAGCCGAAACGCGGGACAGATTCAGACGAAGTGCAAGCAGGTTCTGGAAAAATCTTTTACTGTTTTGATTGCAATCTGTGTATCGTGCAGATTTAATTCTGAATGATAATCTTTTGGAATGATTAAATGTTCCATCTAAGGTTCTCCTCTCTGGTATAAACCGCATGCAGCGGCATGATACCAATCCCGTGTGCCTGATATATGTATGAAAAAGAAAATGGCACACTAATTTATTATAGCACAGCAGGTCTCATTTTCAAGAAAAGATCATACGATTTCTTGAAAAATACATGTATACAATATAAATTTTAGCGAAAACGGTTTGTGATACATATTGACGAAAAACGACGAAGATTTTATAATTTATGTTGTAAATTTTATGTAAAAAAGAGAGGACAGCTTATGAAAAAACAAAAAACGGTGTCGATTAAGGCAAAGTTACTTGGGGTGATCATACCAGTCGTAATTGCGATCGTTGTGGTACTTGTTGTGGCTGCTTATCAGATATCTGCAGGGACGATCAAAAAATATTCCCAGAATTTACTGCAGTCTTCGGTAGAGAACCAGGCATCCCAGATAGAAGCGTGGCTGAATGAAAACCTTGCTTCATTTCAGATGGCGAAGACGATCATTGAGGATTTGAAGCCGAGTGATGAAGAGTTAAAGACAATACTGGATGGTTATTATGGCTATAACAGTAATTATCCGGAGGGACTTTATGTGGCAGATTCCACAGGACAGCTCATAACGGCATCAGAATCAACAAAAAAGGAATCAGATGTAACAAACAGTACCTGGTATAAAGAAGGACTTACCAGGGTGAATATGGCAGTCGGTTCAGCTTATCAGAATGCAGATGGCGTGAATGTGATCAGTGCCTCCGGTATTTTAAATGACGGATCTGATAAAGTGCGTGTTATTTCAGCAGATATGACATTAGACCGTATTGCAATTATCGTAAACTCTTTTATTGAAATGAATGATGCGGAAGCATTTCTGGTTGATAAAACCAGCGGTGTGATCCTGGCAAACCGTGATTCATCTCTTATTTCCCAGACACTCGGGGCAGAAGGACAGAGTCATTTTTACCAGCTTACGGCAGAGAAAGCTGCAGAGAAAGACTATAATTTTGCTACACTTGATGGAAATATGACGGTATTTCAGGAAGTAGACGGAACCAACTGGCTTTTGATATCGTATATTCCGACCAGCATTGTACTTTCGGATCTGACACAGCTTCGTAATATTATGATCGTGATCAGTGTGATCTGTATTGCATTGCTCTGTGTACTGATCGAACGTGTAACTCATGTTGTAATCAAACCTGTCAAGGAAATGACAAGAGTGATCACAGCGATGACTTCCGGTGATTTTACGGTTTCTATTAAGACAAAAGGCAATGATGAGATCGCAGTCATGAGCCAAAGTGTGGAGAAGTTTATTGCTTCCATGAAACAGATGATCTCCGAGATGGGAAATGTTTCCGGCAAGTTGAAGAATCAGGCTGACTCAAGTAAGGGTGTTTCCGGTGAGATGAGTTCTGCAGCGGGAATCCAGTCACAGTCGATGAGCGAGTTGAACGCGACGGTTGATCAGTTGTCTGTATCTGTAAATGAGATCGCGGAAAATGCAACACAGCTTGCAGGTGTGGCAGCAGATACCAAGAGCGACAGTGATATGGTTGAAAGCAAGATGCAGGAGACAGTTGCTGTTTCTGAAAAAGGACGTAAGGATATGGAGCGCGTTGGTGAGGCACTCTCAAATATCGAAGTTTCCATTCACAATCTGGAAGAGGCTGTTAATAAGGTAGGAACCGCTTCCGGCGAGATCGTGCAGATCATCAAACTGATTGGTGATATTGCTGACGAGACGAACCTGTTATCTTTAAATGCATCGATTGAGGCTGCACGCGCAGGCGAAGCAGGAAGAGGATTTGCAGTTGTTGCAGCTGAGATTGGTACACTTGCAAAGAACAGTGCGGATTCGGTAGCACATATCACAGAGCTGATTACTGAGATCAATAATCTGGTAGAAGATGCCGTCAGACAGGCAGGAAACAGTGCACAGGATATTTCCGGCAGTGCAGAGCTGATCCATACGGCAGTTGATACATTTGATACGATCTTTAAGAATATCCAGGAGACAAGCGCACTGATCGGCAATGTGGTTGATAAGATCAATCAGGTAGATCAGGTTGCTACGAATGTTGCAGCTATTTCGGAAGAGCAGGCGGCAAGTTCCGATGAGATCCTTGCAACATCAGAATCCATGTTACAGCAGGCAAAGAATATTTCAAAGAACAGTGACCAGGTAGAACAGGAAGCAGATAACCTTGCTGTTTCTGCAGATCAGCTTGCAGATCAGGTAAAACAGTTCCGGATATAGAGAGGAGATCGTGCGATGAAGAAATTAATAAGTACTATCATGTGTCTGGCATTGCTCGTAGGATGCCTTGCCGGATGTGGTGGAAATACACAGACAGGCGCAGCTGATGGAAAAGGTTTAAAAATGCTGCTGTCGTTATCACAGGCGGATACCTTCCGAAATGTACTTGTGGCGCAGGCGCAGCAGACTGCGGAAGAGTGTGGGGTACAGTTGGATGTGCTAGATGCGGACAATTCCATTGAAAATCAGGTGGAGCATATCAAAAAGGCGGTCAGTGAGAATTATGATGTGATTTTATGCGGACCGGTTGATGCTGATACGGCATTCGAATTAGAAGCGCTTGCAGGTGATATACCAATCGTATTTTTTAACAGCTGCCCGGATGAGTCGAGACTTCAGGCTGGGAAATATATTTATGTTGGATCGGATGAATATGTGGCAGGACAGTATCAGGCAGAGTACATTCTAGATAAATTTGCTTCTGCGGATGAGATTAATGTGGTGTTGTTAAAAGGACCGAAAAAACATTCCGCGACAAAAGGAAGATCTGAGTCATTAAAGGATACTTTAAATGCATCAGGGAAAAAGATCAATTATGTCTTTGAAGATAACGCCGACTGGGAGCAGGATCGTGCGAAAGAGATGTTCAATATATTTTTAAAGACAGGACAGAAGTGTGACGTTGCTGTCTGCAACAACGACTCTATGGCACTTGGTATCATTGATGCCTGTGATGCAGCAGGAATCAGTGATGTGACGGTACTTGGAATCGATGCGACTGCAGACGGATGCAAAGCGATTGAAGATGGAAAGATGGACTTTACCGTATACCAGTCCGCAGTCGGACAGGGTGAGAGTGCTGTTTATGCTGCAATTGCACTTGCAACCGGAAAAGATGTGACGACTTTAGAGGGAGCTACCGCAGATGGCTTATATGTATGGGTACCATTTGAAAAAGTAGACAGTTCTAATGTTAAAAATTATGAATAGAAAGCGGGTATAAAATGGAATATACACATGTAAAACATACGTTTTTACCTGTATACAATGAGGAATCCAGGATATTGATCCTGGGTTCCTTTCCGTCTGTAAAGTCGCGGGAAAACCAGTTCTATTACGGGCATCCGCAAAACCGGTTCTGGAAGGTGATTGCAGGGATTTTCAAGGAACCTCTGCCACAGACGATCGATGAAAAGAAGGATCTTCTGCTAAGACATCGCATAGCAGTGTGGGATGTGATCGATTCCTGTGATATCGTTGGATCTTCCGACAGCTCCATCAGAAATGTGGTGCCAAATGATATGAATCTGATCTTATCAAATGCAAAAATACAGGGAATTTTTGCAAATGGTGGAAAAGCACATCAGCTTTTTGTAAAATACTGTAATAAAGAGGGAATGCCGCCGCTTGGAAAACTGCCGTCCACAAGCCCCGCAAATGCGGCGTGGAATTTAGAGCGGCTGACGGCGGAATGGAAAACGGCATTTGGAATGTATTTAGAAATAACAGAATAGAAGATGAAGAACAGCACAGGAAGGGGATAAATTTGAAAAAAGAAGAAATGACAAATATGGATTTCCTGCTTGAGGCAGTGGGAATCGTAGCTGCAATGATTTATCTGGGACTGCAGATTTATTATGGAATCGTATATGGAGTGGCATTTACCGGAATTATTTTAAATGCGGCAATCCTGATCCTTGTATATGTTGGACTGACGCTGCTTGCACGTTATCCGGAAAGGGTAAATAACCTGCCGAAAGAAATATGTAGTGGGAAAATAAGAAAATATACGATTCATATGGTGCGCGCAGTCAAGCTGATCTTCGTGCTCAGTCTTTTATTTACCAGTATCTGTGATGTCGCCGGAGTGCAGATCAATAAAGGGTATAGTCTGGTGACGGTTGCATTGATCGTTATTGTGACAGTGGTGTATGAGGGGAAGATCATTAAGCTGCTGCGTGGGAAAAAATAAGCATATATTATAAAGAAAAGACGATTCTGAGTGGAATCGTCTCTTTATATATAGTGATCAATGTCTGCGGAGTAGGCATTTTGTGTATTATATTACTTCGTATCAACCCGTCCAACCAGATAATCAATTGAGCAGTGATAAATATCTGCTAACTTTATGAGAATGTCAATTGGAAAATCACGAAGCCCTTTTTCATAACGGGAATAAACATCCCGGTGCAGACCAAGCATGGCAGAGATTTCTTTTATAGTAAGATCGTTGTCTATTCTCAAGTCCTGAATTCTTTGAAACTTCACGTGAGTGTCTCCTCTAACTTAATAGACAAATTATAATCAAAATGCTATAATTTAATTCATAATAAGACCGTTTGGTCGTATTGTAAGGAATGAGATATCTGTGAAAGGAGAAAGTTATGAAAAAACGAATGATAGCATGGCTGCTTTGTGCCTGTATGACGTTTACGGCAGCACCGGAAATGCTGCTGGCGGATGTGGCAGGGAATGCACAGCAGACACAGGAAGAAAACAGTTTTAAAGAGAAAGGGACTGTGGAAACACAGACTGTAGAACAGGATGATGAAAAGTCAGCAGTGACAGAGAAAAAAGAAACAGACCAGGCAGATGAAGAAGATCATAATGCCGGACGTCTGGCAGAGGAAGAGTCCGGGGCGGCCGGGACGGAAATTGTCACGGAAGAGACAGAAGAGCCAGAGACGACGATCGTCACGGAAGAGACAGAAGAGCCAGAAACGAAGGTTGTTACAGAAGAAACAGAGGAGACTGAAACAAAGAATGTCACAGAAGAGCCAGAACAGGCTGAAACAGAGAACGTTACGGAAGAAACGGAGAGTACAGAGGAGATTTTAAAAAGGGCATTATCAGGTGATGAGATCAGCCGTATCGACTGGGTACAGGAACTGGTAACATTATTTGATCTTACGGTAGATGAGGATAATTATCCGGATAATTATTACAGTGACATATCAACGGATGATTCGTTTTATCGTGATGTGATGGTGGCATGCGAGTTCGGAATGATCGATCTTGAGGCAGGAGAAGAATTTCGACCGGAAGATGCAGTGACGCGTGAATTTGCAGCGCAGACCATGAATACGATGCTTGGCTTTGTGCCGGAAACAGACAGTTATACTTATCAGGATACAGCAGATGTTACATATAAGGAAGCAGCACAGATCGCAATCGACAGAGGATGGGTTACGGTTGCTGCCGGTAAATTTCTCCCGGAACAGTCACTTACCACGGAAGAGCATGATGCAATGATCGCGGATGCAAAAAAGGTTTTGGCAGATGCGCAGATAGAGACCGGAAAAGAAAATACCTGTACATTTGCGTCCGGAGTAGTTGTTGTACCAAAGGGAACAGCCGTATCTATTGATGTGGATGGAATAGTTATGATCGAAAACTGTCCGGTTACGATCAAACAGGGAACAACATTTGCCGTGTATGTTAACGATATTGTCATGGCATATAAGGCAGAAAGTGTACGGACAGACGGAACTACAACATATATTACAACCTCAGATGCGGATGATGGCGCGGTTTTAAATGTTGACCAGCAGGGCGAACTGGATGTTGATATGACGGAATTTATTCCGGCAGATGAAGAAACATATGTGGTAAATGGTGTTACAGTCACAGAAGGTATGACAAGGGGGATATCCTATAAAAACAATACCCTGCGTGCAGATAAAACGATTTCCGTCTCAGATGATGTCACAGCGACAGTAAGTGTTGTGATTTCAAACATGAAAGTAAATTACAGTCTGAATTAATAATGACTATTATTTTCAGTCAGCGGAGATATGGAATACTCCTGCAATGTAAAAGGGGATGCATTTAAAGATATTAACCACACACTGACGTTAGGGGCAGTGCCGCTCGGCGGTGTTGGTATGTTGACACTGGCAATGGAATATAATCTTTCCGGGGAAGCAACGCTTACCGTGGAAAAGGAATTTGAAGCCGGATTTGCGTATTCGGACGGATTCCGTATAGTTGGAAACAGTCATAAAAAAGGATTTTCCTTTTCAGCAGAAGCAGATCTGACCACAGGTATTGTACTCTCTGCAAAAGCAACGCTCGGAATTGTCAGCGGAGATATTTATGCAAAAACCGGTGCACGTATGAACATCAAATACGTAAGGTACAGTTCCGGAACACCGACATACTGCGCGTCACAGGCTGCATATCTGTATGCATCGGTGGGGGCAAGTGCAAAGATCGGAGTTGGTATTGCATCAAAGACCTTTAGCAAAAGTATAGAGATCTGGGGAAAGAATAACAGTCCGGTGCGCGTGTACTATCATATTGAGGACGGTGTACTTCGGACATCATGCACGCGTGGAAAAGAATTTGCCGCACAGGGAGGCTGGACAAGTTATTGGACATCTCCAGGTTCGAGATATTTCAATCCGGCGGGCGTAGGAAGCTATTTTGATGCAGGAGCAGGTGCAGGCGGTGCAATCGTACCGATTTATACCTATACACTTGACGATGCAAACAGGGCTACGATCACAGGATATAGTGGAAATGCGACGGCACTTTATATTCCGGGGGAGATTGACGGGCATGAGGTTGTTGCAATCGGAGATAGGGCATTTGAGAACCGGACGGATTTGAGGACGGTGATGATACCGGATAGCGTGACGAGGATAAATGGAAATGCATTTTATGGCTGCAGTAATCTTGCTAATGTAACATTATCTAAAAATTTAGAGAGTATGGGAAGCAGTGCGTTCGGAAATTGTGATGGCTTGACGCAGATAGAGATACCGAAAAGTTTGGAAAGCTGTGATATATCTTATGGATCGTATGGACCTTTAGAGATTGCGATAAATTAAAAAAAGTAAAATTTGAAGAGGGAACAACGGTAATAGCAACAATGTTGTTTCACCATTGCACTGGAATAGAAGAAATAGAAATTCCCGATACAGTAACAATAATAAAAGATAGTGCATTTGAAGAATGTACGAATTTGAGGTCAGTACAAATTCCAGACACTGTCACAAAAATAGAGCCAGAGGCATTTCAGAATTGTGTAGGATTAACAAATATTAGGATACCAGATAGTGTGAAGAGAATAGATGGTGGAGCATTTTATGGGTGTAGTAATCTTGTAAATGTAACATTGTCAAAAAATTTAGAGAGTATGGGAAATAGTGCGTTTGGAAATTGTGATAAATTGACGGAGATAGAGATACCAAAGAGTTTGACAAGTTGCGATATATTTTATGGATCATATGGACCCTTTAGAGATTGCGATAAGTTAAAAAAAGTAAAATTTGAAGAGGGAACAACGGTAATAGCAACAATGTTGTTTCACCATTGCACTGGAATAGAAGAAATAGAAATTCCCGATACAGTAACAATAATAAAAGATAGTGCATTTGAAG
>ENA-OQAN01000617-OQAN01000617.1-human-gut-metagenome-genome-assembly--contig:-NODE-617-length-18190-cov-1.976139_pt1 | contig 18190 bp, 22 predicted proteins | sample MGYA00242735_ERZ504527 | MGnify/ENA primary metagenome ERZ504527 (study PRJEB26092, sample SAMD00036230) | human gut metagenome | host: Homo sapiens | study: EMG produced TPA metagenomics assembly of... | reverse complement strand
GGATGTATCGAGTCTTGTAAATAGAAGTCTTGCCTCCGTTCTGGGATGTCCTGGTGGCTTATTTATTGTATTTTATGATTGGTGTAGGACTACTGTTCCTGGCACGTTTCCGTTTGCTGAAGCGTGAGAGAGAAAAGTTCAAGTTACATCAGATAGAACTGGAAGTAGCTAAGAATGAGGAAGTAAATAATATGAAGTTCCGTTTCTTTACCAATATCAGTCACGAACTTCGTACTCCGCTGACTCTGATTATTGCTCCGCTGGAACAGATGCTGAAAGAAGAAAGCAATGATGAATCTCGAAAAATGAGGCTTCAGCTTATGTATCGCAATGCACATCGTCTGCTAGTATTGGTCAATCAGTTGCTTGATTTCCGAAAAGGTGAAATGAGTTCTCATCATTTATCACTTTCTGAAGGAGATATCATTACTTACATACAAGGGGTATGCGATTCTTTCTTGCTGATGGCCGATAAAAAGCAGATACACTTTTCGTTCTTTTCGAGTGTAGATCACTTTACAATGGCTTTCGATGCCGACAAGGTGGGTAAGATTGTGATGAATCTGCTGGCTAATGCGTTTAAGTTCACTCCTGAAGGTGGCAGGGTTACGGTTATGGTAGAGCACATTCAGGAAGATATCGATGTGATAGAAATAAAGGTTGCCGATACAGGGGTAGGAATAAGTGATGCGGATAAGGAACATATATTCGATCGTTTTTATCAGACAGAAAACAAAGAAAACGTGGATGCAACGAGCGGTACAGGCATTGGATTAAGTCTGGTACACGATTTTGTTGCTTTACATGGAGGAGATGTCACTGTTTTCGATAATATCGGTAAAGGAGCTGTATTTGTTGTACATATACCGGTGAAGCATGTTGATGTGCAATATCATCCGGCTAACTCCATGCCGGTTCCGGATTTACTTCCTGAAGCAGCAGGACGATCTAATGAAGAGGCCGACAAGAGTAAATTCCCATTGTTACTGATTGTAGATGATAATGACGATTTCCGTCTGTTTATGGAGTATAGTCTGGGATTGCAGTATCGGGTGAAACTGGCATCGAACGGAAAAGAGGCATGGGATATCTTGCAAAACAGTGAAGAAATGCCCGACTTGGTGGTTAGTGATATTATGATGCCTGAAATGGATGGAAACGAATTGTGCCGTTTGATAAAAGAAGATAAACGTACAGCACACATTCCGGTGATTCTGCTTTCAGCTAAACAAAATACGGAATCGAAAGTGGAAGGATTGACCATGGGGCAGATGATTATGTGACGAAACCGTTTAATATGACTATTCTGGTTCTGCGTATCAGAAAACTGATAGAATTAAGCCGTTATAATGTGTCAAAGGTACTATCGATCCTGCGCCTAGTGATATTGTCATTACTTCTTTGGATGAAAAGCTGATAGAGAAAGCTATAAAATATGTAGAGGATAATATCTCTCGCAGTGATCTGTCGGTAGAAGAGCTGAGTCGTGAACTGGGCATGAGCAGGGTTCATTTGTATAAGAAGATGTTACAGATTACAGGAAAACTCCTATCGAGTTTATTCGTGTTATTCGTCTGAAAAGAGCTGCTCAACTATTGCGTGACAGTCAGCTTCATGTTTCGGAAATCGCTTTTCAGGTAGGATTTAATAACCCTAAGTATTTCAGTCGTTATTTTAAAGAAGAATTTGGGGTTTTGCCTTCTGCATATCAGGAAAAGGAAGATAAGTAACAAATTATACCTAAGTTAGAAACATTTGATAGACCTATGTATTGAAAACTTTCCCTTTTGTAAAACATTATAACTAGTTGTTTTATAGGGGAATGTTTAAATTTGCAATACGAGATAAAGATGTATTTAGTATTTAACTTTAAACATAGGTTTATGAATATGAAAAACATTTCTTACTGTTTGTTGGCAGGGCTGATTTTTGGGTCCTGCTCTGGCAAGGTCTATGAACAGACAGATAATGGTGTCATCGTTAAGGTTCAGCAAAAGGGAGGACAGGATACTCGCCTGGTTCGTTTTCAGGTAATGGGAGATAAGTTGATACATGTATCTGCTACTCCGGAAAGCAAATTTACCGATTCAAAGAGTCTGGTTGTTGTTCCTCAGGAAAAACAGACTCCGTTTACTGTTTCACAGCAGGGAGATACAATCACTGTTTCAACCAAAGAAGTCAAGGCTTTTGTTTTAAGCTCTACCGGTGAAGTCTGGTTTACGGATGAAAACGGAAAGATGATTCTTCAGGAAAATAAGGGGGGAGGAAAGACATTTACTCCTATCGAAGTGGAAGGTACCAAAGGATATTCAATCCGTCAGGTATTCGAATCTCCCGATGATGAAGCTTTTTATGGGCTGGGCCAGCATCAGGCAGAGGAATTCAACTATAAAGGAAAGAACGAAGAGTTGTTCCAGTATAATACAAAGGTATCTGTTCCATTCATTGTATCGAACAAGAATTATGGTGTTCTGTTGGACAGTTATTCTCTTTGTCGTTTTGGTAACCCCAATGACTATTCTCAGCTAGGACAGGTATTTAAACTATATGACAAGGACGGCAAGGAGGGAGCGCTGACCGGTACTTATGTACCTGATACAAAGTCAGGAGCAGAAACCATTGTTCGCCGTGAGCCTTCTCTTTATTTCGAACATCTGAAACGTGAAGACTTGTCGAAGGTAGTTAACCTGCCTGAGAATTTCCCGTTTATGGGAGCAAAAGTAACGTATGAAGGTATGATTGAACCTTCAGAATCGGGTGAGTTTAAGTTTATCCTTTATTATGCCGGTTATACGAAAGTATATATAAATAATGAACTGGTAGTTCCTGAACGCTGGCGTACGGCATGGAATCCGAACAGTTATAAATTTGCTGTCAACCTGGAAGCTGGAAAGAAAGTTCCTCTTAAAATAGAATGGGAGCCGGACGGAGCTGTTTCTTACTCGGGACTGCGTGTACTGAGTCCGGTTGATCCGAAAGAACAGGGCAAGCAGTCGTGGTGGAGTGAAATGACCAAGCAGCTTGATTATTATTTTGTAGCCGGTGATAATATGGATGATGTAATCAGCGGTTATCGTACTCTTACCGGAAAAGCTCCTATCATGCCGAAATGGGCAATGGGATTCTGGCAGAGCGTGAAAAGTATAATACATCTGATGAAATGCTTGGTGCACTGAAAGGTTTCCGCGACCGTCAGATTCCGATTGACAATATTGTCCTCGACTGGAATCATTGGCCGGAAGATGCCTGGGGAAGTCATGAATTCGACAAGAACCGTTTCCCTGATCCTCAGGCTATGGTCGACTCCATTCATGCCATGCACGGACGTATGATGATTTCTGTATGGCCGAAATTCTATGTAACAACCGAACATTACAAGGAGTTTGATAAGAATGGCTGGATTTATCAGCAGTCAGTTAAGGACAGCCTGAAAGACTGGGTAGGTCCGGGTTATCATTATGGCTTCTATGATGCCTACGATGCAGATGCACGTAAATTGTTCTGGAAGCAGATGTACGAACATTATTATCCGTTGGGTATTGATGCCTGGTGGATGGATGCCAGCGAACCGAACGTGCGCGACTGTACGGATTTGCAATATCGCAAGGATTTATGCGGTCCTACAGCATTGGGACCTTCTGCAGAATATTTCAATGCTTATGCACTGATGAATGCTGAAGCAATCTATGACGGTCAGCGCAGTGTAGACAATAATAAGCGTGTCTTCCTGCTTACCCGTTCTGGATTTGCCGGTTTGCAGCGTTATTCTACAGCTACATGGAGTGGTGATATAGGAACGCTGGGAAGATATGAAAGCACAGATTACTGCCGGATTGAATTTTGCAGTAAGCGGTATACCTTACTGGACAATGGATATTGGTGGTTTCTGTGTAGAGAACCGCTATGTAGCAGGACAGAAACAGTGGAATGAAACAAAAACAGAAAATGCTGATTATAAGGAATGGCGTGAACTGAATGCACGCTGGTATCAGTTTGGTGCATTCTGTCCGTTGTATCGTGCACACGGACAATATCCGTTCCGCGAAATATGGGAAATTGCTCCCGAAGGTCATCCGGCTTACAATTCGGTTGTTTACTATTCTAACTGCGTTACCGCATGATGCCGTATATCTACTCACTGGCTGGTATGACATGGTTTAACGACTATACGATTATGCGTCCGCTGGTAATGGACTTTACTGCCGATACGAATGTAAATAATGTTGGCGACCAGTTCATGTTCGGTCCGTCATTCATGGTTTCTCCGGTTTATCACTACGGTGACAGAAGTCGTGAGGTATATTTCCCGAAATCAGCAGGATGGTACGACTTCTATACCGGCAAGTTCCAAGCAGGTGGTGAGAAGAAAATGGTAGATGCTCCTTACGAACGTATTCCGTTGTTCGTGCGTGCCGGTTCAATTGTACCTTTCGGTCCTGAGATCCAGTATACGGATGAAAAGCAGGCAGAACATATCAAAGTTGTATGTTTATCAGGGTGCGGATGCTGCCTTTACTTTATATGAAGATGAAGGTGTAAACTATAATTATGAGCAAGGTAAATATGCGATGATTCCGATGACTTACAACGAAGCTAAAAAGCAATTGGTAATAGGAGAACGTACAGGTGAGTTTGACGGTATGTTGAAAGAACGTACATTCGAAATAATTCAAGTGAATACCAATAGCCCGAAGCCGTTCGATATGAATGCTAAAGGTATTGTTGTAAAATATAATGGAACTTCACAAACCATTCAGTTGTAAAATTTATGAGTCATAAATTTATTCAATCTATTATAATAGGAGTGTGCTGCATGTTCTTATTGGGAGCATGCAGCTCTCCTTCTTCTGAGCCGAGAGAAAGACTGAGCTTTAATGACGGATGGTGTTTTTCTCTGATTGATGATTCATTGGCTGCACAAGTAGATTTTGCTGACTCGGGTTGGAGAAAATTAAATTTACCCCATGACTGGGCCATCGAAGGAGATTTCAGTCAGGATAATCCTTCGGGAACAGGTGGAGGTGCTTTGCCTGGTGGTATCGGATGGTATCGGAAGACGTTTATTCCAGCGGACGGAGATAAAGGAAAACATTTTCGTATCGAGTTTGATGGAGTTTACATGAATTCGGAAGTTTTCATTAATGGAATTTCGTTGGGCAAGCGTCCTTATGGATATATTTCATTCAGTTACGATTTGACTCCATATCTGAAGTGGGGAGAAAAGAATGTGATAGCTGTACGTGTTGATAATGCTGAACAGCCTAATTCTCGCTGGTATTCGGGATGTGGCATTTATCGTAACGTATGGTTGGTGAAAACAGGAGATATCCGTGTTGCAGAGTGGGGAACCTATGTTACTGCAACAAGTGTTGATACTCAGGGGGCTTCTTTGAAAGTCGTTACAACGGTTGAGAATATAGGAACGCAGGCAGCTGCTGGAGTATCTGTTTATTCTATCCTGAAAGATGCAGAAGGGAAGGACGTTGCTCAGGCAGAGTCTTCTCTGAATGCAATAGCAGGAAAGACTGTTGATGTTTCTCAAGATTTAAAGGTAAGTTCTCCTTTATTGTGGAGTATTGAACGTCCTTACATGTATACCTTGGTTACAGAAATTCAGAAAGATGGACAATGTGTAGATCGTTATGTAACTCCTGTCGGTATTCGTACGTTCTCTTTTGATGCTGCGAAAGGTTTTACGCTGAATGGCAAGCCGGTCAAAATAAATGGTGTCTGCATGCATCATGATTTGGGATGTCTGGGAGCAGCGGTCAATGTACGTGCCATCGAACGCCAGTTGCAGATCTTGAAAGAAATGGGCTGTAATGGTATCCGTTGTTCACATAATCCTCCAGGCACCAGAACTGCTTGATTTGTGCGACCGTATGGGATTTATTGTAATGGATGAAGCGTTTGACATGTGGCGCAAGAAAAAGACTGCTCATGATTATGCACGTTACTTCAATGAATGGCATGAAAAAGATTTGCACGATTTTATTCTTCGCGACCGTAATCATCCTTCTATTTTTATGTGGAGTATCGGAAATGAGGTATTGGAACAATGGAGTGATGCGCAGGCTGATACTTTAAGTCTGGAAGAAGCTAACCTGATTCTGAATTTCGGCCACTCGGCAGACATGCTGGCTAAGGAAGGTGAAGAAAGTGTAAACTCTTTACTTACAAAAAAACTGGCCGATTTTGTAAGAACCTTGGATCCGACTCGTCCGATTACAGCTGGATGCAATGAACCTAATCCTGCTAATCATTTGTTCCGTTCCGGAGCGTTGGATATCATTGGCTATAATTATCATAATGTCAACATTCCTGAGGTTCCAAAGAATTTCCCTGGCAAACCGTTTATCATTACGGAAAGTAATTCGGCTCTGATGACACGTGGATATTACCGGATGCCGAGCGACCAGATGTTTATTTGGCCTGAACGCTGGGATAAACCATTTTATGATTCAACATTTGCATGTTCTTCTTATGAAACTGTCATGTTCCCTGGGGAAATACTCATGAAGAAAGTTTGCTGTTGATAAAGAAAAATGATTTTATCAGCGGGCAATATGTATGGACTGGTTTCGACTATATCGGTGAACCGACTCCTTATGGCTGGCCCGCACGCAGTTCATATTTTGGTATTGTTGATTTGGCTGGTTTCCCTAAAGATGTATACTATCTCTATCAGTCGGAATGGACAGATAAACAAGTCTTGCATCTTTTCCCGCATTGGAACTGGACCGAGGACAGGATGTTGATATGTGGTGTTATTACAATCAGGCAGATGAAGTGGAACTGTTTGTGAATGGTAAATCACAAGGAATAAAATCGAAAGATGATAATCATTTACATGTTTTTTGGCGTGTAAAATATGAGCGGGAAGTGTTAAGGTTGTTGCTCGAAAAGCAGGAACAGTGGTTGCCGAAAAAGAAATTCGTACAGCGGGAACACCGAGTATGATACGTCTGACTCCAGATAGAAATATCTTGAAAGCAGACGGTACTGATTTGAGTTTTGTAACAGTAGAAATCTTGGATGCAGAAGGAAATATTTGTCCTCTTGCGGATAATCTGGTTCGTTTTGAAGTAGAAGGAAACCTGTTTATAGCTGGAGTTGACAATGGAAGCCAGACTTCGATGGAACGTTTTAAAGATAATAAACGAAAGGCGTTCAACGGTAAATGCTTGGTCGTATTGCAGAATAATGGAAAAACAGGAGCAGCGCGTTTGAAAGCGATTTCTGAGGGATTAAAAGAAGCTGTAGTTGATATTGTTTCAGAATAATATTATCTTGGCTGAAAAAAGAATATTATGAAAAAGACGTTTATTTTTATAGGATTATTGAGTATTGCATGTGCTTCGTTACATGCACAAAATAAAACGGATATTCCTGTTTATCTGGATGATAAACAGCCGTTGGAAGTAAGAGTACAGGATGCTCTGAAGCGAATGACATTGGAAGAGAAGACAAGACTCAGTTACGCTCAGGGTAAATTCAGTTCACCCGGTTGTCCACGTTTGGGTATTCCTGAACTGTGGATGAGTGACGGGTCACATGGAGTTCGTGCCGAAATTAATTGGAACGACTGGGGATATGCCGGATGGACGAGTGATAGCTGTACAGCTTTTCCGGCATTGACTTGTCTGGCAGCTAGCTGGAATCCGGATCTGGCTGCGAAGTATGGTAAAGCGATTGGTGAAGAAGCGCGTTACCGCGAGAAAGATGTACTGTTAGGACCGGGGGTGAATATTTATCGTACTCCACTTAACGGAAGAAATTTTGAATACTTGGGAGAAGATCCTTATCTGGCTTCTGAGATGTGTGTTCCTTATATTCAGGAAGTTCAGAAAAACGGTGTGGCTGCTTGTGTGAAACATTATGCATTAAATAATCAGGAGCTTTGGCGCGGGCACATCGATGTACAGGTTAGTGATCGTGCTTTGTATGAAATTTATCTTCCGGCATTTAAAGCCGCCGTACAGCGTGGTGGTGTATGGAGCATCATGGGAGCATACAATAAAGTACGCGGAATGCATGCTACTCACCATAAACTGCTGAATAATGACATACTGAAGATGAATGGGATTCGACGGTGTGTGATAACCGACTGGGAGCCGCACATGATACATATGAAGCTGCCATGTACGGACTGGATATTGAAATGGGATCGTATACCAATGGTTTGACTTCTGAGTCGGAGTTTGGGTATGACGACTACTATTTGGGAAGGAACTATCTGAAGATGGTTAAGGAAGGAAAAATACCGATGGAGGTAGTGAAAGATAAGGCTGCTCGTGTCTTGCGCTTGATTTTCCGTACAGCATGAATCGTCAGAAACCTTTTGGATCGATGACCAATGAAGCTCATGAACAGGCTGCTTATCAGGTAGCAACAGAAGGTATCGTGCTATTGAAAAATGAAGCAGCCAAAAAGCAACCAGCTTTATTGCCTGTTGCTCCTGATCAGTATAAGCAGATATTGGTTGTAGGTGATAATGCTACACGTAATTTGATGTTGGGAGGAGGTTCTTCCGAATTGAAGGTGAAGAAATTTATATCACCGTTGGATGGACTGAAAAAATACTTTGGCAATCGTATTGTATATGCACAAGGATATGCAGCTGGCCGTCCAATGTATGGACGTGAGGAAAAAATATCTCAGGCTAAAGTCGATTCTTTACGCAATGATGCCGTAGAAAAGGCAGCTAAGGCTGATCTGGTTATCTTTATTGGCGGATTGAACAAGAATCATTTCCAAGATTGTGAAGGAGGTGACCGCTTGTCTTACGAACTTCCTTTTGGTCAGAATGAACTGATTGAGGGCTTGTTGAAAGTAAATAAGAATCTGGTAGCTGTAATCGTAAGTGGAAATGCTGTCGAGATGCCGTGGGTAAAAGAGGTTCCAACTATCGTACAGTCCTGGTATCTAGGTTCGGTTGGAGGAGATGCACTGGCTGATGTGCTTACTGGAAAAGTAAATCCTAGCGGAAAGCTTCCTTTCTCTTATCCGGTAAAACTGAAAGATTGTCCGGCTCATTTTTATGGCGAAATGAGTTATCCGGGCGATAGTATCAAACAGGAATATAAAGAGGATATATTAGTTGGGTATCGCTGGTATGACACTAAGAAGATTAAACCTCTCTTCCCGTTTGGCTATGGATTGAGTTATACTACTTACAAGTATAGTAAGCCTGTTTTGTCGGCTAAACAAATGAATGAAGGAGAAACTCTGTCGGTTTCAGTAAAGGTTAAGAATACAGGAACGGTAGCCGGAAAAGAAACCGTTCAATTGTATATTGGAGATGAAAAATGTTCTTTGCTTCGCCCGCAGAAAGAGTTAAAAGGATTTCAGAAAGTTTCACTTCAACCAGGTGAAGAAAAAGAAATAACTTTTACGATAAAACCGGAGGACTTACAATTCTTTGATGATCGCAAACATGAATGGGTTGCAGAGCCGGGCAAGTTTAAAGCTTATATATCTTCTTCATCGGCTGATACGCAAAATATTGTGGAATTTGAGTATAAATAAAGATTCGTTATTGGTTGTCGGGACATGGTTTTCGGCAACCAATATTTTTCAATAGGAAAGGGATCAATTGGTGAAGATTGTATAATACGTAGAGATAACATATTACAATAAAAGTCCCGGTAAGCATGATAAAAGTTATGGTATGCGGTTATTTAGAATATGGAAAATCATGCTACCGGGACATTTTCTAGGTTTTTGTCTTCTTTAAGTGTATCTATATATTTATAAAGGGGTTACTTGAGTTTGTAATTGCTTCTTACAGATGTAATTGCTGAGTTCTGAGGAGCCAGCGATTTACGTGTACAATAATCGAATTCTGCTGACTTGTCTCCACTGAATGATTTCCATTTGAGAGTAAGCTTTACTGTCTTTCCTTCTGTATCAGGAAGCCCGTCCAGCTTAAATGCTACCAGTGCATCTCCAGACTCGCCGTATGTATCTCCATATGCGTTGTGTCTGAATTCTACTTCATACGGATTGTCAGGATTATTTCCCAGTAATAGGTTTACAAAATGAGGTTGAGATCCTGCTCCCCATACAGTACGGAATCGTAAGGTCAGATATCCGTCTTCTGCTATTGTTACCCAGTCTTTAACTATTTCTACAGGGTCTGTTCCGTAAGTCTGGTCATTTTCCTCTCCCAAGTCAGTAGCTATCGGTTTGGTGAGAATGCTGTCTATCCAATTAATATGTACAGCTTTAGTATATGCTCCGCTTGGTTCATCTACTTCTTCTATATTGGCAAGAGCACGCACTTCTTTATCTCCAAAGGGAGAAGATGCGAGATTTACCGGTAGCAGTGTTGTACTGTCATCCAGCTGGAGGAAAAAACTATCATTTGCATCACTCTTAACAGTAACCAGTGCATTAGGATAATTAATATAATAATAGTTTTCATCATCGTCATCCAGGCAAGATGACAATCCCATAATGCTTGTCAGTGCTGCTGCCATTATAAATCCCTTGCAAAATGGAAAATGAGTTTTCATAATATATGTTTTTTTGTTGAACATTAAATAGCTTTTTACTCTCTAAATGATGAATTGATATGAATCCTGCATGGTTAAATGTTAAAATTCTTCAATAAAAATTTTATTTATTTTTTCTCTATAAACTTGTGCAGTAATACTTGTTACCTGGCATTTTTTATGTGTCAGCTGATAAAACTAGTAATTGAAGTTTCAAACGAAAAATTAGAGAAATGAAAAAACAAATTAAACTGAACCGTTTATTTATTTCCATGCTGATGCTTGGATGTTCTTTGGGCTTTGTAGCTTGCAGTGATGACGACGAAACAACTCCGACACCTCCTGTCGAAGTGACAACAGATCATATGTTTGGCAATTATACAGGAAAAATGTTTTATCTGACCGAATCTACTACAACGGAAGACGGAACTGATGGAGGAGAAGATACTCCTGAGGGCACAGATGTTGCGGTAAAGGTGGACAATGATACTGTTTATTTTGACAGTTTCCCGATAAAAGATATTGTACTTGATATTGTTGGTGATGAGGAAACTGCGAATAAGATTGTAGAAGCAGTAGGTGATGTAAGTTATAAGATAGGATACGAACCGGAACTGAATACAGAAAAAGATAGTATTTTATTCGTTCTCGATCCGAAGCCTTTGGAACTGAATGTATCAATTCCGTCGGAAACTGAAGGTGGAGAGGCTCAGAATTTACATATTGAGGTTAAAGTATCTCCGGTTGATGGAGCGAATTACGAAGTAGAAACAACAAATCTGAAGTTCAAGATTTATGTCCCTGAAGTTTCGTTGGGTGAAGGCGACAATGAACCTGTTGCATTGCCTGGTTTTGTTCCGGCAACATTCGATTTTGAACTTAAGAAAAACTGATAAGGTTATGCTTCTATTTTTAAGATAATGCCCGATTTTTACGGGCATTATCTTTTTTCTTTTCAGGCGTGCATTAAATTATCTTTAGATTCAGTTTTTGCAGATTCGATATTTTCTTGATAAATTGCATTTTAAATTCAATATTAAATTAATAAAAGTTATGAAGAATCTTATTTGGATAAGCACAATGGCTTTAGGTTGTATGGCTTTACTTCCGGCATGTAACGGAGCCAGTATAGAAGGTGCATGGGTTGAACCTGTACCGGGTATGGAAAATATGCAGCAGGGTTTTGTTCTTGAGCCCGATGGAACAGCTTCTTCTATAAATATGGCTACTCTTCAGTATGAATCATGGAAAAAAGAGGGGGATGTACTTATTTTCGCCGGTAAAAGTATTGGCAACCACCAGACGATTGCTTTTTCTGATACATTGGTGATTAAAGATTTGTCTGATAAAACTTTACTTTTGGAGAAAAACGGTACGGTATATTCCTATTCCAGAAGTGATGAGGCACAGACCTCTCAGACAGCATTGCCTGCACAACAAAAAGAAACAATTTCTGTAAAAGGAGAGCTGATTATAGCTCATGAAGTCCGGTCGTTTGTTGCTGATGGAGATACTGTTTGCTATTGGGTGATAGACAAAACCGGAGAGCTTTACAAGCAGTATGATGAACTGACTAAAGGACAAAAGAATGGAGTACCTGTGCATGCAGAACTAGAGGTAAGAGATATGGGTAAATCGCAGGAAGGTTTTGCTGCAGAGTACGATGGAGTGTACGAAGTTGTAAAAATCGACAAACTTTCTGCTAAATAGTTGCAGCAGAAAACTCTTTTATCTGATATATATCAAAATCCCGGCTCATTTTCTATTAGAGAGGAGCCGGGATTTTGCTGATAATTGCTTACCTGTTTATTGAGGATGAGCCATATTGGCAGACGTAGCATATAGCCCAATCATATTTCCTGTAAATCCGCCAGCTACATTAGTTGAGAGAATATCTCCCGAAACAATACCTCCTAAATTTTTAAAAGAATGTCCATCGGTAGAATAGTTGAATGTGTATTTATCTCCTTCGGCTTGTATCTGTAAATATAAGGGTTGTTGCATATCGACAGGAGTATTAGCAACGATTTCCGATTTTCCATTATTTGTACGCTGAAGCAGTAAGTAACATTCATTTCCTTTTCGGGTTATCCCGATACATAATTAAACGATTCTTTCTGATAACACACCATTCCGGCAAGTTCATTTTCTGCTGTCGGTTTATATTGCAGGTTTACAGAAGCCGTAAAGCAGTTGTGTTGCTGGCGGAAAAAAGTGTTGAAGTTGGTCTTGCCTCTGTTATGTCAGTAGCATAAGGAGTTATTTGTAATCCGTTTTCTCCTATTGAGATAAATTTTTCACGGGCATCACGAATGCCTACCCATCGGTTATCGAGTGGGAGTGAATTCAAGTTATCTGTAAATGTGAAGTTTCCGTTGGGAACAAACCCGTTTGTTCCCGTCTGGTTTTTTACACCATCAGGCATTTTTAATTTGGGTTGCAACGCTTGCATGCCACCTTCGAAAACGGGAAACTCTTCCGACCAGTCGACAGGCAGTATATAGGTTTCTCTTCCAGTATTAACTCGGTTGCATTCATTAGGGCGTACAGCTAAAAATACTCCGTACCATTTTCCGGAAGGAGTGTCTGTTATATCGCATGTCCTGCCCGGTCGACCTTATCCGGACGGTTTGCCGGAAGATGTCTTTGCGAAAGAATCGGATTCTGTTTCGACGGAACAAACGGTCCGGTAGCACTGTCACTGATAAAAATTACTTCCGAATGGTTGTCGCCCGTACCTCCTTCTGCACACATCAGATAATATTTGCCTTCTTTTTTATATAGGTGAGGAGCTTCTATCCATATTGGTTTTTTGGTGATGTCAACACCTCCATTTACTATAACTTTGTCTGTTCCGGCTATTATTTGGTCTGTTTGCACGTCATATTCCCAGATTTTAATTACTCGATGTCCTTCATATAAAGCCTGTTCGGGAGCGTCATTATGCACTATATAGCTTTACCGTCGTCATCGAAAAAGATAGACGGATCTATTCCGTCGAAGTTTAGCTTGATAGGATCGCTCCAGCCTTTTGCCGGATCGGATGTTTTCACAATGATATTCCCCAATCCTCCTCCGATATGGGTCGTAATCATATAGAAAGTATCGTTGTATGGATTATATCGGATAGTGGGGGCATAAATACCTTCACTGATCTTGCAGTTTTGTAGTTTTAGTTGTGAAGGACGTTTCGAGGACGTGACCTATCGGTTTCCAGTTTACCAGATCAGTAGAATGGAATATAGGTACTCCCGGATAGACGGCAAATGAAGAGCATGCCAGATAATAATCATTTCCTTTTCGGCAAATGCTAGGATCTGGATAGCATCCTTGTAATATGGGACTATAAAATTCATTTGCTGAAAGCTTGTTATCGTTATAAACTTTGTCCTGTCCGGTATAGGTGAAATGACTGAAAATGGCATTATCGGGTGATGAAGCCTGAAGCTGGTTGCCATAAGTAAATCCTGCCAGACTTATGGCTGCTAATGTGAGTAGACGGATGTGTTTTTTCATTGTTGATTTGAATTAATGTTTGTTGCAAAAATATGGATTTATGTTGTTGGAGATTGACAGCTATGTTGCAAATATTGTTCTATTGATAACATTATGTACCAGCGTGTCAGGTAAATATTGAGGATATGTACGGTATTTGAAAAAATAAGTAACATAGATTATACTCTGTTCTATCGGACGTGAAAACTGTCTTTTTATAGTTATTTATACATACGGATTACTTTGTTTTGTAGAAATGTTCTACTTTTGGGGACTGTTTTTAGAATATTTAGGAATTGGAAAATTCAACAAACGAGTTATTATGAAACAAATTAAGTGTATTGGTATCCTGACATCAGGTGGTGATGCATCAGGAATGAATGCAGCGATTCGTGCTGTGACTCGCAGTGCCATTTGTAACGGTTATACTGTGAAAGGTATTTACAGAGGGTATGAAGGTTTGATCCGTAATGAGATTAAGGAACTTACGACTCAGGATGTCAGCAGCATTATCCAGCGTGGGGGAACAATCTTGAAGACTGCACGTTCGAAAGACTTTATGACTCCCGAAGGCCGTAAGGTGGCATACGATAATTATGGTAGCTGCTGGTATTGATGCATTGGTTGTAATCGGCGGAAACGGTTCATTAAGCGGAGCGCAGATATTTGCCAATGAGTTTGATGTTCCTTGCATCGGTTTGCCGGGAACTATTGATAATGATTTGTATGGAACGGACTCTACTATCGGATATGATACAGCCTTGAACACAATTGTAGACTGTGTGGATAAGATTCGTGATACAGCAACTTCACACGATCGTATTTTCTTCGTTGAGTGATGGGACGTGATGCCGGTTTTCTGGCACAAAACAGTGCGATTGCTTCTGGAGCAGAAGCAGCCATTATTCCTGAAGACCAGACTGACGTAGACCAGCTGGAGAAATTTATCGGTCGTGGCTTCCGTAAGTCGAAGAACAGCAGTATAGTCATCGTGTCGGAAGCTCCGAAAAACGGAGGTGCAATGTACTATGCAGAGCGTGTGAAAAATGAATATCCGCAGTACGATGTACGTGTAACAATCTTAGGGCATTTGCAGCGAGGTGGTTCTCCTAGTGCTTACGACCGTATTTTGGCTAGCCGTCTGGGAGTAGGAGCTATCGAGGCATTGAAAGAAGACCAGCGTAATGTTATGATAGGTATCCGCAATGATAAAATTGTGTATGTTCCTTTCACTGAGGCTATCAAGAAAGACAAACCTTTGGATAAGTCGCTGATTGAAGTGCTAGACGAACTTTCTATTTGATAACAGTTTTTTGTTTTGCCACAGGCTGTATGATTATTGCAGCCTGTGGCATTTTTTATTCTGCCAGATATTGTAGTATATCTTCAGTCCGGTCGGCTATAAAATCAGGATGGTATGCTTCCAGTTCCGTGCGTGGACGGAATCCCCAGCTTACTCCTATGGTGGTTACTTCTGCATTTATTCCGGTCTGCATGTCTACGCATGAATCTCCGAGATAAACGACCTCTTCTTTTTTTTACTCCCGTTTTCTCAATAATTTCAAAAATGACACTGGGATCGGGTTTGGCTGGTACTCCTTCTCTCTGTCCGAATACTTGTGCGAATGTTATTTGCGGGAAATATTGTTTGATCAGTTTGGAGGTAGCTTCCTGATATTTATTAGAGGCTACTGCCAGCATCATACCTTTGCGTTGCAGTGTATCCAGTACATCGGTTATACCCGGATAGGGTTGGCTAAGGTCTGCATTGTGTATATTATAATAAGGTATAAACAGAGAACGTATTTTCAGAATATTCGCTTCACTGCGTTCATTTTCAGGTAAGGCACGTTCAAAAAGTTTGTTTATTCCGTTTCCTACAAAATAGCGGTAGGCATCTGTTTCGTGTGTAGGAAATCCACATTCCTGCAATGCGTAATTGGTTGCTCCTGCCAGGTCGGCAATTGTATCAATCAATGTTCCGTCAAGATCGAATATTGCTAGTTTTTTCATAATCTGTATGTCTTGTTTTTATGCTTTGCAAAGATACAATAAATGAATGAATAAAGTTCATTTAGATTTTTGGGGAGCGAATGAAAAAACATCATGAAATGTTTGCGAAAACTTGCTGATGTTTTTTTTTAAAATTGAGCAATTTTTCAGCTAAACTTGCTGATGTTTTTTTTGAGGACTATTCTTCGGATACTAAAAGCTGATTTGTTATCTTTGTATTCTTTCTGGTTAACGCTGATAATTGTTTGTGGCATGAAAAACATAATAAAGCTTCTTATCCGTTTAGTCTGTATGGTGTGTCTTACTTTTATGGCCGTACATACAGCCTGTGCACAGTCGGATGAATTTGCCACATGGACAGGAGTCAAATTAAATTATAAAGTGACGAGCCGCTGGAATCTGTCGGGGGCGGCAGAGTTTCGTTCGAAAAACCATCTGAAGGAAGCCGATCGTGTAAGTCTGAATTTGGGGGCTGGTTACAATATATTGTCTTTCTTAAAGTTGGAAGGACTGTATGAAGTACATTACCGGAATAGAGGTAGTGAAGGGTGGAAGTTCAGACATCGTTATCTTGCCGGAGCGCAGGGATATCTGAAATGTCATGATTTTAAATTGTCTTTACGGGAATTTTTTCAGCAGACCTTTTTCGAAGGGGATGTAGAAGTAGGCTCCGCTCGCGGATAAAGATCGATTACGCACCTGTATCCTGGAAAGTACAACTCTATTTTTCTGTAGAACTTTACCAGCCGATAGGAGAGGACGTATTTTTCAGCATAGCGCGTATGCGTTATCGTCCGGGAGTAAATGTAAAACTGTCAAGTCAGTGCTCATGTAATGTTTTCTATTGCCGTCAGTATGAACCGAAACGGTCTGCCAATATCGTAGGAATCGAATTTTCTGTCAGCATTTAGTATGCATTCGACTTTTCTGTGCGGATATGCCGAATATATAAAAATCCAGACGGATACTTTTTTGTGGAAATAACTTTCGTTATTTTTGTGATATGAAATCTTTAACTGTTTGATAAAATGAATTTTCTGGAACTTGTAAAAGCACGTTATTCAGTAAGGAATTATGAGGAACGTCCGATAGAACAAAACAAGCTGGACTATATAATGGAGTGTGTGCGTCTTGCACCGTCGGCTGTAAATTTCCAGCCTTGGAAATTTGCTGTGATAACCGAGAAAAAACTGCTGGAAGCCTTGAAATCTGCCTATCCCCGTGAATGGATAAAGACAGCTCCTTGTATCATTGTGGCCTGTGGCGATCATAATGTAGCATGGCATCGTAAGTTGGACAACAAAGATCATACCGATGTGGATGTTTCTATTGCAGTAGAACATTTGTGTCTGGCTGCAGCCGAACAAGGATTGGGAACATGCTGGGTATGCAATTTTGATGTACCTCTCTGTAAGGAGATATTGGGATTGCCTGCAAACATAGAGCCGGTAGCCCTTGTTCCGGTAGGATATCCTGCCTCGCAGGAGATTCCGGAGAAGAACCGCAAGCCTTTACAGGATATTTTATTCTGATAAATTTACATTATTTAATAGCGGATATTTACGAAATGTAATCTGAATCCGTAATTTTGGGACACTCTTTAGAAACTGGTTTTCTGGAGAGTGTTTTTTTGTACAATTAATAACTTATTTATATTATGGAGAACATCGGAGTCGGATTATTGTTAATGGTGGTCGGAATGTGCACCGTTTTCTTGATTCTTCTGATTGTTATCTGGATAAGTCAGTTCCTTATTTCTGTGGTGAATAAGATAGCCCCTGAAGAAGAGCCGAAGAAGAAGCCTGTTACAAGTGGGTCTTCTACAGATGCCGGGGCAATGGATGCTATTAAGGCCGCTGTGGAAATTCTGACTGCCGGTAAGGGTCAGGTGATAAAGATTGAAAAATTGAAATGAATCTGTTAAAGAAAAACACATTACTTTTACAATGGAAAAAGAAGTAAAATTTAGTCTGGTCTTTCGTGATATGTGGCAGAGCGCAGGAAAATATGTGCCTCGCGTAGACCAGTTGGTTAAGGTGGCCCCAGCATTATCGAAATGGGGTGTTTTGCTCGTGTTGAAACAAATTGGGGGAGGTTTTGAACAAGTTAATTTGCTTTTTGGAGAAAACCCGAATAAAGCTGTGCGTGAATGGACAAAACCGTTTCACGAAGCAGGTATTCAGACA
>ENA-OQAN01000616-OQAN01000616.1-human-gut-metagenome-genome-assembly--contig:-NODE-616-length-18264-cov-1.859403_pt1 | contig 18264 bp, 28 predicted proteins | sample MGYA00242735_ERZ504527 | MGnify/ENA primary metagenome ERZ504527 (study PRJEB26092, sample SAMD00036230) | human gut metagenome | host: Homo sapiens | study: EMG produced TPA metagenomics assembly of... | reverse complement strand
CATTGTATTTTTGTATGAGAAGCTTGGAAAAGAGGATGGAGGGACCAATCAGGTTCTTTCTACCGTGCGTTCCAGAGATGATGTGCCAATCCTTTCTGCGCCTCTGATCTTTATCACAACGGCGCTGACTCATCTTACCGGTGGTTCTGCGGGACGTGAGGGAGCAGCGATCCAGCTTGGAGGAAGTATTGCCAACCAGCTGGAAGATGGATCCATCTGACGAGGAGGACCGTCATGTAATTGTCATGTGCGGCATGAGCGCGGCGTTTTCCGCACTGTTTGGAACACCGATGGCAGCGGCAGTTTTTGCGCTGGAAGTGGTCAGTGTGGGAGTGATGTATTATGCGGCACTGATGCCGTGTATGATTGCGTCATTGATCGCTTCCGGATTTGCAGCCGGAATGGGAGTCACACCGGAAAGTTTTCATGTGACGGATATTCCAGCACTGACTGTGGAAACTGGCCTGAAAATGGGAGTGATCGCTCTGGGCTGTGCAGTTGTCAGCATTATGTTCTGTATTGCGCTGAATGGTGCAGCAGGACTTTATGGCAGATGGTTTAAGAATAAATATGTCAGGGTTGCAGTGGGCGCCTGCCTGGTCATTGTTGTCACCTTTATTCTGAGAACAGATGAATATATGGCGCTGGTGCGGAGCTTATTGAAAAAGCGGTGGAAAACGGACAGGCGGATACTTTCGCCTTTTTCTGGAAAATGGTGCTTACAGCACTGACTATGCGCGCAGGATTCCGCGGGGGAGAGATCGTACCTTCTTTCTGCATTGGAGCTACCTTTGGCTGTGTGATGGGTAATCTTATGGGAATTTCTCCGTCGATCTGTGCAGCCTGCGGAATGGCAGCAGTTTTCTGCGGTGTGACCAACTGTCCGATCACTTCGATTCTAATCGCTTTTGAAATGTTTGGATTTAAGGGAGTATCCTTCTATCTGATCGCAGTATCTATCAGCTATGCAGCATCGGGATATTATGGCCTTTACAAGGATCAGACCATTGTGTACTCTAAATATAAAGCAAAATATGTGAACCGACATACCAGATTCTGATATAGAACGAAATGTGAAGGGGTGTGTATACTGGCATAATATCTTATGGAATACCGCATGGACATGGCTGGAAAATATCTGGACATCTGCGGAAATCTGATGTAATATATTAAACGTTAGTATTTACAGAAAGGCAGATTTTAAGGTATGGAAGAGAAGATTCTTGATTTTATCATGAAGTATGCACAGGAGAATGAGGGAGTCCCGTTTCAGGTGATCGAGGAGAATTTTAATATCGTTATGGATGATAAGCTGAAAGATATCATCAGTGATGCGATCTGGGACAGAGACAATGTTTCCGATGTGATCATGGAAAGTGATCGTTATGTGATCACCTGTTTTGAAGATTAATACAGGGATATCTGTGACCGTTACGGTAATGGAATTAAGAAATCTGATATGAGGAGAATGCATATAGGGCATTCTCCTTTTTTCGTCAATCTGTCAAAAGAATCCAAAGGAATTGAAGTCCCCAAAAAAGAATGGTATCCTAAAGAAAAAAGTAGATGGGGTGGTTGAAATGAACAGCAAATATGAGATCAACACAAAAGAAAACCGGGAATTCCTGAAAGCATCCTGTGAGGAGCTTTTGAATTTCGGACATCGGTTTCCTTCACCGAATGGAGGTTCCTATTATCTGGGGGACGACGGAACACCATGGAAGGACAGAAACCGGGAAACCTGGATCACCTGTCGTATGGCTCATGTATACAGTCTGGGTCTGATGCTTGGCCATGAGGGAAGCGGAGAGCTTGCGGATGCGGCATTGAAAGGTCTGAAGGGAGAGCTTCACGATGAAAAAAACGGTGGCTGGTATGCAGGTGTAACACCGGAAGGAGATATTGTGCCCAATAAACAGTGTTATGCCCATGCATTTGTGATCCTGGCTGCATCTTCCGCACTGACAGCCGGAAGGCCCGGGGCGAAAGAGCTCCTTGAAGAGGCATTGGCTGTTTATGACCGACATTTTTGGAATGAAGAGGAGGGGCTGGCCTGCGATACCTGGAATACGGAATTTACCGTGCTGGATGATTACCGGGGATTAAATGCCAATATGCACACGGTAGAGCTTTTCTGGCAGCAGGAGATGTCACCGGGGATAAAAAATATCACATTCGTGCAGGCAGGATCATTGATCATGTGATCCAGTGGGCAGAAGATAACTCCTGGAGGATCCCGGAACATTTTACGAGGGAATGGGTGGCAGATCTTGACTGCAACCGTGACCGTCCGGATGATCCGTTCAAGCCATACGGCGCAACACCGGGACATGGAATCGAATGGGCAAGGCTGATCACACAGTGGACGCTTGCAAACTGTGGAGAAGAGAAAGAAAAACTGGAAATACATCTTCAGGCAGCAGAAAACCTTTACACAACAGCAATAAAAGACGGCTGGAACGCAGATGGTGCACCGGGAATTGTATACACGACAGATTGGAATGGCAAACCGGTGGTACATGACCGTATGCACTGGACTCTTGCGGAAGCGATCAATACCTCTGCAGTTCTTTATCAGGTGACCGGTAAGGAGAAATATGCGAAAGATTATGCTGCGTTTATGAAGTACCTGGATGAAATGGTCATGGATCACGAAAACGGCTCCTGGTTTCATCAGCTAGATGAGCAGAATCATCTGAAAGGAACCGTATGGCCCGGAAAATCTGATCTGTACCATGCACTGCAGTCTACACTGATCCCATATCATAAAGCAGATACGTCTATTGCACCGGCAGTGAAGAAAAAACTGGAGATCTGAACAAAATCGTTTTTGCGATTTTTGTTCGTGAGCATGTAACGAAGCGGAGTGCGAATGTTCAATAAAAAACTTCCTGTGTTTACAGAAAAATTTCTCAGACAGATACTTGCAGAGATACAGGTATCCGGTCTTGAAGAAATACGAGAACACAGGAAGGTTTTTTGTTGAATAGTTATTACTCCGTAACCTCTTTCAAATCCGAAATATCTGGAGAAGCATGAGAGAATAATTGGTGTAATAAACAACGAAACCGGGTTTCGCACCGGCAGGTTTTTTCACATGCTTTTTCTGGATATAATCGATCTCTACCTTGGGAGCAGAGTGTCCTTTGGAGTACCAGGCTGCCAGGCGGCCTGCTTCTTCGAAGGTACGGTCCGGAAGTTCACCGTCTTTGGTGCGGACGATCACATGGGAACCAGCCATTTTCTTTGCATGGAACCACCAGTCATTTCCAGTTGCGAACTTGAAAGTCAGCTCATCATTCTGGAAATTATTTTTTCCCACATAGATATCAAAACCGTCACTGGATATGTAGTGGAGCGGTTTGGATTTCGGCTGGGCTTTCTGGCCTTTTTTGTTTGTGTAGTGACGTTTGATATAGCCGTACTCAGTGAGCTCTTCCTTGATCTGGGAAAGGTCACTTTCAGATCTGGCGATATCCAGAGCATTGGAGATAGATTCCAGATGAGAGATCTCACTTTCCGTATCTGTGATCTGTTCTGTGACGGCTTCCTCTGTACGCTTTAGCTTTCCGTATTTATCAAAATATTTCTTGGAATTCTGTGCCGGAGTCAGTGTCGGGTCAAGCGGGATAGTGATCTCCTCGTTGGTGTAATAGTTCAGTGCCTTAAAGGATCTGCAGCCTTCCTCAAGCCCGTATCCGTAGGTGTTGATCAGTTCACCGTAGACCTTGAATTTATCTTTTTTTGCAGTATCATTCAGCTGCTTTTTCTGGATGTTGTATTTTTTTCGGTTACGTTCCAGAGCGGTCTGTACTACACGGCGAAGATCGGAGGATTTCTGGTGGATACGTGTCAGCAGACTTTTGGTAGCATAATAGGTCTCCAGCATAACAGAGACACTGTCAAAGATTTCGCTGCGGTATTCACTGCCAAACTGCTGATAAGGAAAGACACCGTATTCCACAGGTTCCTCTCCGCGGTAGACAATATTTTGGGGTGAACTCTCTGTTCCGAATCTGTTCCATAAGGCGGAGAAAGGTATGATAAAGATGGGTGCAGGCTAGCCTCATCCAAGGGAACTGTGATGCATCCGCTTTCCGTCAATGGATGCCACGGTAGCAGATCTCCTCAGCCATTACCGGGCTCATACCTGTGAGTGAAGTGTAAAGCGCCTTGGAAATATTCACAGGCTTTTTACAGATGTGCTGTGTGAACTCCTCCTCGGAAACAGTCAGCGGATTTTCTTTATCCCTGGTATTGGGAATGAAATATTCTCTTCCGGGAAGAACCTCACGGACAGAGCTCATATGGGAAGAAACATGCTTGATGCTGTCCAGAATCATGCCTTTTCATCACAGAAGATGATGTTGCTGTGCTTGCCCATCAGCTCCATGATCAGACGCTTTCTGCAGGGATCCCCCAGCTCATTAAGATGCTCCAGCTCAAATTCCACCACGCGCTCCATTCCAGGCTGCTTCACATCAAGGATACGGGCGCTTCCGATGTGCTTTCTGAGAAGCATGCAGAAGTTCGGTGCGGTTAAAGGACTGATACGGTTCTTATCTGTAAAATAGATCAGAGGAAGGGATGCGCTTGCACTTAAGAGAAGACGTTTCTGTCCATTTGCACCCTTTCCTGTGATCAAAAGTTCATCGTTTTCCGGCTGGGCGATCTTGTTGATACGTCCGCCTTTTAAATTATCATCGATCTCTGCCACGAGAGCAGAAACTGTAATTCCGTCAAATGCCATGATTTTACCTCCATTTCAACATCAATCATTATAACAGTAAAAAAAGAGTTTGACTAGGGTTTTGGAATGAACTATAATAAATCCGTATGCAATCAGTTACTGTATTTATCAGCAGCTGATAAACTTAAGAGGCAGTATTGGAGGATAACATGATAAAAAGTATGACCGGCTTTGGCAGGGCAGAAGCAGTTTCCAGAGAGCGTAAGGTTTCTGTTGAACTGAAATCCGTCAATCACAGATATCTGGATCTGAACATCAAAATGCCGAAAAGACTCAGCTATTTTGAGGGAGAGATCCGAAATGTGATGAAGACTTATATCCGCCGCGGCAAAGTCGATGTGTTCATCACCTATGAAGACTATACAATGGGCGGAATGGCTCTGAAATACAATGCAGAGCTGGCAAAGGGATATCTGGGCTATCTGAACCAGATGAGTGAGGAACTGGGGATCGAGAATGATATCCGTGTTTCCACACTTTCCAGATATCCGGATGTGTTTACAATGGAAGAGCAGGCTCCGGATGAGGAAGAGCTCTGGAATTTTCTGGAGGGTCCGCTTCATGAGGCCTGCCGGAAATTTGTGGAGACCCGCCAGCGTGAGGGTGCTAATCTGAAACAGGATCTTCTTGGGAAGCTGGACGGACTGGAAGCAAAGGTCGATGTAGTGGAAAAACGTTCTCCGGAAGTAGTGAAGGCTTATCGGGAGAAACTGGAAGCCAAGATGCACGAGCTACTTGAAGATAACCAAATCGATGATTCCAGGATCGCCGCAGAGGTGATACTTTTTTCAGATAAGATCTGCAATGATGAGGAGACGGTACGTCTTCGAAGCCACATCCACGGAATGAGAAAGATCCTGGATGAGAACGAGGGCGTGGGACGTAAGATGGATTTCATGGCACAGGAGATGAACCGTGAGGCGAACACTATCCTGTCTAAATCCAATGATCTTATTGTATCCAACGCGGCCATCGATCTGAAGACAGAGATCGAGAAGATCCGTGAGCAGATCCAGAATATCGAGTAACCGGGCAGGAAACAGGCTGTACACAGACAGAAAGGGAGAGCGTAAATGGCGAAACTTATTAATGTAGGCTTTGGAAATGTTGTCAATTCACGCAAGATCGTGGCTGTGGTAAGTCCGGATGCCGCTCCTGTAAAGCGCATGATACAGAGTGTCAAGGGGACCCGAACTCTGATCGATGCCACACAGGGAAGAAAAACAAAAGCAGTGATCGTTACTTCCGATGATTATCTTGTCCTTTCCGCTCTGCAGCCGGAAACTATTGCCAGGAGATTTTCGGAAGCATATGGAGAGGAAATGAGGGAGGAAGGAAATGAGTAAGGGAATTTTAGTTGTTGTTTCGGGCTTTTCCGGTTCCGGAAAAGGTACTGTCATGAAACGGCTGATGGAAAAATATGACAATTATGCATTATCTGTTTCTGTTACTACCAGAAATCCAAGACCGGGTGAGAAGGACGGAGAGGCTTATTTCTTCCGCACAAAAGAAGAATTTGAACAGCTGATCCGGGAAGACGGACTGATCGAGTATGCACAGTATGTGGAGAATTATTATGGCACACCCCGCAAATATGTAGAGGAGCAGCTTTCCGCAGGGAAAGATGTGATCCTTGAGATCGAGATCCAGGGTGCCATGAAGATCCGTGAGAAGTTTCCGGATACACTGCTGGTATTTGTATGTCCGCCGTCTATGGAGGAGCTTAAGAACCGTCTGGTAGGTCGCGGAACAGAGACTCTGGATGTGATCAACGGGCGTCTCAGAAGAGCGGTTGAAGAATCCAGAGGAATGGATAAATATGATTATCTCCTGATCAATGATGATCTGGAGGAATGTGTTGATACACTTCATGAGACCATCCGGTGTGAGCGCATGCGTACATCCAGGAATCATGATTTTGTATCCAGGATCCAGAAAGAAGCGGAAGCTTTTTTATAAATACCAATTAACAAGTTAAATACGGCCCTGCCGTTACAGAAGGGAGAAAAGATATGATACATCCATCTTATTCAGAATTAATTGAGGCTATCAACACAAACAACGAGGACGACGATGAGGCTCTCGTGCTGAACAGCCGTTATTCTCTTGTACTTGCAGCAAGCAAACGTGCCCGCCAGCTGATCGCAGGAGCAGAGCCGCTTGTACCGGGTGCAGCAGGAAAGAAACCGCTTTCCGTTGCCATTGATGAGCTTTACAAGGGCAAAGTAAAGATCCTTCCCGGACAGGAGGAAGAGGAAGAGCTGGAGGCTCTTGAAGCTGAGAAGGAGGCTCTTGAGGCAGCAGAGGGCGAGACCGCAGAAGGCACTGAGACTGTAGAAGCAGCTCAGACAGAAGCGGAGTAATTTTATGAAAATATTATTCATCTCTCTTGGCTGTGACAAGAACCTGGCGGATTCTGAGGAAATGCTGGGACTTCTTACAGCCGGAGGTCATGAGATCACAGACGATGAAACACAGGCAGATGCAATCGTGATCAATACCTGCTGTTTTATCAAGGATGCCAAGGAAGAGAGTGTGGAAACCATTCTTGAAATGGCAGAATACAAAAAAACAGGAAGCTGCCATGCACTGATCGTTACCGGCTGTATGGCACAGCGATACCAGAAAGAGATTATTGAGGAGGTTCCGGAGGTCGATGCTGTTCTTGGAACCACATCCTACGGCGACATCGTAAAGGCTCTGGAGGAAGCAGTAGCCGGAAATCATTTCGAAGATTCTGTGATATTGATTATCTGCCGGATACAGGAAGCAAACGTGTCCTTACGACAGGTGGACATTTCGGCTACCTGAAGATCGCGGAAGGCTGCGACAAGCACTGTACCTACTGCATCATCCCGAAGCTCAGAGGTAAATTTCGAAGCGTCCCAATGGAGCGCCTCATTGCCCAGGCAGAGGATATGGCTGAACAGGGAGTGAAAGAGCTGATCCTGGTAGCACAGGAGACTACCGTTTACGGAAAGGATATTTACGGCAAAAAATTTCTTCACATTCTTTTAAAGAAGCTCTGTGAGATCAGAGGTATCCGTTGGATCCGCATCCTTTACTGTTATCCGGAGGAGATTTACGATGAACTGATCGAAACCATTCGTGATGAGAAGAAGATCTGTCATTATCTGGATATTCCGATCCAGCACGCATCGGACCGAATTCTTAAGAGAATGGGCCGCCGTACTTCCAAACAGGAACTGATCGATATTGTCGGAAAGCTCCGTAAGGAGATTCCGGATATCGTACTGCGTACAACTCTGATCACCGGATTTCCGGGTGAGACGGAGGAAGACCATGAAGAACTGAAGGAGTTCGTAGATGAGATGGAATTTGACCGTCTCGGTGTCTTCACTTACTCTCCGGAGGAGAATACCCCGGCAGCAGAGATGGCAGACCAGGTTCCGGAAGAAGTGAAGGAAGAACGCAGAGACGAGCTGATGGAGCTTCAGCAGGAGATTTCTTATGACAGAGGCCAGGACCGTATCGGCCAGGAACTTCTTGTTATGATCGAAGGAAAAGTTGCAGATGAAAGTGCCTATATCGGACGTACCTACGGGGATGCACCGAAGGTTGACGGATACATTTTCGTTCAGACAGGCGAACTGCTTATGACAGGTGATTTTGCAAAGGTACGTGTGACAGGTGCGCTTGAGTATGATTTGATAGGAGTGCTAAGCGATGAATACACCGAATAAACTTACAGTTGCAAGAATGATACTTGTACCATTTCTTGTAGTTTTCTTACTGACAGGCTGGGGAGGAGAAGCAAACCGCTGGATCTGTCTTGCGATTTTTGTCGCAGCAAGTGTGACAGACTGGTTTGACGGTCATCTTGCCAGAAAATATAACCTGATAACCAATTTTGGAAAATTTATGGATCCGCTGGCAGACAAGCTTCTGGTATGCTCTGCCATGATCTGCATGATCGAGGTTGACAAGCTTCCGGCATGGGTTGTGATCATTATCATCGGACGGGAATTTATCATTAGCGGTTTCCGTCTGATCGCAGCGGAGAACGGAATTGTCATTGCCGCAAACTACTGGGGAAAATTCAAAACCGTTTCCCAGATGATCATGATCATACTTCTGATGCTGGATTTCGGAGGTGTTTTTGCAGTGCTGACACAGATATTTATCTGGCTGTCCGTTGCACTGACCATTATCTCCCTGCTGACTTATATCATGCAGAACAGAAAGGTCCTTTCCATGCAGGAGTAGGGATCAGAGTATACGAAAGGAGTTTCTTTTCATGATCACAGAACTGATATCCGTAGGAACCGAGATCCTTCTAGGAAATATCGTAAATACCAACAGCGCCTATCTTTCTGAAAAATGCGCCCTGCTTGGGTTAAGTGTTTACTATCAGGATGTAGTAGGTGATAATGAAGGCCGTATGCGTGACGTGATCCGTACTGCACTGGATCGTTCCGATGTTGTGATCCTCACCGGAGGTCTTGGACCAACAGAGATGATATCACCAAGGAAGTAACTGCGGATCTGATGGGAATGCCTCTTAAGGAAGATTCCCACTCAAGGAAACTGATCGATAAATATCTGAAGGAATATGAGAAAAACAATCCTCAGAGACGTATCACGAAGAACAACTATAAACAGGCCATGGTTCCTGAGGGAGCCATTGTTCTTGACAATCATAACGGAACTGCTCCGGGACTGATCCTTGAGAAAAAAGGAAAAACCGCGATCCTTCTTCCTGGACCTCCCAATGAGCTGAAGCCCATGTTCGAGGAGTACGTTGTCCCATATCTGCAGAAAAACCAGCCGGAGATCATTGTGTCCCAGATGGTAAAGATCAGCGGGATCGGTGAGAGTCAGGTAGCAGAGGAAATCCAGGATCTGATCGAAAGTCAGACCAATCCTACCATTGCACCTTATGCAAAAACCGGTGAAGTGCATCTTCGTGTGACAGCAAGCGCAGAGAATGAAAAGGCCTGCAGAAAGCTGATCAAACCGGTTGTCAAGGAGCTAAAGAAGCGTTTTGGAGAGAATGTTTTCGCCACAGATGAGAGCAAGACACTGGAGGAAGCGGTGATCGATCTTCTGAAAGAGAAAGATCTGAAGCTTTCCCTGGCGGAATCGCTTACCGGCGGTATGATCGCCCAGCGCATTGTCAATGTATCCGGTGCGTCTGAGGTGTTTGGCTATGGCTTTGTGACTTACAGTAACAAGGCCAAGCATAAATGTCTGGGAGTGAAGAAGCGTACTCTGAAGGAGCAGGGGGCAGTTTCCGCCAAATGTGCCAGAGAAATGGCAAAGGGCGCCTGCAAAGCATCCGGAGCAGACATCAGTATTTCCGTGACGGGTCTGGCAGGACCGGGAGGCGGAACAAAGGAAACTCCGGTTGGTACTGTATTTATGGGCTGCTGCTATAAGGGCAAGGCTATTGCCAAAGAGTTCCACTTTACAGGAAACCGCATGCGGATCCGCGAGCAGACTACAGCGCATGCACTGGCGATGTTACGTGACTGTATCATTATGAGCAGATAGCGAATGCCTTGATCTGCCTGCTATTACGGATCAACCATGATATTTTTTATATAACAGGACTGATTTTTAAACAGATGAAACTTTTGATTTCAAGTATCTGTATCAAAAATCAGTCCTGTTTTATTTTTGTTTCCTGACAATAAGCCCCGGTATGGGCGATGAAAGAATATAAACGATCATATTTACAAGGATACTATCATAAGTGCTAGTGTTTTTATAAGGGATTTCCTCTAAAATGTGATTAAAGCAATATATGACGTAAATATACGTTTTACCGGAAAGGGGGAAATCAGAATGAAAAAGAAAAAAAATCTGTTGTGTTTTGTGCTGCTGATCAGCCTTATTTTTACGATGGCATTTGGAAGTGTGACGGTCAGCGCCGCACCAAAACTGAACAGAACAAAAGTAACTCTTTTAAAAGGTGAGAAGACAACACTCAAGGTTACCGGGACCAAGCAGAAGGTTGCCTGGAGATCTTCCAAAAAGAGTGTTGCGACCGTAAACAGCAAAGGTCAGGTGGTTGCCAAAAATAAAGGTTCCGCAACGATCTATGCAAAGGTAAGCAAAAAACATATAAATGTGTTGTAAAGGTAGAAACACCGAAGCTCAGCAGGACATCGCTGACATTAACAGAAAAGAAATCCAGTGCCATTAAATTGACAGGAACAACTGTGAAGGTGAAATATTCTTCTTCCAATCCGAAGATCGCACGTGTGGATTCCAAAGGAAAGATCACCGCAGTGAAAAAAGGAACGGCAGTGATCACAGCGAAGGCAAATACGAAGAAATTCAACTGTAAGGTTACAGTAAAAGCAGCGCAGAAACCGAAGCCGACACCTACACCGGTGCCGAAACCATCTTTAAGTGCCACCACCTTAAATATGAATAAAGGTGATGTGAGACAGCTTCAGGTAAAGAATTATAAAGAGATTCTTGTATGGACCAGTGATGATACATCTGTTGCAACTGTAGACAGTAAAGGCAAAGTAACGGCAGTGAATGTGGGAACAACAAAGATCCAGGTCCGGGATAAGAGTACCTGGCGAGGCAGCTGTACTGTCCACGTGACACAGACAGTAAAGAAACAGGTGGAGCCGGTTCTTACAAAAGGAACTAAATCTGCAAAAAAAGAGATCACCAATGATAAAGGACAGAAGGAAGTTATTAATGTAACGATAAATACCTATACTTACACCTTTACCACGATCCCGACCAATGCGGAGGAACTGAAACAATATGATATCACAACGGCAGACGGACGCTATAAGACCATGGCTCTGCTGATCCTTGCATATCGTACCTGGACACCGACCAATCCGACGGACTGCGAGGAGATGATTTCTTATCTCAATAATAAAGAGATGACTCAGTATTACAAAAACTTTTTGAGGGATCGTATGAAAGCGGATAACGGATATAAATATCTTGGCAATTCTTACCTGAACGGAGCAACTCCGGCCAACAATTATACTCCGTCTAAACCGATTTCCATTACGTTAAGACAGGACACACTTCCGGGTAAGGGAAATTCCATCAGTGAAGATATCCCGTATTTTGAACCGACTCAGACCACTCCTGCGATCTACAGATCATTACTGATTTTGCAGGCAGCGACAGTTCCAGATGGATCTGTACATATAAGCACTCCAAAACCGGAAAATGGTATATCTGGGATCAGTCCTGGCATGATCTTCTTACCAGGATCAAACAGCCGGCAGGAAACTATGAATATTGATCGAATGTGAATGTACCGCTATTCAATCCCATTCTAAAAAAGGAACCGACAGCGTAAAAACTGTCGGTTCCTTTTTGGCATACATAATAGAATATCTCATCGGTGCAGCGCAAACTTTTCAATGGCGCGTGCTACACCGTCTTCGTCATTGGAAGCAGTAATATAATCGGCTGCTTCTTTATCTGGGGCTGTGCATTGGCCATGCTACGCCAAAACCGACTTCCCGGAGAAGATGGACATCGTTGTCACCGTCTCCGCATGCCATAATGGATTCCCTTGGGATTCCCAGCATTTTGCCAAGAGCAACAAGAGCGTTCCTTTGTTGACACCGGCGGCGTTGATCTCAATATTGTAGCTTAAGGAGCCTACAAGCTCCAGCTCCTTAAGTTCACTTAATTCCTTCCAGGCGGCGGCACGTTCCTCCATGTCTGCAAAAAGCGCCTGGACTTTATCCATGCTTCTGTTTTCTTTTGTAATGACATCCTGGATGTCTGGAACCGCGATACGGGTAGTACGGACATAATTCCACATATTAGGGTCGTGATGGTATTTTCCTACATTATCAAGCTTGGCAGCGTCTGCATATCCCTGACCGTCAAAATAGATCTCACTTAAAGTATCATATTTTTCAAAGATACGGAGAGCTTTTTTTGCACTTTCCATGGGAAGAAGCTGCTCGATAAGAAGTTTATTATGGTCTGTATCAAGGACTCTGGCTCCGTTGGAGGTGAGAGCATAGTGAATTCCCGGAAAATTTCTCAGTTCCGCGGGAATGCCGGTATATGGCCGGCCGGTAGCCATCAGAACAAGGATACCTGCATCAATAGCTTCCCTGAGAACACGCCTGGTATTTTCTGTGAGTTCTTTTTTTTGTATTCAGAAGAGTTCCGTCCAGATCAAGACCGATCATTTTTATCTGCTGCATATTTAAGATTTCCTTTCCCGGTTAAGGTCACATATACAGAAAAACCGTCCCGAAAAAACATTTTCCGGGACGGTACCTATCTGTTTATCAGATATCAAGAAGATCACTGTAAACTTTCAGTGCTCCGTCTGTATTATGAGCGAGAACACGTTTGCAAGAACCTTACCAAGCTGTACACCCTCCTGGTCAAAGCTGTTCAGGTTCCATACAAAGCCCTGGAACATGATCTTGTTCTCAAAGTGTGCAAGAAGCGCACCCAGAGACTGCGGTGTAAGTTCCTCACCAACAATAATACTGGAAGGACGTCCGCCCTTGAAGTTTTTGTTCAGGTTCTCATCTTCTTTTCCACATGCAAAAGCAACGATCTGTGCTGCAACGTTTGCACAGAGCTTCTGCTGGCTTGTGCTGTTCTCGATATCAACATCAACACCAAGCTGGCTCTTCTTAAAGCCGATGAACTGAAGCGGAACAATATTGGTTCCCTGATGCAGAAGCTGGTAGAAGGAGTGCTGTCCGTTGGTTCCTGGCTCACCAAAGATCACCGGTCCGGTCACATAATCCACCGGCTCACCAAAGCGGTTTACAGATTTACCGTTAGACTCCATATCACACTGCTGAAGATGAGCAGGGAAGCGGCTTAATGCCTGTGAGTATGGTAAAACTGCAGTAGAAGGATAACCCTGTACATTTCTCTCATAAACGCCGATCAGGCATCCAGCATATCCGGGTTCTCAAGAATGTTCTTATTTGTTGCAAGCTTATCCTCCTCGGCAGCTCCGTCAAGGATGTCTGCGAATACTTCCGGTCCGAATGCAAGGGAAAGGATCGCTCCGCCTACGCCGGAAACGGAAGAGTAACGTCCGCCGATATAGTCGTCCATGAAAATAGCGGTAAGGTACTCATCACTCTTTGCAAGAGGAGAGGTCTCACTGGTTACAGCAAGCATATGTCTGGATGGGTTCAGGCCCGCTTTTGTAAGGGCGTCTTTTACGAATGCCTCATTTGTCAGAGTTTCAAGTGTTGTACCGGATTTGGATACAACGATGAAAAGAGAGTGAGCAAGATCTACAGATGCAAGAACAGCAGCTGCATCATCCGGGTCAACGTTGCTGATGAATTTTGCTTCCATCTTGAAGGTGTTGTTTGCCTTTGCCCAGTTCTCAAGTGCGATATATAATGCACGCGGTCCCAGGTCACTTCCGCCGATACCGATCTGTACAACCGTAGTGAATTTCTCACCGGCTTCATTTGTGATCTCGCCTGCATGTACTTTGTTTGCAAAATCTGCAGCTTTCTTCTGCTGAGCTACATAGAATTCTCGCTTGTCCACACCGTCAACAACAACAGGCTCGCCAAGCTGTGTACGTGCAAGATGATGAAGGACCATACGTTTCTCGCCTGTGTTGATCACTGCGCCGTTATATAATTCCTGGAATTTTTCGATCAGTTCTGCCTCATCAGCCAGTTTGGAAAGTGCGTCAAGAACGGTCTCGTCCACTTCCTTAGCTGCGTAATTGTAAGCCAGACCTGCTGCCATCGGTACGCTGTACTTCTTTACACGTTCTGCACCCTGCTCGCCGGACATTGCCTCTGCAATGTTCACGTGATCTTTCAGACTATTAAGTTTGCTGTAAGAAGCAAGAGTGTCCAGATTTTTCCATGTTGCCATAATCATATTCCTCCTTTAATGACTGTGATCAGAGATATCACCATAAATCCTTCGGATATCTTTTTCACAATTGTCTACAGCCAATTATACTGAAAAAAGCTCTGGATTTCAACGGAAGGAACGATTTAATTGGTGAAAATCTTGTTAAATAAGGTAAAAAATATCAGAGATAACAGGATCGTGACGGAAATATGAAGAAGTTTCCGTCAGCAGCAGGACAGGAATGGGGAAATATGATATGATAGAAAACAGATCACCCGGAGAAAAAAGCCGGGAATATAATAAGTGATGAAGGGAATTGTTTTATGGAGGAAATGAAGAAAAAAGGAAATGTGATCGCACTGCTGCCTATCGGTGTTTTTCTGGTCCTGTATCTGGGACTGGGGATTTTGTTTGAGTATGTGATGAAGATCCCTATGGGATTTTATAATGTACCGATCGTTGTGGCTTTTCTGTCTGCGATCCTGGTGGCATGTGTTCAGAACAGAACGATCAGCTTTGACAGAAAGCTGGAGCTTATGGCAAAAGGAGTAGGAGATAAAAATATCATCACCATGCTTCTGATCTTTCTGACCGCAGGCTCTTTTGTGGGTGTTGTGGGGCGCAGCAGTGCAGAAAGTGTGGCCTACTGTATGCTTTCTCTGATACCGGCACGTTTTTCTGTTGCGGTATTGTTTGTAGTTGCCTGCTTCGTATCTGTGGCTATGGGAACTTCCGTTGGGACTATCACGCTTCTTACCCCTATTGCGGTAGCGGTTTCCAAAGCTTCCGGTTTTGATATGGCATTTTGTGTGGCATCGGTGATGGGAGGAGCCATGTTTGGTGACAACCTTTCTTTTATTTCTGATACCACGATCGCAGCTGCAACGGTCAGGGCTGTCAGATGAAAGATAAATTCCGGGAAAATTTCTGGATCGCATTTCCGGCAGCTGTTGTTACACTGATCCTGATCCTTATCCTGTCTTTTCAGACAGAGATCCAGGGAAGAGTGGTACAGGATTATCATCTTATACAGATCTTTCCATATATTCTGGTGCTGATTGGCGGGATTATCGGCATCAATGTATTTGTGGTACTTCTGATCGGAATTGTCTCCGGAGCATTTATTATGCTTCTTGGAGGACATATCACGCCAGTGGAGCTTCTGACCAATATCGGATCCGGTGTTTCTGGAATGTTCGAGACCTGTATGGTGGCTATCCTTGTAGCAGCCATGTGTGCGCTGATCCGGGAGCATGGAGCTTTGAAGCACTGCTTTCTGGAATACAGAGAGTTTTTAAAGGGAAAAAAGGCGGACTTCTTGGTATGGGACTTCTGGTTGGAGCCATGGATATCGCAACAGCCAATAATACGGTAGCTATTGTTATGGCCAACCCCATTGCAAAGGAAATGGCGCTGGAATATAAGATCACTTCCAGAAAGACAGCTTCTATCCTGGATACATTTTCCTGTATTTTCCAGGGGGTGATCCCATATGGAGCCCAGATGCTGGTTGCCATTTCTGCGGCAAAGGAACTGGGATTTGAGCTTTCTGCTTTTCAGATCATGCCGAAACTGTTTTACCCCATGCTTCTGCTAGTGAGTTCTCTGATCGCGATCTTTGGTATAAAAGGCGGGATGATAAATGAATCAGGAAGAGATGATCCGGGATGTCCGGAAAAGACTGTTTGAAATGCAGGATACAGGATATCGGGATTTTCATGCAAGGCTGGTTCCGACTGTGGAGAAAGAAAAGATCATCGGTATCCGGACACCGATACTCCGGAAATTTGCAAAAGAATTTGGAAAAACAGAAAGATCCGAAATGTTCCTGAAGGTTCTTCCTCATCAGTATTATGAGGAAAATAATCTCCATGGCCTGCTGATCGAGCAGATCAGAGATTATGATAAATGTCTGAAAGAACTGGAGCGTTTTCTTCCGTATATTGATAACTGGGCGACCTGTGATCTGCTGGCGCTCCATATGATGAAAAAACACCGTGATATATTTATCCGGGAGATTTATCGCTGGATGGAGTCGGATAAGCCGTATATCATCCGGTTCGGGATCAGTATGCTGATGCGCCATTATCTGGACGAAGGATTTAAACCGGAATATCCGGAGAAAGTGGCAGCGATCCGCTCGGAAGAATATTATGTAAATATGATGCGAGCCTGGTATTTTGCTACAGCACTGGCAAAACAGTATGAGAAGATCCTCCATTCTTGGAAGAGCAGAGAATGGATATCTGGACTCATAACAAGACGATCCAGAAATCCATTGAAAGCTACCGGATCACACAGGAACAGAAGAATCATCTCAGGACACTGCGGATAAAGAAATAAACAGCAGGTAAGGGTTAAAATATGAAGGCAATATCGATCTATGCACTTACAAGAAATCAAAATATGGAATGTGTCCAGAAGCTGGAACGCCAGCTTTCCGGCAGAGATTTTTTTCTCAGGATCAAAGAGTGGGAACTGGAAAGTATGAAAGCACTGGTGAAGCAGCTGGAACTGCATATGGAAGAGGTATATAAGCTCCGGCTTTTTTATTCGTTCCAGATCCCGAAGCTTGGAAAGGAGTTTGATCTCCTTCAGATCAAGGATGATCAGATCGTAAATATTGAACTGAAAAGCGGCAGTGTATCGGATGAGGCCATTCGAAGACAGCTGATTCAGAACCGGTATTATCTGTCTGTTTTTGGGAAATCGATCCTGTCTTATACCTATATCAGCAGTGAAGATCGTCTGGTGAGACTGACCAATCACGATCACATTGTGGAGGGGGACTGGAAACAGCTATGTATTGCATTGGGGAAAGAAAGCCCGGACTATGAGGGAGATATCGAGGATCTGTTTCAGGCAGAGCTTTATCTGATCTCTCCGCTGACAGAACCGGAGCGTTTTCTCAAAAAAGAGTATTTCCTTACTTCCCAGCAGAGAGATATTGAACGGCAGATTCTGAAGAGAATACGTGGAGAAAGAGGAGGATATTTCTGGTTCAGCGGACTTCCAGGAACCGGAAAAACATTGTTGCTTTATGATATTGCGATGAAGTTGTCCGTGCGCCAGAGAGTCTGTATCATTCACTGTGGAGAGGCGGGAAAAGAATGGAAGATTCTTCATGAACGTCTGCGGCGGATAGATTTTCTGGCAGATACTCAGCTGGACGGAACGACGGATCTTGGCTGTTACAGCAGCATTCTGGTAGATGAAGCACATCTTCTGTCCCTGGAAAAATTATCGGTTCTGCTTACATGGAGTGAGCACAGGCCGGTGATCTTTTCCAGTGATTCCGAGGATGTGATCTCACCGGAAGAGATGGATCGTAGCATTGTGGAAAGCCTGGGAAATCTGCCGGAGATCCAGAAATTCCATCTGACAAACCGGATCCGTACCAATGCGGAACTTTCCTCTTTTATCCAGAACATGATGCACCTGCCGGAAAAAAGAAGCCCCAGATGGTATCCGCATATTGCAGTGGTGTATGCCAATAATGACCGCGAGGTGGAAAATTTTCTGAATGATTTTGCGGGACAGGGATATCAGCAGCGGATGCCAGAGGTTCTGGACAGCTTGGTATCCAGGCAGTGAGAGATGCGGAGAAGATCGTTGTATTGCTGGATGAACAGTATTATTACGACGAAAAAGGATATTTAAGATCCAGGTGCTCTGCGGAAAAATATTCC
>ENA-OQAN01000615-OQAN01000615.1-human-gut-metagenome-genome-assembly--contig:-NODE-615-length-18281-cov-2.450975_pt1 | contig 18281 bp, 14 predicted proteins | sample MGYA00242735_ERZ504527 | MGnify/ENA primary metagenome ERZ504527 (study PRJEB26092, sample SAMD00036230) | human gut metagenome | host: Homo sapiens | study: EMG produced TPA metagenomics assembly of... | reverse complement strand
ATGAATTGCTAAGAAAGGTAATGAAAATTATGAATTTGTTGAGTTCGAATAATTCCACAGGGTCCAGCACCCCAGGGATATCCGTTCCGCTGAAGATTGTCGTGCTGAATCTGATGCCCATTAAAATAACCACGGAGACCGACCTGATCCGTCTGCTCTCCAATTCTCCCTTGCATGATTGAGGTTCAGTTCATGAACTGAAGAGTCATACTTCCAAGAATACTCCCATTGAGCACATGAAAGCATTTTACCGTGACTTCGAACTGATGCGCGATGAAAAGTTTGACGGTATGATTATTACCGGTGCTCCCGTGGAACATCTGGAGTTTGAGGAAGTCAACTACTGGGAAGAGATCTCGGAAATATTCCGCTGGACCCGTTCGCATGTCACTTCTACATTCTATATCTGCTGGGCAGCACAGGCCGGACTGTACTACCATTACGGAGTGCCCAAGCATCCGCTGGACCGGAAGATGTTCGGTATCTTTGAACATCACATTTGCGACGGTTTCCAGAAACTGCCGATCTTCCGCGGATTTGATGATGTTTTCCATGTTCCTCACAGCCGTCACACCGAGGTGCGCCGCGAGGACATAGAGCGCTGTCCTGCCCTTCAGATCATTTCCGAGTCGCTGATTCGGGGGTACACATGGTGATGGCCCGCGGAGGACGTGAATTCTTCGTGACCGGACATTCCGAATATTCTCCTTATACGCTGGACGGAGAATACCGGCGTGACCTGGCGAAAGGCCTGCCCATTGACATGCCGAAAAACTATTACCGGAATGATGATCCCGAACAGGGACCGCTGGTACGCTGGAGAAGCACGGCCAACCTGCTGTTCTCCAACTGGCTGAATTATTATGTATATCAGGAAACTCCTTACGATATTAACGAAATCAACGAATGATCAGACAACGTCCTATCGAACTGCTGGCTCCAGCCAGGAACCTGGAGTGCGGCATGGAAGCCATTAATCATGGAGCGGATGCCGTTTACATCGGTGCTCCCCGTTTCGGTGCCCGCGCGGCAGCTGGAAATTCTCTGGAAGATATTGCCGCCCTGGTGCGCTATGCACATCTTTACAATGCGCGTATTTATGTTACCGTCAATACGATTCTGAAAGACGACGAACTTCAGGACACGGAAGCCATGATCTGGGATCTGTACCGTGCCGGTGTGGATGCACTGATCGTGCAGGATATGGGGATTACCCGCCTGAAGCTTCCTCCCATTCCGCTGCATGCCAGTACGCAGATGGATAACCGTACGTCGCAGAAAGTGAAGTTTCTGGCTGAGGCCGGTTTCCGTCAGGTGGTGCTCGCACGCGAACTGACGCTGGAAGAGATTGCGGCGATTCACCGGGATTGTCCCGACACGCCTCTCGAAGTTTTTGTTCATGGAGCCTTGTGTGTGAGCTACAGCGGTCAGTGTTACGCCAGTCAGGCCTGTTACGGCCGCAGTGCGAACCGTGGAGAGTGTGCCCAGTTCTGCCGGTTGGGATTCGATCTGGTGGATGCCGACGGGAAAGTGATTGTCCGCAACAAGCATCTGCTTTCGCTGAAAGATATGAATCAGAGCGAGAATCTGGAAGCCCTGCTGGATGCAGGAGCTTCGTCGCTGAAGATTGAAGGCCGCCTGAAGGATGTATCGTATGTCAAGAATGTGACGGCTTATTACCGTCAGCGTCTGGACGCGATTCTGAAGCGTCGCAAGGAATATTGCCGGGCTTCTTCCGGAAGTGTCCGGCTGGATTTCCGTCCGCAGCTGGACAAAAGTTTCAGCCGCGGCTTTACGGATTATTTTGTACGCGGACGCAATGCCGGCATTTTCTCGTTTGATACCCCCAAGTCTTTGGGTGAGGAGATGGGAACCATCAAGGAAATCCGCAGTAATTACCTGACAGTGGCAGGTGTGAAACCCTTTAGCAACGGCGACGGCATATGCTTTCTGGATGAGCAGGGCCGTCTGCAGGGATTCCGTGTAAACCGGGTGGAAAACAACAAGCTCTTCCCGCAGGAAATGCCGCGTGTGAAGCCTAAGACCGTGCTGTACCGGAACTTCGACCAGGAGTTTGAGAAGCAGATGCAGAAGAAGTCTGCCGAACGGAAGATTGCCGTATCCATGACACTGGCTGAAAACAATTTCGGCTTTACGCTGAGTCTGGAGGACGAAGACGACAACCGCATCAGTGTAGTCCTGCCGCGTGTGAAAGAACTGGCCCGCACTCCGCAGGCAGACAACCTGCGCAACCAGCTGGGCAAACTGGGAAATACTCCTTTTGAATGTACACGTCTGGATCTGGTCCTGACGGATAACTGGTTCATTCCTTCTTCGGAGATCGCTGACCTGCGCCGCCGGGCTGTGGAAAAACTGCTGGAAGCGCGCCGCATCAATTATCCGGCAGAACTAGCCGTACTTCCCGTTACTCATCATGCTTTCCCTGAGAAGGAACTGACTTATCTGGGCAATGTAATGAACAAGGAAGCTTTCGGTTTCTATCATCAGCATGGGGTGAAACGGATTGCTCCCGCCTTTGAACAGGAAGCTCCCCGTGAAGCAGTCCTGATGTTCTGCAAACATTGCATCCGTTACAGCATGGGATGGTGTCCGCAGCACCAGAAAGTCCGTTCGCCTTATCGGGAGCCATTTTATCTGGTGAGCGGAGACGGGCGCCGTTTCCGGCTCCAGTTTGACTGTAAGGCGTGTCAGATGAAAGTGATGGCTGAAGAATAAATGACGAAGAGATGAGGGGAAAACTGTTTTTGATCGGATGTCTGCTGCTGACGGTTATTCTGGCAGCCTGTCATTATCGGATTGCGGAGACCGTCGTCCCGGCTGAGGGAAGGGAAGGAGCGGACTCTCTGGTGACCGACAGCTGTCTGTATTCGCTGAATGCGAACTTTCAGGTGACGGCAGACACTTTGTGGCTGCACCAGCTGCCGCTCACCGATTCAATTCCGGTCTGCCGGGATGATGAGCTGGTGGTGGCTGAAATATCCGTTCACAGCGAAGACACGATCGGCCAACGGTGGGTAAAAGTGGCCCGCGATCAGTCCACGATCGGCTGGGTACGCGAAAAGGACTTGCTGAAAGAGATTGTTCCGGTCGATCCGATTTCCCAGTGCATCCATTGGTTCAGCAGTTCTCACGCCTTGCCTTTCTTCATCATACTGGGTGTGTTTTTTCTGGCTTACGCTTATCGGGCGGTTCACCGGAAACAGATCCGTCTGATCTGGCTGAACGACATTGACAGTGTTTTCCCGATCACGCTTTCCTGGCTCATGGCTGCTGCTGCGACGCTATATAACAGTCTGCAGCATTTTGTGCCTGAGACCTGGGAGCGTTATTACTATAATCCGACGCTGAATCCTTTTGAACTGCCGTTTATTTTGTCTTTGTTCATCATCAGCGTGGCGCTGATCCTGCTGGTATCAGTGGCATTGCTCGACGATCTTTTCCATCAGACTTCGCTGGAGGTTGCCTTCTTTTATTTGGTCGGTCTGGCAGCCTGCTGCATTTTCCTTTATATCTTTTTCACGATGGTCTGGATCTGGCTGGCTTATCTTTGCTTTGTGGCCTACACTGCCTGGTGTGTGTCCCGTCTTCGGAAATCGGGAGCTATCCTTATGCCTGCGGAGCCTGTGGCGCGAAATGCGGACAAAAGGAGTTTGTCCGCATTGTGGTGCCATCAATGAATAGTATCTCCTTCCGTTCCGTTGAAAGGAGTCGTCAGTTCGTCAATCAGTCTGGTATATCTGCTTCCGCATTGCTGGAGCCGCAGCCGGGCAGTCTGTGCGGTATGGAGGTAGCGTGTAATCGTTTTCTCCTCAACCGGCATGCCGCAGCGGAGAGCATTCTGGAGTCCGTCGCTTTGTGCATAGAGAATCCGTACCAGCTCTTCATCACAGGCCAGCAGCCGTTCCGGTGACAGGGTGAGATACCAGTCTGCATATTGGGTCCGGTCGGTATACCAGTCCATCCAATGCCTGATTCCCAGGGAAGTTTCTCCCAGCAGCTGGTAAAGTATGCCGATCCGGTCGGAATAACCATATTTGTCGGTCTGTACGGCGGGATTCCGGATCTCCTGGCAACAGCGGTCGAGCAGGCGGCGGGCCCGCAGGGTATCTCCTTGCTGATAAAGACGTTCGGCAGTTTCCGTCATGATGCGTCGCAGGGAAAGTACCATCCGGATATTGGTTTCGTCCAGATACAGATCCGGGTCGTCCAGTCCTCCGTACCGGAATTTCTCCATCAGGTTCCGGTAAGTTTTGTCCGTATCGATGGCAGCTCCGGCAGCCACAGCATCGTAAGGTACGATGCGTTGTGCCAGTCCTTCCTGTACCAGATTGCGGCTGATGTCCAGATATTCCTCGATTCTCATCGTGGAGGCAACGTAGAGCGGGCGTTCCCAGTTGCACGAACTGATCAGATCAATCAGCATCAGGCTGGAGCGGGTCAGGTAGCCTCGTCCTTTCAGACGGATGATCATGGTATCGGGGATTTCTGTGCCTTCGGGAATCAGCATTCCTGAACGGCGTACTGCCTCTTTGTCTACCGGGATATGGATTTCATCCGTCGGAATACAGCGTAAGTCGCTTTGTCGCTTGTAAGCCAGTGGCGGACAATGTTCTTCCATTCCCAGGGATCTTCCCCGAAAGGCTTTTTCATCAGGATGCTCCCGATAGAAAGTTTCAATCTGTTCTTTCAGGCGGATAGCAGTTCCGTTTTCATCCTGCCCGACAACAGGATTTACGCTGACCGCATCATTCACTCCGTCCCGGTAATAAGCCCGCGGAATGGAGAAGGGAAGTCCGGGCGAGCTGTAGGCCGGACGTTTCATCTGGTCTGCATACCAGCCTCCGCTCAGATACATCAGGTTGCAGACACGTGTATCGGTGCGTATGTTTTCCACTTCAGTGCTATACCACAGCGGGAAGGTTTCGTTGTCACCGTTGACAAACAGAACGGGGTTTCCCTTCTCCTGCAATGTGTACAGGTAATTCTGTCCCATGTCATGGCAGACCATTCTTCCGCTGCGGTCATGGTCATCCCATGTCTGGCTTGCCATTTGCAGGGGAATCAGGATTCCCACTATTCCGGCCAGAAGAACGGCAGTCGCCGGTTTCAGTTTCCGTTTCAGCAGAGCAGCAATGCCGGCAACTCCCATTCCGGTCCAGATGGCAAAGGCATAAAATGAACCGGCGTATGCATAGTCCCGTTCACGTGGCTGGGTGGGAGCCTGGTTCAGGTAAAGAATGATGGCCAGTCCGGTCATGAGAAACAATAGCAGGACGATGTTGAACTGCTGATTTCCTTTCTGTCCTTTTCGCAGCTGCCAGCAGATACCCAGTAAACCCAGCAGCAAAGGAAGTCCGTAATATACGTTGTGTCCCTTGTTGTGTTTCTGCGAGTCGGGTAAAGCTCCGGGTCACCGGTAAGATGCCGGTCGATGAAGGAAAAGCCGGTTATCCAGTTGCCGTGATCTGGTAGTCCGTTTCCCTGTACATCGTCCTGTCGGCCTACAAAGTTCCACAGGAAATAGCGGATATACATAAAGTTGACCTGATAAGTCAGGAAATAACGGAGATTATCCCAGGCCGAGGGAATCTCTATGGAAGTCATTTCTCCGGAAGCCTTGTCATAATAGGTTATGGTTTTTCCCTGCATGGTTCCCAGCCAGCTCTTATAAGCATCGGCATACTGGTCGTTATACATACGGGGAAACCATACGCAGGTTTCCGGCTGATATAGCGGTTTGAGTTTGTGTCCGGTTACTACATATTCGTGCCGGGTACTGTCAGCAGTCCAGTCTTTCCGCCGGTATTGCGGCTCTGTTTCCTGGTAGTCGTAGCTGAGGTATCCGTCTTTTTCCTTGAGAGCCCGTGGAGAAGCGAAGGTCGGTCCGTACAGAAGCGGGGTGTCACCGTACTGTTCACGCCCCAGATAGTCTTTGAGCGTGAAAGGGTCTTCGGGTGATTGCTGGTCCATCGGTGTATTGGCGGCCGACCGGATCAGAATGACGGCATACGACGAATAACCGACGGTCATCATCAGCAGACTGAAGCTTAGTACATGAAGTATGCGCCATGCAGCTCCTTCCGGATGTTGCCTGAGATAACGCCGGAGCAAAAAGAGACATCCGAAGGCAAGGATGGCTGAAAGCAGCACGGTAAAAAGGTACTTCCCTGCATGGTGATGCCCAGCAGCAGGAGACTGAGCAGGAAAGCGAGCTCATGCGCATCGGATGACTGGAACGGATGCTTTCGGCACAGCTCCAGATCAGGACTCCCATCAACAGCAGCACATAGAGCAGCATACCGGAGTTGTAGGCTGCATGAAGGCCGTTGACCAGAGCCAGTTCGAATTGTCCGGCCACTTTCATCACGCCCGGAACAATACCATAAAGCACGAAGGCTACCAGCAGACAGGAAAGGAACAGGGCCAGTAAGGTACCTTTCAGGGTAGGCTGTTTCCATTTCCGGTAATAGAAGAGCAGTCCGGCAGCCGGAATGCAGAGTAGATTGAGCAGATGAACCCCGATGGACAGACCGATGAGATAGGCCAGCAGGATCAGCCAGCGGTCGCTTCGGGGAGAGTCGGCTTCTTCTTCCCAGCGCAGCATCAGCCAGAATGCTACGGCCGTGAAGAAGGAAGAGAAGGCATAGACTTCACCTTCCACCGCGGAGAACCAGAAGGTATCACTGAACGTATAGACCAGCGCACCGGCAAATCCGCATCCCATGACCAGAAAGATCTGTTCGGGCCGCAGGTTTTCTCCGTCTCCGTTACCGGCAATCAGCAGCCGGGTGAGATGAGTGATGGTCCAGAACAGAAACAGGATGCAGCCGGCACTCAGCAGGGCATTCATGATATTAATAAGAAGAGCAATTTGTGCAGGATCTCCGGCCAGTTGGGAAATGACATTACCGGTCAGCATGAAGAACGGAGCACCGGGCGGATGACCGACTTCCAGTTTGGCTGCCGAAAGAATGAATTCCGGACAATCCCAGAAGCTGGCAGAAGGTTCTACTGTCAGCGTATAGACGATGGCGGCCAGGATAAAAGATACCCATCCGCACACACGGTTGATGGTTCGATAGGATCGCATAATCAATCAGTTTGGTTTATGCGACAAAGTTACTCCGGATTGAAGAGACACTCAAGCAAGGGATGCGGACATTTAATGAGTCCGTTATCTTTTTCTACTTATTGATAATCAATAGATAATGTCTGATCTGTCAAGAACGGGCATGCGGACATTTGTCCGTCTCCCTATCCGCAGGAGGCTGCTTCTCTGCAGGATGCTGATGGTAATTCAGCTTCCATTTTCTTCTGGATCCGGAACTTGGCTTTCGTGACAGATCCCGGTGAGATTCCGTAGAATATGGCCATTTGTCCGGTTGTGAATCCCAGACGCATGAGGTAACAAAGTTCCCGGTCACGTCCGGTCAGTCCTTTTATTTTCCGGATCGTCTGAGAATATCCGTCATAGAGAATATCCATGAAACCGATCAGAACCTGCCAGTCCTCTTCGCTGGAGACAGGCATGAAAGCCGGTTTGTTTTTCATCCGGTTCAACAGCTCCACGGCTTTCAGACTGTTTTCGGAAAGCAGTAACTGTTCCCGGTTACGGAGAGACTGCTCCTTTTCCCGCATCTGCTGTTCCTGTTGCAGGTAGTACGCCAGTTCTTCGTGGAGCAGGCGGTTTTCTTCGAGCGAAGCGTGGCTCTCTTCCAGCGTCCGTTGCAGTTCCCGGATATGTGTATGGCTGTTGAAAAGTTCAGTCTGGTAGTTTTCGATTTTCTTCCGGTTTTCGTCCAGCAGACTTTTGAACCACTGGATTTCTTTTTCCCGGCGTTGTTCTTCGTGCTTTTTGCGGCGGTAGGTGATGAACAGCAGGATGAGCAGAAGCAAGATGATTCCCAGTCCGACAGACAGATGAGTCAGTCTTTCATTCCGGATCCGTTCAGCCTGCAGCTGAGCCTTTTGTTGTTTGTAGCGTGCCTCCCAGTTCAGCAATTGCTCACGTTCGTACAGTGAACAGATGGAATCTTTCTGTTCGGCAAGGATTGATGAAGTCAGCCGGGTGCTTTCGGAAAGAAGGCCGGAAAGGTTGTTTTTGCTTGCAATCTGCTGGCTGAGTTCCTTAAAATAGCGGGCGGTGTCTCCCTGATTCAATAAAGTATAGTCGAGGCTGAGCCGGCTGGTTGTTTCGTACAGAAGCCGATGATCTTCCGTACGTTGTGCAAGGTTGTAGCCTTTCCGATGGTTTTCAACAGCCTTTTCATAAAGACCGTACCGGAAAAGCAGATCGCCTAACTGATTGTATGTATTGGCTTTTAACACTGTATCCCGTTCTTCTCCCAGCAGATCCAGGGCATCCCAGTAGCAGATCAGTGCCTGTTTGACCTTGTTTCCTGTTCAAACCGTTTGCCGTCCTGCAGTAGCTGATGTACCTGGGTGGCAGTATTTTTACCGGAAAAACTTTCCTGCGGCGCACAGGAAGTAATTGTGATTGTCCATAACAGGAAAAACAAGTAAGGAAGGATTTTCATGGTAATTGTTTTAATGTCCGAACAAAATTAGAAAAAAATCGGAATATTCGGACTTTAAATCAGTTGGAATCTGTTGTTAAAGTTCAGGCGAAGATCCCCCTGTAACAACGGGGCATCTTCGCCTGGGCATCATGGAAAGATTTATTCAAAATCACTTTGCTGCTTCTCCACCTCTTTCAGTTTCAGACGGTTCAGCTCCTGCTGTAGCTGGTGGATCCGCTTTTCACAGTCGGATGTGCCAACGGACGTACTGGCAGAATTGCGTACATCTTTTGCTTCAGCTTCCCTGACTTCTTCCGGATTGGCAATGAGCGGATGAGCCGCCTTACGGGTCGGAATGATCAGTTCGGCCGATACGGGGGTATGTTTTCCTTGCCATACCACGGACGCACGCACTTTGATCTCTCCGGGAGTAGTCGTTGTGCGAACCAGTACAGGAGCGGTTCCCCACAAAACAGGACGCGGATTGGTAAAGGTCTCTTCATTGGCTATTAACTGGCCCGGACCTTCGATTTCAAACTGAATTTCATAATTGTTCAGGCGTTTGATATTTCCGTTATCGTCGCTGACTGCTGCGATTACCGTTACGATATCGGAACCATCGGCTGTGGCCTGTACCTGTTCATCGTCTGCCCATAACAGAAGTTTGGAAGGACGGCGTGAAGGCATAACCTTATGAGTAGCTACTACTTTTCCGTCGATCAGTCCTTCTGCAAGCAGATAAGAATCGGCATGCTTCCGGTCGCGTGCCAACTGCTTGTCATGCATCACATCGAATACATCCTTGAACGTAATAATGGGTGAGGGCATTCCTTCCTTGGTCTGCGGCTTGTGGTAAGTTTGTGTCTGGCCATCTTTGCAGAAAGTCAGGCGGACTTCTTCGCAATTGCTGTAGACCGTGACATCTTTGGGCGAGAAAGGAGTCATCGCATTGGCAATGTACACCATCGGTCCGTTGTCGGCAATCAGTTCCGGATTTTTTTGAGCCGGCCTTTGAGAGCAGAACATATAATAGGAAAGTTTAGGCTGGCGGAAAGCATCCATGATTCCTCCGTAGAACGGATCGGGATGATATCCCCGCTGATGGTCGAAAGAATGCCAGAGACATCCGCCGACATGCTGTCTCGGATTGCGGTAAAGAACATCGTAGCATGTATATGGATAATCTGTTTTGGCATATCCTTGTGCCTGGACGAGCATCGGTACTTCTCCCCATCCCCGGTTGACACGGCTGGGGGAGTTGTGGGAGTTCCAGTCGTCTACATTGTCTCCCCATTCCCGGGTGAAATAACTGATATTGGGATCGAGTTTATCTGTATTGAATGCCCCTCCCATGCCGTTTAGCGGGTGAGTAAACTGAACCGGGAAGTATTCGTGGCCCAAAGCCGTGACATCACATCCGGCATAACAATACGGATAAGGGTATTCTTCTTTGAGGATATTGACTACATTCTTGGCGAATTCTGCCGGATACCAGGTTTCATTCAGAATCGGTTCCCACATCCATACCGAAGGATGGTTGCGGTCACGGCGAACCATGTTCCGGATGTCGCTGTATACCCGTTCGGCAAAAATCGGAGCTTCGTTCCAGAACTGCATCCCGGAGTATTGACGATGACGAAAAGTCCCAGTTCGTCACAAGCATCCATGAAGGCCGGATCCTGCGGATAATGGGCATTCCGGATGACACGCAAACCGGCGTCACGCAATTTCTTGGCATCTCGCCAGTGAAGACTGTTGGACAAGGCATTGCCGATTATGGCAAAGTCCTGGTGACGGTTTGCTCCGATCAGAGGTTCCGGATAAGGTTTTCCGTTTAGCCAGAATCCGTCTTTTCCTTTGAATTCAATGCTTCGGATACCGATACGGCGACTGTATCCGTCTGTCACATGACCGTTCTTGTCTTTTACATAGACACGCAGCGAGTAAAGGTACGGAGAGTCGGGTGACCACAGGTGAGGATTTTCTACCTGAGTCTGGACAGAAAACTGACGTGCCTTTCCTTTGCCGACGGACAAGCTTTTTCCTGCGTAAATATCTGTTTCCCTTCCCGGTCCCATAATTCATAGACCAGTTTTCCGTTGAAGGACTTTCCGGATTCGTTACGAATGTGTGCATCCATTCTGATTTTTGCGGACTGGTCAGATACCTGGTCGTAAGAAACGAAAAGTCCTCCTCCTGCTGTTTCATTTTCATAGTTGGGATCAGTGATGTACACATCATTGTGTGCAATCATCCAGCAATCCCGGTAAATACCGCCGAAGTAAGCAAAATCGAGCATGTCCTGAGTCTTTCCCGGCGGATAAGACGGGTCGTCACTATTGTCGGCCCATACGGCGATAATATTGTCTTCACCATATTTCAAAGCTGAGGTAACATCTACGATTACCGGCAGAAATCCTCCAAAATGTTCTTTGAGGAGTTTTCCATTCACCCAGACTTTTGATTTGCCCATGATGGCTTCGAAGTGAAGGAAAAGCTTTTTTCCTTTCCAGGATGTTTCGGGAGTAAAGTGTTTCCGGTACCAGACTTCTCCTTGATAGTTGATGCATCCGCTGGCTTCGGCAGGCAGGTATTCTATTCCGTCGGGCAGTGATACAACGTTCCATTCCCGGTCGTTGTAGTCTGTTTGTTCAGCTCCTTCTGCTGCTCCTTTGTGAAAGCGCCATCCGGGATTCATGCTATAAACGGTTCGTCCGGTATTCGGCAGCTCATAGAAACCCGCAGTAGAATAAGTTGGCTGATAGTCAGCTCGGGCTGTCAGGGTGAGGAAAGCCCATAAACAGACTGTCAGTAATGTGGTGAGATGTTTCATAAGTAATATTGTTTTAGTGATAATAGGTTTATTCTTTTTGTTTGATTCGGATGAATAGAATATCTTCCGGTGTGAGAGATTCTATGGTAATGGACTGGGGCTTTGCCTTTTGCATCTTAACTGTTTTTTGGATTGTGTTCTTTCCCAGTCGATGGATATCCAGTTGGTATTTCCCGCTTGCCATACATTCCAGCTGAATGGTAAGATCGGCAGGTTGTGCATGGACAGAATCCTGATCAGCTGCGAATGGAGAATGATATATGAGCGCAAGCGTTTTCTTTGTTGTCTACCTGCAGATGACTCGCGTGGAAAGAATGTCCTTCTTCAGGGATGCATCGCATGTATCCATAACCGGGAAGACCTGCATAAATGATATCTTCGTTTTCTTTGATCGCTTTAAACATATTGGTTAAAGTGAGACGGGCATTCAAAGAGTCCGGTAATTCTTTTCGTACTTCTCCATAGCAGTAGACTCCGAATCCCTGGGCTCCTCTTTCTAAAGAATGCAGAACAAACGAATTAAAGTGATGCGGAGTATTAAAATATCCGATACCGATTTCGGATGGAACGAGTATCGGCAGACTGTAGTTGTAGCTTCCTTCATTGTACCGGGTGTCAAGTCCGAGCAAGGCTTGATATCCCCATTGTTTATATAACATGGTTCCGATGGCGTCCAGATTTCCGTCTGCATAAGTGGAAGCACTGGTTCCGGTCATCTTGACCCGTTCAGGTTCTCCGGCTTCTGCTTGTCCGGCATCCAGGTTAAAGGATAGTATTTTGTAAGGATCTCCTTCATGATAAGCAGAAGTAAACTGTTTCCACCACCAGTTCATGGCTTCCTTCTTAAACTGTTCGTAACTGGTCTTGTTGGTTTTTGCCTTCCATCTTCGAAAAGTTCTTTGAGTTATGGGATTGTAATCGCTCTGATCCAGGAACTGAAACCCTCTTCGTTTCCTAACTGTACTCCGATAACGGTATTGCTGTTCCGATAATGAGTGGCCAGGTTATAAAGCATTCTGCGAATTCTGGTAAAGATCTCAGGATGTCCGTATACATGAAGCGGGCGGATTCCTCCTTTGTCAATCAAAGTTTTAATATCTTTATATATTTCTCCTTTTTGTGAAGGCCATTGCATTGTATAATTGCAGGAATCTCTGTCATCGAGATGAAATGTCCATGCTGTTTCGCATTGCAGGGAGGGAACTCTGTCTTGTGCATGCAAAAAGAGAATCCATTGTAGTTCCATATTCTGCCGTTCAGCGGCATTTACGACCTGATCAGCAAATGTAAAATCGAAAGTATTGTCAGCCGGTTCGATGTCTTCCCAATGCAGCATGACGTATGCCGTATTGGCTCCAATCTGTTTCATGTCTGCAAATACGGTGTCATAATCGGTCTGCGGATCATATCGGGTATCCCAATATCCGGTTTCTATGGCCTGGATATAAAAGGGCTGCATGCTTCCGTTCTGACGGGTCATATAAGTTATTTTCCCGTTAGAAAGTCGGACTAATCCGCAATTGGAAGGGATCGTATCTTTGTAAGTGTAGTCGGTTACTATGGCTGAACGGGGAGTAAACCGGCTCATAAAAGGAGGAGCATCACTGACCTGGGCAATAAGATTCAAGGATTGGATAAGAAGTAAACAACAAGCAGGCAAAAGTATTTTTTTCATGGTAATATAGGTTTAATGGTTATGCAAATCTAAGAAAATGGAATTAAAAAAACAACTCTCAAACGTCCGCTGAATAATTTTATCAGACGTTTGAGAGTTATTCTTTTTAATGATCAGGATCTTGTCAGAATCTGCAGCGGATATCGACACCTACCTGTACGGGGCGTCCCTTCTGTGCAAATCCGCGGCTCATTGTTTCAAAGTAGAAAGCCTGATAGTCCTTATTGAGTGCATTGTTGACCCAGAAAGCCACCTGACCGTTTCCTTTGTTGAAGCTGACACGTCCGTTCAGTGTTCCGTAAAGAGCCTGGCTGACATCGTTCTTTTCTGTCCAATAAATGCGTCCCGCTGCCCGATAAGCTGCATTGACTGTAATGTTGTCCAGAAAACTGTTTTTCTTCAGAGCAAAAACATATTCTCCCCCTACGGTAAAGGTATGTTTCGGAACGAAAGGTACATAATGTCCGTTGTAGCTTACTTCCTGCTTTTGTCCGTTGATCCGTTCTTCGGTTACATAGTCGGTAAAGGTTGCATAGGTATAACCGTAGTTACCGTTGAGGCTGAACGCATCTGTGATTTGTGCCCGTAAGGCAACTTCACCTCCCAGGCTTCTGCTCTTTCCGGCATTGACCGTGATACGTCCAAGTCCGCTTTCTGCGAAACGGGACAATTGCTGGTCGCGTGTGCTCATATAGAACAGAGCAAGATCAGTTTGCAGCTTGCCGTTGAACAGCGTCAGATGAGAACCGATTTCATAGTTCCATGAATATTCCGGCTTGTAGAGTGTCGTTGCCTGAATATCGGTCTCTCCACTGGCAGACATTCCTTCCAGAATACCGATGACTTTCTGCTTGATGTCATCTCCGATCATGGGGACGTTGTTGATAACAGGGATTGTAACATCAGCAACATCTTTCATCATGCTGCTTTGCATGTCATTCTGCAACAGGTCTGAAAACATCTGGATGTTGTATCCACCGGAACGGTATCCCTTTGTGGCACTGACATAGATGTTGTTTCCTTTATCGAAGTTGTATTGCAAGGCTATTTTAGGGAGCAACTGTACATAGTCATGGCTGAGTTTTCCCTGATAGTTGTTCCGGCTTTCAAAAGACTGTTCCGGTATCATGGAAATTTCTTTGTTCAGCGGTTGTAGAACTCCACTCAATGAATAGGTATGTGTGAATTCACATCCGGTATCGTATTTCAGACGCAGACTTTCATAGTCAAGCCGTAAACCGGCTGTCAGAGAAAGTCCTTCCAGTCCGAATAAATCATTGAAAGTGGACTGATGAAATACGGCTCCGTTGAGGATCGGAGTATCGAAACGTCCATAGATCGGGAGTTGGGATCCGTTGATTTGATCGCTGAATTGGAACTTCATGCTCATGGGGCCCATCTGGATTTGCGGCATGTAGCGGTTGGCATTGGTGTTGATCGTCTGGTTCAGCCAATTGACTCCGTCAGCCTGGAAAGTTACGGGGGCATTAGTACCCAGCCACTGATAAAAGCCGCTGATACCGGTAGTCCACTGCCAACGTCTTCCTGGTTTTGATTTCAGGACAATTTCCTCAGACAATGTCTTGGAGTTCTGTTTCTGCATCATGGTATACAGGTCTTGTTCGGTGAAGTCCTGATCCAGATTCATCTGGTCATATAAATACTGGAAGCCGGTAACACTGCTCAGGATGAAGTTCTCAGCCTGATGTTCCAGATTCAGTCCGGTATTCAGCAGGTTCCGTTTGTATCCACATTCATTATTATAAGCAATTTTTCCAATATACTCTGCCCGGTCTTCTTCTCCTTCTACTTTACCGGTGTATTCATAGGGATATCCTCCCTGGTTGGTATATTCATAATTGACGGTAAAATCCAGTTTCAGATTTTCTTTCGGAAGCCAGATAGCACGGATTCTTCCTCCGAATTCATCGTCCGTATCAATCCGTTTGCCGGTCAGGCTGTTTTTGAAGAAACCTCCGTTGTGCTGATAAAACAATCCTACAGAAAAAGCAAAATGAGGAGAAATCCGGTGATAGTGTGTCAGTGATGCCTTGTAGTCATTGTAGGTAGCTCCGCTTAACCGAAGATCTGTTCCCTGATAGGTAAAAGGTGATTTGGTAAATACTCGGATCAGACCGCCCATAGTGTTACGGCATATAAGGTTCCTTGCGGACCTCGCATGACGTCGATACGTTCAATATCCGAATAATTGAAATCGAAAGCTGATTTATCAATAAACGGAATGTTATCAACATACAATCCTACAGCCGGGGTGTTGATACGTGAACCTATACCACGGACATATACGGAGGTAGTCAGTTTGGAACCATAGTCAGGGATAAAGAGATTAGGTACCAGACCGGACAACGATTTAACAGAGGTTACGGCATTTCCCCGCATTTCATTCTGCGAGAAAGAGGTAGCCGAAAGAGGCTGTTGTCTCAGGCGGCTGTTTTCTTTAGGGGTTGCAATGACTACTATTTCTTCGATGTCGAAAACTTTTGTAGTGTCTTTGGGAAGTAACTCGTCTGTAGGGGAGCTGAAAGCCACTTGTGTGCTTATGCCAGCCAGCAGGGCAAGGGTAATACGTCTTTTCATTCTGTCTCAATCAGTCGTTTAGTAATTCGGCTGCAAAGTAACGGCTATTTGATGTGTTATGCAATCCTCATTTATTAGGATTCCTTTATGCATAAGCTATATGAATATCCGGCATTCGGCACTGTTTATTGAAAAAGCAGAGACTGAATTTATTCCGTCTGAACTGATAAAAAGGATCTCTATTGTCGTATCGTTTTCTGGAAATTGTTTTAAATGCTGTCGGCTTCGATATAACCACGCATAACTGCATAGATAGCCAGTCCGGAAACCGATTTTATGCCTAACTTTTCGGTAATATTTTTCCGATGAGAAATAACGGTTGTCAGACTGATGTTGAGTTTATCTGCAATCTCTTTATTGATCAATCCTTTGGTGATCAGCACCAGAACTTCGATTTCCCGGGGAGAAAGTTCATGCTCAGTATCCTGTTGTTGGGTGGAAGGATGCGGATGCATGCTATGTCCATATTTGCGGAGCTGCATGATAGCCTGTACCAGCTGATCCTGTGGCAGACAGATATTCAGTGTAGGAACTCCGTTCAGAGCAGGTTGTTCTCCTACGGCAAGAACGATAGCCCGGGGACGACGATTCAGAAAGAAGCTGGTGTGGGCAAAATAAATTTGAGCTGACACGAAATAGTGTGCATACATGTCGGGGGTGTCATCGATCAGGGCTTCAAAAGTTGAGAAGGAACGGATGACAGCATTGGGAATCAGTTCTTCGAGAATGATTCTCAGTCCGATACTTGTAAGAGTATTAGGTTCTATGATTGCAATTTCCGGAGTATGTAGCATGGCATAAGTCTTTAATAAATAATGTATCCCAGAATGCCGCAGATAACGATAAGCAGGATCGGATTAACTTTGTAACGAAACGATGCAATGAAAGCACCGATAAAAAGCAGAATGCTGACCATTACCTGCCAGGTATCATTTCCGAAGTTTTCTCCATTCATCAGTACCAGTGCGGCGGCTGCCAGCAGACCTACTACTCCCGGACGAAGCCCATTGAATACGGCAGCTACGGAAGGATGCTTCTGGTATTTCAAGAAGAACCGGCTGATGAGAAGCATCAGGATAAAGGAAGGGAAAATAACGGCCAGGGTTGCAATTATGGATCCTGCGATACCGACCAGATGTGAATAGCCGGCATTAACAACGGCTGTATAGCCTACATAAGTAGCAGAATTAATACCGATAGGTCCGGGTGTCATCTGGCTGATTGCGATGATATCGGTAAATTCCGGAGAAGAAAGCCATTCATGCCGGGTTACAACTTCTCCTTGAATCATGGAGAGCATCGCATATCCGCCACCAAATCCAAAAAGTCCGATTTTAAAGAATGTATAGAAGAGCTGTAAGAAAATCATTGTTCCATTTCTCCTTTCTGTTGATTGTTATGTTGGGCTTGCCAACGTCCGTAAATAAATCCTCCCAGTCCGCTGAGAATAATGACATAGACAGGTGAGAAGTCCAGTAACCAGATTAGTCCTGCAGAAACAACAGGTATCCAGATGTTATAACGGTTGATACGTGCTGTTTTGGCCATTTTGAAAGTCGGTGCTGCAATCAGGCAACCACAGCCGGGCGAATTCCTTTAAATATACTTTCTACAGCCGGATAACTTTTAAATTGTTGAAAGAACAAAGCAATAGCCAGAATGATAAGGAAAGAGGGCAGGATTGTACCTAAAGCCATAGCTAAGGCTCCTCTTAATTTGCGTAACTTATAACCAATAAAGATAGCTATATTTACAGCAAAAATACCGGGTACAGTTTGAGCTAAAGCCATCAGATCCAGAAAATCTTCTTTACTGATCCATTTACGTTTGTCTACCACTCTGCTTCAATAAGTGGAACCATGGCATATCCTCCTCCGATGGTGAAAAGTCCGATACGGCTGAAGATCAGGAATGCTTTAATGTAAAAATTCATACGTTTTTATTGATTGTTATCCTGTTTCATGTACACACTTGGGGGCATTCCGTAGAATTTCTTGAATGTATCCGTAAAGTATTTCGGATCGGCAAATCCCATGCGATCTGCTACCTCGGCAACGGTATAGCGTTTACTTCTGAGCAATAAGGCAGCTTCCTGCATACGGATGTTACGGATGAAATCTGCAGGAGCGATTCCCGTAAGTGCTTTTATTTTATTATAAAAACTGGTTCGGCTCATGTTCATGGCAGCACATAGAGTATCAACTGTCAGGTCCTTGTCCAGTTTCTCTTTGACAATGGCTGTAACCTCTTGCATAAACTCTTCATCCAATGGGGATAAAGTGGGTTCTGCTGCAGGAACTTCTTCTTCAGGAAGCTGAGTGACATGTTGTTGATAACGGCGGCGGATCAGTTCCCGGTTTTCCAGTACATTACTGATATTGGCCAATAAAACAGTCAGGTCAAAAGGTTTGACTATATACAAATCTGCTTTATTTCCCAATCCTTTTAATATGTATTCTTTGTCTCCCAGTGCTGTCAATAGAATGATCGGAATATGGCTGGTTTCAATATTGTTTTTTAAGTTCTTACATAATTCCTGACCGTCCATAATAGGCATCATGACATCTGAAAGCACTAAATCCGGTTGTTGGTTTTGTATAAGTTCCAAGGCTTCCTGACCGTTCCCGGCACCTTC
>ENA-OQAN01000614-OQAN01000614.1-human-gut-metagenome-genome-assembly--contig:-NODE-614-length-18291-cov-3.573607_pt1 | contig 18291 bp, 20 predicted proteins | sample MGYA00242735_ERZ504527 | MGnify/ENA primary metagenome ERZ504527 (study PRJEB26092, sample SAMD00036230) | human gut metagenome | host: Homo sapiens | study: EMG produced TPA metagenomics assembly of... | reverse complement strand
TGTATGCATCTGCTCCATCCATCCTATCATCGGTCTGTTTTCCTTCACCGGATGGATAGATTGGATTGGTATAACTCATATCAGTATAATTTATATCAGTCTTATTATAGTTAGTATAAATAGGGGCTAAATCCTGAACCTCTGCAAGTTCAGTTTCTGAACCTCTTGAAGTCTGCTTTTTATACTTCTGGTGGTTCAGATTCTGTACCTCCTGAAGTTCAATTCCTGAACTTCTTGAAGTATCAATATTAGACTTCTTGAAGTTCAATTTTTGAACTTCTGTGGATTTTCCAGTATTCTCAGGTTCTTTTACCTCCTGTTGTGCTGACATTGTGGCAAAGTTTTTCACATAGATAATATCCGGTTTGCCAAGACCTCTGCGCTTTTTTTCAATTAACCCAATCCCTTTTTCGGAATCCAGCTCTTTCATAATCTTGACACAGGTTGCTTTCGCACATCCCAAATCTTCCATAATCGCATCCACCGTATAGATGATATACGCCCTGTTTTCCTCGTCTAGCCATCCATTTTTCATAGACAGTGACATCCGATCGAGCATCAAGCCATACAGGAGCTTGGCATCGCTGCTAAGCCCCTTGAACCGCTCATCCTTAATCAGCAACCGGGGGACACGATAAAAAGAGAACTGGTCTGCTTCAATTCCATAGTAGTAATCAAATTTTGTATTCTCGTCCACTTCTTCATGCCTCCTTTGCTGTTTATTTCTCACTGTTTGAACTATTCCACTCATCCAATAGCTGATAGATAACATTTTCAATCTGCTCATTGGAATAATCTTCTGGAAAATATCTGCTGATCTTGTCTGCCTTGATGGTTACTTTTCGCTCTATCGGTTTCGGTTCTGTCAGGATCAGCCTTACCATCGGTAATGTCAGTTCATCACTTTTTCCATACTCCTTCAGCCTTGCTGCCTGTACTGTTGAAATGATCACCACTGTTTCTTCAAGAACAACTTGCACCCACTCCTGTTGCTGTTCTGTCAGAAATGACAGCTCTACACCCTGCACGATTCCAATTTTCTTTTTATCGACCATATCTAAAAGTGCATCCGATAAGTGGGCAAGGTAAATATATCTTTGTACTGTTTTTGCACTCTCTCCTGCAGTTTCCCCAACCTCATCCAGACTGTTGCCTTTTCCTTTTTTACCCTGATGTTTTACAGCTTCATATTTCATAAAATAAGCTTTTGCCTTTTCACTCGGAAGAATATCTTCCCTCTGAATATTGCTGTCCACCATGATAATTGTAGCTTCATCATCCGTATAATCACGGATGAACATCGGCATTGTAGTAAGTCCGACAAGCTCACAGGCATGTCTCCTGCGATGTCCGGCAATAATCTCATAGCCGCCATCTTTCATTGGTCTGGCAATGCCTGGCATCAATACTCCATGCTCCCTGATGCTTTCCATCGTTTCCTGCATCTTTTCATCATCCAGTACCTTAAACGGGTGTCCTTTGAACTCATACAGTTCTGACAATGCGATTTCCTGTACCTGCTCTGTTCCTGTCTGTGGCTGCTCCGTTCCAAATAAATCATCAAAGCTGTTTAACTTTACCTTTGCAGCACTTCCTGTCTTACTCATTGCCGAGCACCTCCTCCGTCAGTGCTGGTAGGCACTTGCTACCTTGCCATTCAGATCGTGCTTATAAATGCTTACACCTTCCGCAGAAATTTCCGCAGCTCTTACTGACATTGGAATACTGTTTTCAAATATCCGCACTCTGCTTCCATAATTTTCAATCAGCAGATTGCTGATGTCTCTGGCATAATTGGTACGATTATCAACCATTGTAAGCAAAATTCCCTCAATCTCCAGTTTCGGATTGATCTGTCTCTTTACTTTTCCAATAGTTTTAATCAGCTGTTCCAGACCTTTTACCGGCAGATACGCTGCTTGTACTGGAATCAAGATACTGTCCGCACTGGTAAAAGCATTTATCGTAATCATGCCGAGTGATGGCATACAGTCAATCAGAATGTAATCATAGCGGTCTTTCTGCTGTTCTATGTAGGTACGAAGCACCGTCTCCCTGCTCATAACATTCACAAGTGAGGTTTCCAAACCGGAAAGCTCGATATTTCCCGGCATGAAATCCACACCTTCCTCATGTCTTAAAATGCCGTACTCCGGTTTTATTTCCTCATCATTGATAATGGATGCCATAATGGTTGCAAGTGTAATTTCCAGTCTGTCCGGCTCCCGAATACCAAGACTTGCCGTAAGACTGCCCTGTGCATCTGCATCTATCAGTAAAACTTTCTTTCCCTGTTTTGCCAGTCCGATTCCTAAATTGCTTGTTGTGGTGGTCTTTCCAACTCCACCCTTCTGATTTGCGATTGCTATTACTTTACACATGATAAATTCTCCTATTCTCTACTATTTTGCTTTTATCTGCTGCTCTTTACATTGCTTTTCTGCACTTCCGCATAAGCTCTGTAATATTTGTTTGTCCCTTTATTGCTATAAAGCTCTGATATCTCCAGAACTTCTACTTTTGGATGACGCTGTAAGATTTTCTGAAACCACACAATGTCATTCTTCGTTCCCATCAATCTGACTTTTAACATTAGTCTGCTCCTCCAAATAAGGCATACAGTTCCCGGTTATAAGTCGCATACTCCGGATAGCGGATCTGTATCGCCTGCCAAAAGAAAGGTGCATAGGCACAGCAGAACAAGTCCTCCACTGTATACTGCCTGCACTCGTTTACCTGTTCCTCTGTTTTTGTGTAATCATCTACACTCGGTGTGCCGTTGCAATACAGGTTAAATGCCATTCGCACCACCTTCATACTGCCACTGGTCTGCCAGCCTTCATGCAGACACTCAGTTTTTACACATCCCGTCTTAAAATCATAGATGCTATCAACATTTCTTCTCGTATCATCGCTGATACCAAGGCAATAGCAAAGTGCCTTGTGGTACACATCCTGATAGCGTACCTCTTTTAATTTTTCATAGTAGAATTTTTCATGTGCTTCGCTGATAAAATTGATTGTCTGTTCCTTTTTGTTTTCTGCTCCTAACGCTGTGTTGTTCATGTTCTGATCCTCCTTTAGATAAATAAAAAGGACTTTACTAATTGTTTTCACAACTAATAAAGTCCTAAGTTTCATATTCATTTCTAAATTCGTGCTAGGGATTTCTTACTAATTATCTGTTCTTAGTAAATTCTTAGTAAATTCTTAGTAAATTGCTCCCTCAGAGTCCAAAACATACGATAAATTCAAGGTTTTCAGAGTTTTCGGAAAATGTTGCCGTGGCAGATGAATAATATTTTTATCATGTTGGTTTTTCTCCTCTTTTTCGTTTCCACAAGGGCTTGCAATTCCTTATAAACCCTTGATTTATCTGGGTTTGTAGGCACTTATTCATTCCCGTTGATATATGTTTCTGCCATATTACTTTTTACCGTATCTTGGCACAATTCTTCATAATTCTTCGTATTTTTACAGTCATTTGGTGTAAAATTGGTGTAAACAAAATGTACCTGCAACCCGCTTAAACAGCGGTTATTTGTGCCATTTCATCTGCAACTTTAGTGTAAGATGCGTGGGTGTACACATTTAAAGTCACCGTGATGTCGGCATGTCCCATGAGATATTGCAGCGTTTTAGGATTCATTCCACGCTCTGACATCCGGGTACAAAAGGTATGCCGAAGCACATGGGGCGTAATTCTCGGTAGCTGTTCTTCATGAGTGGCGTTGTATTTGTCAAGCAACCGCTTCATGACATGCTCCAAATGCATTGCTACCTTCGGCTTTCCATCCTTGTCCAACAGTAGAAATCCTTTATAACCATCCACCACCATTTCCTTGCGTGGCTTCTGCCTACTTGCAATAATATTCAGCAATGCCTCCTTTACCTCATCCGTCATGTAAATAAAGCGAACACCATTCTCCGTCTTAGTTTTCTCCACATAGTATTTACCATTCCGAGTTCTGGTTAGCTGATGATCTACCTTAATTTTTCGCTCCTCAAAATCCAAATCCGATAAGGTAAGCCCCATGAATTCACTGATTCGCATCCCGGTTCCAAGCAACACTATTATCTCATCATAATACCGACTGAAATGCTCGTCGTTTCGAACATATTCCAGATATCGTTCCTGCTCTTCCTCTGTCATTGCCACTCTCTTCTGACTGTTATTCGGTATCAAGTCCATCTTGAAATCAAATGGATTTTTCCTCAGATAATCATCATTAACAGCCATCTGAAAAGCAGGTTTTAATACCCCTTTGATACTATTGATGCTACTGTAACCTCGACCTTTATCATACAGATTTAGTAAAAATCTCTTGGCATCTACACTCTGACCTTGTTTACCTGTTGGTATCCGAACTCCTCTTTGCGTAAAATATTCAGTACAAAATTATACCCTACCGTGGTGTTGTAACGCACATTTCTTCTGAGTCCAACGTATCGCTCTACCAATTCAAGCACCGTAATGCCGCCACCGGATATATCCAATCCCTGCAAGGTGTCTAACTGTATTTTCTTTTCCTTTTCACGCAGCTTGTTCAAATCATCTGCGTAGACACACTGTCGTTTACCTCTCATATCGGTGTAACGATACATGTATGTCAAATCTTTTCTTTGGCTCTCTCCCGTTCTTAATAGTCTGCCTTTGTTGTCCTTTCGCTTGTTAGGCATCCATGGCCTCCTTTCCTTCAAAAGTCTGTAACAGACCTTTTCTCCTACGGAACGAGCCCCAAATGCAGTATCTATATCATACCATATGAGGCTCGTTTTATCTAGACATACAACTGCCAATATGCCCTATATCACACTAACCTGCTCTAGATATTTTTCAAATTCCTTTCGCTTTATCAACCGCTTCGTTCCAATGAACAGGACGAAATTGCACTTGTGATTGTTAGTAATCTCCCGCAGCTTGTGTTTTCCGATGTTGAAATACTCTGCCGCCTCCGTTAAAGTTAGGTTTGATTTTTCCCAAATAGGAACGCTTTTGTTCTTGTGTTTCTCCACTAATACCTCCTTTTCTTTCTCTGATTTTTGTGTCAAAACAAATTGTACTTGGTACAATCTGAACTGTCTTTGGCATAGACATCACAGGAATTTCACCTCCGCCACTGCGTGCCGACTATCTCAAGGAGTATCATTATCCATTATTCTGTTCATCGCACATTCCTGCCACGGAATACTATTGTCCGATTTGAAATCGCTCCACATCTTACTATCCATTTTACAAAGACACAGAAGAAAATATATCTTTGCAGATGCCTCATGGCGCACCGGCAATCAGCTTCCAGAATAATTTTTGTATTCAGATTGCTTCCCTATGAACGGATGCTGATCCGTTATTTGTCAAGGTTCAACGGGAAGTTCCTGTTCCTAAAAACTTCCTCTCATAAGGTACTCACAGAAAATTGCGTTTTGCACACCCTGAGTTTAAAAAAAATTTTCCTTCATTAAGTACTCACACGAAAGTATGATTTGAGGGGGTGTGAAAAAACATAAAATTTTTTTAAACATAATTTACATTATGAGAAGTTCGCTGACGGTAGCATAAAATGTATTGAAGATGAGATACCTTTTGAAGTGCCTGAAGGGTGGGCGTGGTGTAGGTTGTCTCAAATTATTATCCTATATTCAGGACAAGATTTGGAACCATCTCGATATAATGATAATTCAATTGGTATACCTTACATTACTGGTGCAAGTAATTTTGAAGATGGTCGTATTATTATTAACCGCTGGACTGATTCTCCTACCACGCATGCAACAATTGATGATTTGTTGTTGACTTGTAAAGGTTCTGGTGTCGGAAAAATGGTATGGTGTAATATTGAAAATGCACATATTGCTCGTCAAATTATGGCTTTAAGGTGCATCGACGGATTGTATAAAAATTATCTTGAAATTGTTATGTTAGCCTTTCTATCAAAAATAGTTTCCAAAGCTAACGGCTTGATTCCTGGCCTAAGTAGAGATGTTATTTTAAATATGACCTTTCCGTTACCACCATTTAATGAGCAAACTCAAATATATCACAAATCCAAAGAAATATTATCCTATACCCAACAGGTTGATAAAGAAACGGAAAAACTAATTGATATTATAAATATCACTAAGTCTAAAATCCTCGACCTTGCCATTCGTGGAAAACTCGTACCACAGAACCCGAATGATGAACCAGCATCTGTACTATTGGAACGCATCCGTGCTGAGAAAGAAGAACTGATAAAACAGGGGAAAATCAAACGTGATAAGAAAGAATCTATCATCTTCCGAGGTGATGATAACTCTTATTATGAACAATGTGGAAAAAAAATCGAATGCATTGATAGTGAAATAGTATTTGATATTCCACATAAATGGTCATGGGTTAGATTGGGCGAACTATTCCAGCATAATACTGGAAAAGCATTAAATTCTTCTAATACGTCAGGCACGAAAATGCAATATATTACAACATCAAATATGTATTGGGACAGATTTGAACTTACCCATTTAAAAGAGATGGTGTTTACAGATTCAGAGGTCGTGAAATGTACTGTTAAGAAAGGTGATTTGCTTGTGTGTGAAGGTGGTGACATAGGAAGATCTGCCATATGGTGTTTTGATTACCCTATGCGCATTCAAAATCATATACACCGCTTGAGACCATATACAACAATTTCAGTAAAATTCTACTATTATATATTCTTTTTATACAAGCAAACTGGACTTATCGGTGGTAAAGGTATTGGAATACAAGGATTATCATCAAACGCTTTGCATAAATTACTGTTTCCATTACCGCCACTTAGCGAACAATATCGCATCGTAGAAGCAATAGAAACAGTATTTGCACAACTAGATTCAATTTTGACCTCCGTATCATAAAAAAGCCGCCTTCAAACGAGGGCGGCTTTAATTCTACCAAGTTACTATTTTGTCAACTAAAGCTTGTTGCTCACTTGCTGTACGACGAAGATATATACGTGTAGTTTCTATGCTTTCGTGTCCCATAAGATCAGCGAGTAATGCTATATCATTGAATTTTTCAAGAAAATTCTTAGCATAGCGATGACGGAAGGAATGCGGATAAACAACTTTTTTGTCCAGCCCATATTTATCAGCATAATTTTTTAGCTGTTGTGATATTCCTCGTGGAGTAATTTTATCACCATAACGATTCAGGAACAAGTACCCTGAAGTACGATTTTGCTTCATTAAGCCACTCAAGTGTTTCATTTCTCAACATCTTGGGTATGTATAGCCTTCGCAACTTTCCACCTTTTGTTATAAAGGTCAAAATACCCTATTTCGACATGTTCAATTTTGATTTGTATAAGTTCACTCACTCGTGCACCAGTTGCAGCCAAATACCATACAACAAAATACCATTCCATATTACCGTCCTTTTTCAACTGGGTTTTCAGAAATTTGTAATCTGCATTACTAATAACATTTTCCAGAAAGTTTTTCTGTTGAACTTTAACCGCTTTAAGTTGAAGTTTTTCCTTTCCTAGATATTCAAGGTATTTGTTGATACCCTGTATTCGTAAATTTACTGTTTTCGGTTTGAAAAACTCCATAAGATAACCCTTGTATGCCAATAGATTATCTTTGCTTATCTTATCATAATGTTCATGAAAATAATTTACTGTCCATAGATAAGACGTGATGGTGTTTTCTGAAAGGTTTCCCTTTCTCAAATGTTCTTCAAAAGTGTTCAGTCTTCATAAAAAGACACCTCCGAGTAATAGATTTTACGGAATAAACCGCAAGAATATTATATCGGAGATGTGTTGACTACTCTTATTATGAGAAGATAGGTAATGACATTATTTGTATTGATGAAGAGTTACCATTCGACATTCCCCATAACTGGAGCTGGTGTCGTCTTGGAAACATAGGAGATTGGGCGGCTGGTTCCACTCCAAGCAGAAGCTATCCTGAATACTACAATGGGACAATTCCTTGGCTAAAAACAGGCGATTTAAACGATGGATATATCACTAATATACCAGAATCTATTAGTGAAGAGGCTTTAAAAAATACTTCCGTAAGATTGAATCCGTCTGGTTCTGTATTGATAGCGATGTATGGTGCTACGATAGGCAAACTTGGTATTTTAACATTTCCCGCAACAACAAATCAAGCCTGTTGTGCTTGCTCGCCTCTTGATGGAATTAATAATCATTACTTGTTCTATTATTTGCTATCACAAAAGGACAATTTTGTGTATCGCAGTGTTGGTGGAGCACAGCCTAACATTTCTAAAGAGAAAATAGTAACCACGCTAATGCCCGTTCCACCTTATGAGGAACAGCGTCAAATTCCTAGATAAAATCGACATTTTTTTTCGATTTAATAAGAGATATAGAAAAAAGTCTCAATTGAGGCTTTTCTATATAATTATAAAGTTTTTCTATTGTATGTACAATATTCAATTGTTCTTCTAATGGTGGCAAAGGTATTAGCTTATTAGAAAAATCCGAAATCCAATAACGTTTATGATTATAGCAATCACATTCTATACATTGCATTGCGTAAAAAGCATATTTTGTATTAATTAACTTTTCGTTTGCAGTTAGTATTTTCATAGCAGATGATTTCACTTTAAATGGAAAATCAACATATTTACTGTCGGTTGTAAAGTCATCAAAAATAATTACAGGTAAATCTGTTTTTATACCACTGGTTTCATTTGTATAACCAATTATAAATGATTTCCCTGCTGTTAATACCGGTATAGAATAGTCGTTTTTGTAATCAGTTGATTCAACGATATAAGGCGTGGGCTGTTCATATTCCAGCACATCTTTCAAACGAATAAATGACCAGTTCCTCGGTATACCAAATGGGATTTCATCTGCTATATTAACGATATTTTCACCGTTCTTCTCATAATAAGAGTTATCATCACCTCGGAAGATGATAGTTTCTTTCTTATCACGTTTGATTTTTCCCTGTTTTATCAGTTCTTCCTTTTCAGCACGGATGCGTTCCAATAGTACAGATGCTGGTTCATCATTCGGGTTCTGCGGTACGAGTTTTCCACGAATGGCAAGGTCGAGGATTTTGGATTTAATTTGTTGAATATATTGTTCGAGTTCAAGTTTCTTTATTTCAATGAAATTATTCCAATATAATGCTTCAGACACCATATTTGAAATCCGTACTTGTTCACTAAGCGGTGGTACTGGAATAAGAAACCTTCCCAATTTAGTAGCATTTATATTTGATTGATTAACTGCATCTGTTTTTACAAGTAAACAAATTTCTTTTGCATACTTACTATTCATTACACTATTAAGATATTCTGCATCTAAAAAAGAACGAATTCTAATCAAATATCCTGCATAAATGGCTGATACTTCACCACGATATATTGCTGTTTTTCCAACCCATTCTGAGCTATTTGTTCGATTGAAAAGCAAATCTCCATAAGTTAGTAAATATTTATCAATATCTTCTTTATCCGAAGAATAAACAAGGTCTGAATAATCAATTTCTCCCTGTTGAAGATTGCCCATACGCAAAACAGCAATTTCCCCTCTTGATGAAGATTTTTTAGAAGTTCCATAGGTAGATCTTGAGTTAGAGAAGACATTCTTGCCCACGCCCACCCTTCAGGCACTTCAAAAGGTATCTCATCTTCAATACATTTTATGCTACCGTCAGCGAACTTCTCATAATGTAAATTATCCTCACCTTTGAATATAATTGTATCATTCTTTATATCTTTGGCTTTGATTTTCCCATCCTTAACCATCCGCTGTTTTTCCGCACGGATACGTTCCAATAATACCGATGATGGTTCATCATTTGGATCCTGTGGCACTAACTTACCACGAATAGCCAAGTCAAGCACTTTCTCTCTTAATGCATTTGTCTCTATCACAGTTCAATACCTCCCAAAATCTCCTGTAGTTTGGAAATTGCCCCTGCAATAGCAGTAGCCTTATCCTCCATATCAGAAAGAAGTTCAGTAACTGTTCTATCATCTTTTTCTTCTAAATCTATCCATTTGAAATCAAGCTTTAATTGTTCACGTGAATAAACCTCTTCCGCTGTGAATTTTCTCCATCTTCCATTCGGATTTTCTTCTGAATATGTTTGTTTCCTATCTTTCATATGACCGGAACAATAACACTCCACGAAATCATCAAGATGTGCTCGTGTCATTGGCTTGGTTGCCATAGTGTGTTTAATACCTGTTCTATAGTCATATACCCAAATATCTTTTGTTTCTTTCCCTTTTTCAAAAAACAACACATTTGTCTTCACACCACCAGCGTAAAAAATACCAGTTGGCAGTCTAAGTATCGTATGCAGATTAAAGCCTTCAACAGTCTTTCACGAACCTTCGCAGTTGCATTTCCATCAGTCAGAACATTATCTGGTAAAACAACCGCAACTCTTCCTTCAGGTTTTACAATAGACATAATATGCTGTAAAAAAATTAACCTGATTATCTGAAGTCTTTATAAATTCGGGTCTGTTCGCATGTACCTCTACACTCCCTTGGGGTCTTACTCCAAACGGAGGATTTGCAAGGATTACATTAAACATAGTATCCGAAGTATCTAACAAAGAATCTTGACATACAATCGGGCTCTTAGTAGTTCCAATATCATGCAAGTACAAGTTCATTGATGCAAGTGTCACTACAAGTGGTGTATTATCCGCACCAAACAAGGCATGGTTTTTCAAGAAATTCTGTTTTGAAATCTCTTTACTTTGAGTCTTCATATGTTCAAATGCCGCCAGTAAGAAGCCGCCGGTACCACAGGCCGGATCTGCTACCGTTTCAGTAATTTTCGGATCTGTAACTTCCACCATAGCCTTTATCAATGCTCTAGCGTAAAATATTGCCCTGCACCACTCTTTTTATCCTGACCATTCTTTTCAAGAATTGCTTCGTAAATAGCACCTTTCAAATCGCCTTCCATCATATACCAGTTTTCACTAGATACCATTTCTATTACTTTAGCAAGCAATACTGGACGGTCAATTTTATTTGACGCTTTAGTAAATATGGTTCCAATCAATCCATCATCCTTGGCTAATTCCTTAAGTATTTCCTCATATTTTTCTACCAAGTCTGTACCATTCAACTCCACAATATCCCTCCACTTATATCCTTCTGGAATAGAACTTCCAAGACCAAGATTTTCCTTTTCATCATCCATCTTCAAAAAAAGAATATATGTAAGTTGAGTTAAATAATCCGTGAATCCGACACCTGCTGCCGCAAGAACGTTTGCAATATCTCCAACCTTCTTTACTAATGCAGCTTCACTTTTTGTTTGTATATTATCTGCCATATCTTTATGCCACCTTTAATATAAATTTTGATAATGTTTGCATTTCATTAGACAACGACGGAATTCCAAAACTCATGACACCTTTACGCCACAAATCAGTATCCACAGCATTTAACTCTGCAATGGATATCGCTCCTTCATTGAGTATATACTCTGCAATCAGTTTCATAATCTCTTTTTGTTCTTCTGTCAACACACGCTGAGCTTGTCCACAATACAGACTAAATCGCTGTGCATATCCGTTTAATAGACTTGTTAATTTCGTATTTTTACGATACGCAAAACGAACTATCTGAATCAAGTTTGTAAGCATATTAACATTTGATTTTATATCTAATTCTTCAACGCTACTTTCTGTATCAAGTAATTTGTAATTTTTCCATATCTGATAAATACCATATTGCTTGCTTTCTGCTAACAAACGTTCCTGCAACTCACATAACATCGTGTGCGTAATTAATACATCCTCAGAGTTATAAATAATTCTAAGTGCTTCAATGCTATCTTTATTTTCTAATAAAAACTTTTCAAAATTATCAATGTAATCTCTAGCAGATTCTTTTGAAAAACCTGCGTATAACAACTCATCTGTATCTGGGGATACAATATGATATCCTTTCTGCATCTCAAGCAATTTCTTTCGTGCCTGGATATTGCTAATCAGACAATATATAATACCCATTCTCATAGAATTATCATGGGATGGGCTTATATACTCCACCATAATTCCTTCTGAAAAGGCTTTGTTTATATTATTTGCAATTGTTCTTGGAGCAAATCCATAAGATGTAATAAAGTAATCCAAATGATGCCCAAACAATGCATCATCCTCATATCTTCTATTGATGGTTGCGCAATAATCTCTAAGAAGCATCATATTCTCATCACTTACTTCATTATGCGCCAAATGTTCTAACAAATTTTCTAAGGATAATATCTTACGCGTGCCATCAGGTGTTTTTCCAGGTTTCGGAATGCATTTTTCATGTTCTGTTACACCAACTGCATCAACAATATAATAGCATTCTTTTGTATGTGCATTTGGCGTCACCTCTTTCAACTTATCCTCTTTAATTACTCTACATCCACGTCCCTTCATCTGTGTATAGAGCACATCTGATTGCACATCTTTCATAAAAAGAACAACTTCCAAAGGTCTAACATCTGTTCCGGTTGCTACTAATGTTACAGTAACAGCAATACGAAAATCTTTCTCAATACGAAAATCTCTTATCAATGCATTTGAATCACCAGATGAATAAGTTATTTTTTTCACATAATTTTCAGGAACTTCACCATTCTCAAATTCACTTCCGAACACTTTCTTCGCAACATTTACAATCTCTGTTGCATGATTATCATCCTTGGCAAAGATTAACGTTTTTGGAATATACTCCCATTTTACTTCTCGCTCTGGATATAATTCGGTATAGATTGCATTCTTATAAGCCGTCAAAACCGTTTTCATTTGATTTCTATTGATAACAGATCTATCAAGTTGAGTCGGTGCATATTCAATCGTATTCGTAACTGCATATGTTGTAGTTTCTGACTTTCCCTTAGGTGCTTCGATAATTTCCGTTCCCGCTTCAATCGTACCTCCATGCTCCGTAACTTCTGTTGTTATTCTATACACGCGAGAAGGAACATTTACACCATCTACAACAGAATCATCATATGTATACTTTTCAATAACATTATTATTAAAATAGCTATATGCCTCTGGAGTTGGTGTTGCTGTAAGTCCTAACACTTTTGCACCAGAAAAATAATCCAATACTGCCTTCCATTTGCCATAAATAGAACGATGGCACTCATCTACAACGATTAGCTGAAAATAATCTGAGGGAAGCTTTAAATCACTTCCTAATTGCACCACTTCTTCAAGTTCTTTTTCTTCTGCCCTTTTTGCATTTTCATCCTCTGTATCTTCATTATCATCACTTAATGCCTGACCGGTTAATACAGCAAATAATTTTTGTATCGTAGATATAACAATATCCCCTTTGATATCGGACTCTTTTCTAAGACGATTGATTTTGTACAATTCGCTTAAAGATTGTTGCTTTTCTGTCCTATCAAATAAATTAAATTCACTCTCTGTTTGTCTTGCAAGATTATTTCTATCTACCAAAAACAATACTCTTTTTGTAGCTGTATAATTCAGCATACGATAAGAGGCTAAACAAGCTAAATATGTCTTTCCCGAACCCGTTGCAAGAATTGCAAGATTCTTCTTATTTCCACTTTTTAATGACTTTTCAAGATTTATCTCAGCTTTATACTGACACTCTCTTAAACCTTGTTTTTCAAGCAATGGCAGTGCACCAAATTCCGATTTCTTACCAATTAGCTGTAACATCTTTTTAGGTGAGTGCATCTCTGTCAATTCTTCATACTCACTATCTGGCACAAGCATATTTTTGTAATAAATTTTATTACCATTCGCCATATAGACAAGAGGAATAAGATTGTCAAACCACAAGCCATACCAAGGTTGAGGGTTAACAGCATAATCCTCCGCCTGCTTTTTAACATTTTCCCCTAATGGATTATCTTCTTTTTTAGCTTCGACAACCGCAATAGCCTTATCCTCTATGAATAGTAAATAGTCACTCTCTATATTACCGCGCATAATAGCTTCTTTTACTACCAATGTACTATTGGGTACATACTCATTTCTTGATACAATCTCCCATCCTGCATTATTTAATTGCTTATCTATTTTTACACGTGCGCGTTCTTCCGGTTTCATAGACCTGCCATCCTTTCGTATAAGGTTCTGATAATAAAAAAATTATCAGAAGTTCATATTCAAAAAAATCTGGTTTGATTATCAGTATAATACATTACAGCCCTTCAAAATACTTCTACCTCAACGTTGCCCCTATTTTACGTCTCTCAGTTAAAAGTATATCGTAGTTATCACTGTTACGTCATCAATCTTATACTCGACATCCACATCAAGATAATAATGTTTCTAGTGACGTTACAAGAGCATCCATACTTGATCTTTTGTGTTCATTCAGCACAGTATCAACTTCTTCAGAAATTTCATTTGCCACAACAAGTTTAACTCTTTTTTCCATAGCATCATTCCATAATTTCCCTTGTGATAAAAAGCAACCAGCAATCCTGTCAGACCACTTTTTATTTCCTCTAAATTCGGCTACATTAATATTCACACCAAATTCATTCAATATAGCATTTTCGTAAACACCTTATTATAGCAATCTTCTATCTCAGCATTAGGAGAACCATTGCATATGGCGTAAGTAACATTTCTAACATCAAGCAGTCCCTGCCTCTCAGCCTCGCTACCCGCATGTCTTCCCGCATCATCATTATCCAATAATACATGATATTTACATTGCAAATTTCTATAAAAAGATAATTTGTAAGGAAGATTTCCCGCCCCACCTATATAATCTATAATAAATGTTCCATTTTGAATTGCACGCTTTATTTTTGTACTCATACTTGGAAGTAATTTTTCCAATGCAATTTTGTCATCTTCTCCTTCAACGATTAAAGCATGCTCTGCATTTGTAAGATTATCAGATATATGAATTCCCAAAACATCTCTTATTTCTTTAATTTTCTTTACCGGTGTAGCTTTTCCATCATTAACGATAATATTTTCCTTCAAATTTGTTCTGTTAACAAATAACGGACTATGCGTTGTAAGTACAATTTGATGTGTTTGAGAAAGTGACATAATCGTATCATAAAGTTGACGTGCACTCTCTGGATGTAAGTGTGACTCAGGCTCTTCTATTGCCACCACAGAAACCCTATCAACACGAGCTGGAATATTTAATATAGCAAGTGCAGTTAAACTTTTTATTCCATCCCCCTTCTGCTGTATAGGTGTCGGAGTTCCGTCATCTATAATAATTTCTGTATTACGACGCATAGCAATACGCCGTCTTTCATTCTGAATATGTATCTGCACATTTCTGACAGTCGGTAAAAATTCTTGCAATGGTTCAATAATTTGATTTGAAATTCCATCTAAAATTCCTTGTTGCAATTCTTCAATTTTATTCATTGCATTAATATAATCCGGATTAGTATCTAATGTTTCTAACGACTTCTCTATAAGAGAATCTACAACACGCAGTGCATCATATTCTGTGCGGACAGCAGGAATAAAATTAAAATCTATTTTAAAACATACATATTCAATAATCTTCTTTTTATTATCTGCATCTGCAAAAGCTGCTGTTCCTCTTTTTGGAATATCTATTTTTGCAGCCGCTCCATTTGTCGAAACTCGTACAGGAATGCATCCACTAAGGCGTATACCTGTCATAGAGCGAATAGCCAAAATATCTTGTTCATCTAATTCAAAATTCAAGTCTATTGATGACCATCCATTGGGATTTTTTTCTTGTAAAGATATTGGATAATCTTTTTCCCACGAATAATGATTTTTTAAATATGGACGTACTGCTATTTGCAAAGAACGAGGATCTTTTGAATATATTTTCATAATATCCATTGCTAAAGTAAGTGCTCGAAGTATATTCGACTTACCTTCATTATTCTTACCTACCAACACAGTCATATTATTGGTCTTTATTTTGCGAGCCGTAGTAATACTTCTGTAATTTACAACTGAAAAATCAGATAATTTCATGCTATTCTCCTCCTAAGTTTTCCATCAACTCTACCACCACGTCACACGCATCCTCAAGCGCAATGTCTGTTGCATACTCAAAATCCTTCTGATAATTCTTCCACTGCTTCTGCATTACTTCGCTACTCTTAACCGTATCCATGATGCTACGGTACTCCTTAACCACAGTTGATGATCCACGCTTCTCTGTGGTAGCGTTCAGTGCAGCCCCTAACGCATCCGGCTCTATATTTGCATATTGCAGCTTGGCCAATATGTAAATATCGTAGTAATCTCTTGGTCTGGTATTCTGGTCGCCTCTAGATATGACTGTCTCCAGCTTTTCTGCCATAATAGTTTCCAAATTATACGCAAGCACCGAAATACTTCTATCCTCTAAGAGGAGTTTGAATTGATACTCTATCTCTTTGGGTGTAATCTTGTCCCCTGTCGTGATATCCAATTTCAACGGAACAGCCATTGGCGGATAATTTGCAGACAAAGAGACACGATACCCGGTATATACATCACCTTCTCGAATTTCTCCGATGCTACGAAACTAAAAGTTACGTCATCTTCTAATTCTATTTTGCAAATCTCTTCAAACATTTCCCGTACAGTCTGTTCATTGACAGGCAAGCCTTTTATGGTTGCATCCATATCCATAGTCGCTCTGGTATCAAGTCCCACCATCGCTGCAATCAAGAAACCACCTTTTAAAATAAAATTCTGCTGATATTTTGAAATAGATATTCGTTCCAGCAATCTCTCCAACATAAAATTCTGCATTACAAGCTGTGCGGATATATGTTTTTCCTTTGCAAGATTCTTTATAATCGCTTTTAACTGCATTGCATTTTTCATAACAACACCTCCAGATATGCTCTGAGTTTTTTCTCTACCTTTAAGGTTTTGCATACTCTGACAAAAGCGGAATATTTTTATCCGTTCTGGTCGCATAACGCTTAAACGCCTCCGTCACCACCTGAATATCCACATGACTATGTGGGCGTAAAATATCACAGAGCGTGCGCTCCACACTATAAGCCTTTACTGTATTTCCTCCTGGCGTAAGCACTTCTACCACTCCTAAATCATACAGCGCTTCCTTGCACTGCACACAGCGAATGTTTTCTTCTTTAGGTTTTGTCAAATTATAATTCGCCGGGAACGTCATGTAATACCTGTTCGGTGTTCTGTCGGTTAAATTCCAAAGAAACAATGCTGTTTCATGAGAATAGATTCCTCGTTTAAATCGACTCTGCAAATTAAAAATCTCATCATCCAAACCTCCGGCAAAATATAAACACCTCTTGCTGACTTTTCAATCATTCCCTTGTCGACAAGGTATTTGATATTTCCACGAGAAATACCTGCTGCAACCACCATTGCAGTAGTAACCGTACCATTATTCTCTTTTGCCATCTTGATAATTTCTTCAGTTGCTCCCACAATAGTTCCCTTTCTTTTTGTTGACTTCTGTGCTTATAATTATATTTCCGCATGGCATAAAAGTCAACACGAATACTTCTTTTTCTCTGTCTTTATTACTTAAATTATATACTTAACTGCATGGTTCACCATGACCTATACCATAGTCCACGGAATGGGCATACTTGCCCCTTGGTGCCTTTCCTCATGGCATAACAAATTTCCCCTATATTCTGTAAGTTTCCGGCTATTTTTGCGAATATGACATAATAATTGAAAACTCTGTTTTAAAAGTTATGCCATACTCCAAATGCCCCAACGGCACTGCCGGTGGGCGTTTCACGGGTTATGCCGCCTCTTGGTGGCATAACTCCTTTAACCTGCACTATTTTCGACCCTACTTTTTGTGGCAGATTTCATTCCTTCAATTTCGCCCAAATTTGCGTTTTAGATTCTTATCGTCCAACTCTCCCTCTTTCTCCTTACAACGTCGCAAATCGCCACAAACACGCCCACAGGGGCAATTCAACAACCAGCAGTCACATTTCAATAAGTGTTGCAATTCCAGAAAAGAAAAAGATACAATACTTACCTGTACTGCATCTTCTTTCTGCTTAACATTTCTCCTACTTTTCCTGCATTTGATCCTCATTCTCGCATAATCTTCTTGCTACTAATTACTTGGTGTAAATTGGTGTGGTTTTTCTTGATTAAACCTCACAAACCCTTGATAACACTGCGTTTTTGCCTGTGCAATCTTTTTGTGCCGTGGCAAATAAAAAGCACTTTAATTTTATCTTGCATATCTTCGTTTTTCCTTGTATATCCTTATTTTTCCTAGGTTTTATCACACTTTCACGACATCTAACCCAATGGTCTTATCCTAGCATAAAATCGCATATTTTACCATATCTCGGTAAGTAAAATGAG
>ENA-OQAN01000613-OQAN01000613.1-human-gut-metagenome-genome-assembly--contig:-NODE-613-length-18292-cov-1.760584_pt1 | contig 18292 bp, 25 predicted proteins | sample MGYA00242735_ERZ504527 | MGnify/ENA primary metagenome ERZ504527 (study PRJEB26092, sample SAMD00036230) | human gut metagenome | host: Homo sapiens | study: EMG produced TPA metagenomics assembly of... | reverse complement strand
CCTTACGGTAGTTTATTCTATTTCCCCACCTTGTATTATACGCGCACGTGTGTGAGAAAAAAGGGCCTGCGTCTGCTGCGTCTGCGTCTGCGTTTACGGCATTCACTCATAATGCCCTCCTCTTCAAAGCTCACCTGAAAGGCCAGTACGATGAAGGTGAAAGATACAGTACCTTGCAGGCATAAGATTATATATCTTACAAGCATAAGATATATAATCTTACACGTAATCTTTCCATATCTTCCACCCACCCTATCCGGGAAAACCAGCCTCGGTCCATAGAGAAAACATTTTGTTATTTTTCCCTCTTATTTTTGTCATACTTATACATAATTACTATCTTTGTGCCAAAATTAAACAAGAGAAGCGCATGATACAGAGTGAATATCCTTCCGTTTTGCTAATATACACAGGCGGTACGATCGGCATGATTGAAAATCCTGAGACAGGTGCACTAGAAGCCTTTAATTTCGACCAGTTACAAGACAATGTCCCCGAATTGAAGCGGTTCAACTATCGCATCTCCTCTTACCAATTCAATCCCCCCATTGACTCTTCGGATATGGAACCTGCCTTGTGGGCCAAGTTAGTCAAGATCATCAAATACAATTATGATAATTTTGACGGGTTCGTCATTCTGCACGGTACAGACACCATGGCATACACCGCTTCAGCGCTCAGCTTCATGCTGGAAAACCTGAGCAAGCCGGTTATCCTGACTGGCAGCCAGCTGCCCATCGGCATGTTGCGCACCGATGGAAAGGAAAATCTGATCACTTCCATAGAAATAGCCGCTGCCAAACATCCGAACGGCACTGCTATTGTACCCGAAGTATGCATCTTCTTCGAAAACCATCTGTTGCGCGGAAACCGTACCACAAAAATAAATGCGGAGAATTTCAATGCGTTCCGTTCATACAATTTCCCTTCGCTGGCGACAGCAGGCATCCACATAAAATATGAATATGACCGTATTCACAAAGCCGATCCCAATCTGCCATTAAAACCACACTATCTTTATGATACCAATGTAATTATACTGACCCTTTTCCCGGGCATCCAGGAAAACATGATCAGCAATATCCTGCATACACCGGGATTACGCGCAGTGGTATTAAAAACCTACGGTTCGGGCAACGCTCCGCAAAAGCCATGGTTCATCGAACTTCTAAGGGATGCCACTTCACGGGGAATCATCATTGTCAACATCTCCCAATGCTCTACCGGAACAGTGGAAATGGGAAGATATGAAACCGGACTCCATCTGCTGGACGCAGGGGTCATCAGCGGCTACGACAGTACGGTGGAATCCGTTCTAACCAAACTGATGTTCCTTTTGGGACACGGAAAAAGTGAAAGAGAAATACGTTACCAAATGAGTATTCCAGTAGCCGGAGAGTTTACGAAATCATAATTTATTGCGTTCCAATTATTATCCGGCGGGATGATTACAGAATCATTAAAATGGTGTAATCTACGATGAAAACTTAACGATTTTATAACATGTAATCTTTTTGTAATATTTGTTTCATCAAATAGTAATAAAAATGCTCCATCTTTGCAATGCTGATCAGAAAAGATTAGTTTTGTAGTATTAAAAAGATGGATATATGAACGATTACCGCATTTTAGTAGTTGACGATGAAGAAGATCTATGCGAGATTCTTAAATTCAATTTAGAAAACGAAGGGTATTTTGTGGATACAGCAAACTCCGCCGAAGAAGCCCTGAAGATGGAACTGACCCAATACGACTTACTGTTGCTGGATGTGATGATGGGAGAATTTCAGGATTCAAATGGCGAACATGCTGAAAAAGAATAAAGCTACCGCTTCTATTCCCATTATATTCATCACTGCTAAAGATACTGAAAACGATACTGTGACAGGATTCAACCTGGGAGCCGACGACTATATCTCGAAGCCATTTTCACTGCGCGAAGTTATAGCACGCGTCAAGGCTGTCCTTCGACGTACCAGTCCCACACAGGGAAAAGAAGTGCAGGAACAATTGCAATACAAAGGGCTTTTAGTCGACATCACCAAGAAGAAAGTCAGCATAGACGGTATAGAAATTTCCCTGACAAAAAAAGAATTCGAAATCCTGTTGCTGTTGTTACAAAACAAAGGCCGCGTATTCTCACGCGAAGATATTCTGGCTAAAGTATGGCAAGAGGAAGTCTATGTGCTGGACCGTACCATTGACGTCAACATTACTCGCCTGCGTAAGAAAATAGGCGAATACGGAAAATGCATCGTCACCCGCCTAGGATACGGATACTGTTTGAATGCGAATAACCTAACCTGTACCTTTCCATGACTATTGAATTATCCAGCCACGTCCTGTCATTCAACAAGAAACTATTCTTGTCGGTAATCTCCTTATTCATAGCATTCGCCATCTGTTTCATGGCATTCCAATATCGCAGGGAGAAGGAATACAAAATAGAGCTGCTGAACACACAACTCCAGAATTACAACGACCGCCTGAATGATTTTCTCCGTGGCAGGGATACGCTGAATATTCAACAATTGGACGACTATGTATGCGAACACACCTTTGAAGATCTACGTGTGACACTGATCAACAAGAATGGTACTGTAATTTATGACAATCTGGAAAAAGATCCCAGCCACTTCGAGAACCACCATAACCGTCAGGAAATAAAAGAAGCCATCACTTATGGCAGCGGCTATTCCATTAACAGACAATCGGAAAGCCTGGGCGGTGAATTTTTCTATTCGGCCAAGTATTATCCTAACCTGGACTATATCATTCGTTCGGCCCTTCCCTATAATGTCAGTCTGATGAGACACTTGAAAGCAGACTCCCATTATGTATGGTTTACACTGATAATCAGCCTGATATTAATAATTATATTCTACCGGTTCACACATAAATTGGGAATGTCTATCACCAAATTGCAACAATTCGCCATGAAGCCGACCGCAATGAACCGATAGACACTGATATGCAGGATACCTTTCCCAAAAACGAACTGGGCGAGATATCCCAACATATCATCCAAATTTACAAACGTCTGCATCAGGCAAAAGAAGATTTATATATCGAACGCGAGAAACTGATCACCCATCTCCAAATCTCGCACGAAGGTTTAGGCGTATTCAACCACCGCAAAGAAGAGATTCTGGTAAATAACCTGTTCACACAATATGCCAACCTTATCTCAGACAAAAATCTGAGTTCTACGGAAGAAATCTTCTCCATCCCCGAATTGCAGCCCATCACCCGTTTCATTACAAAAAACAAGGAACGCAGTATCGGCAAAGGAGAGAAACGGATGTCATTAAACATAGACAAAAACGGACGTATCTTTGCCGTGGAGTGCATTATCTTTCAAGATGACAGCTTTGAAATCTCCATCAATGACATCACTCAGGAAAAGGAGCAAGCACTTCTGAAAAAACAGCTGACACAGAACATTGCCCACGAATTGAAAACCCCTGTAAGCAGCATACAGGGATATCTGGAAACCATAGTAAACAACCCTACCCTGCCCCGTGAGAAAATCAATGCTTTTTTGGAGAGAAGCTATGCACAAAGTAACCGGCTGGCACATCTGTTACGGGATATCTCCGTACTTACCCGCATGGAAGAAGCTCCGAACATGATCGAGACAGAACCGGTAAACCTCACCACCATGATGCGGAATATCCTGAACGAAGTAACTTTGGAACTGGAAGAAAAGCAGATCACTGCCCACAATATGCTGCCTGAAAGACTGACCGTACAAGGCAATTCTTCCCTGCTATATTCCATCTTCCGGAATCTGACGGACAACGCCATTGCATACGCAGGAAGTCATATTTCCATAACCATCCGCTGTTTCCGTGAAGACGAACGTTTTTACTATTTCAGTTTCTCGGACACAGGCGTAGGAGTAGATCCCGAACATCTAAGCCGTTTGTTCGAGCGTTTCTACCGGGTGGACAAAGGACGTTCACGCAAACTGGGCGGCACAGGCCTGGGACTGGCCATTGTGAAAAACGCTGTCATTCTGCATGGAGGAACCATTTTCGCCAAGAACACCCCCGGTGGAGGTCTGGAATTCATATTTACACTGAGTAAAGAATGAGAAGATGACAAGCACCTGTTTCTAAATTTTCTTCAAAATTTAAACAGGCTCTAAAAAATAAAGAAAGATAATTGTTTTCTTAAATATAAACTGTATCTTTGCGGTGCATCGGTTCATTTATCTCCCCTCCGAGGTGAATGATTAAAAGGGAATCAAGGTGAGAATCCTGAACAGTCCCGCTGCTGTATGTTTCACTAAACGCATAAGCAAAATGCCAATAACCACTGGGATAATTTCCGGGAAGGTGCTTATAGCGGAAACGAGTCAGAAGACCTGCCTGTGCATTTATCAAATCTGAAGCTTTCGAGGAAAGAGCTTGGAACACTGAACGTAAGGGATGCCTTTAATCACATCCGCTATTTTCTCCGTTTCACTGTCCGGAAAAGAGTATCAGGTAAAAAGAACATTTATTTTAAAGTAAACTCTGCCAAGTTTATTTGGAATGCTCAGCCGAAGTGATTCGCCTGAGCATTATTTTATAATCCAAGTCAATACAAAATCGGGATGAGTGACATAACGGACCCGGTAACGTCCCTGCCGGCCTGTACGATATTCGCATGCCTCGAACTCCCCCTCTTCCGACAGGCTGAAAGGAAAAATACGAAGATGACGAATGAAATCCACCTCCTCTACTCCCATCAGTTGAACAGTGCCTCCTTGGCCGACCAATGGAGCAACAAAGCATAAACTTCATCTCCTTCCATCATTGTGGACTCTTCATCGGAACGAATAAAACGGGAAGCTACTTTCCGCACTCTGGTTCCATACTGCTCTATATCCATTCCCACCTCACAGGAAGAATGAAGCGCCACGCTACATAACCGCGAGTATGCGAGATGCTGATATACCGGCTTCCATCCTTTAGATAAGGCCTTCCCGAAGAGTAATAAGCTATCTCCTTTTCTTCTCCACACAAAGCCTTCAGCAGCACACGTACCGACAACCATTCATGCTTCCGTCTTTCGGAAAAAACAGCCAGTTTCTCCCTATACCAGTCTTTATGCTCCAACGATGCCAGCAGTTGTTCCGTTGTTTCATCAGACTTCCATATTCCAAGCAGAAATTCCCCTTCGCTATAAGTACGGTATAAAGGCATGATAAAATCTATTTCTTTCCTTCTTCCATTTCCATGGAGTGGGAAGGGTCAATGATAACTTTTACTTTCAAAATGCGGCGCGTATTCATTTCAAGTACCTCAAAATGATAATTCCCGTAATCCAACCGCTCGTGCAATACAGGAAACTCCCCTTTTATTTCCAGCAACAAACCGGCCAAAGTGTCCGCATCTCCTTCCACTTTCTCGAAAAGAGCGGGATCAGCTTTCATAATTTTATAAAAATCGGACAGTAAGGTTTTTGCCTCGAAGATATAGGTACGGTCATTCAGTTTCACATACGTACGCTCTTCATCATCGTATTCATCATTAATCTCTCCCACAATCTCCTCGATGATATCCTCCATTGTAACAATACCCGAAGTACCTCCAAACTCATCGACAACGATGGCAATATGGATCTTGTTTGCCTGAAAATCACGCAAAAGGTCATCAATCATCTTTGTTTCAGGCACAAAGTAAGCGGGACGGACCAATGTTTGCCAACGAAAGTTGTCGCCTTTGCCCAAATGAGGAAGCAAATCCTTTATGTAAAGAATCCCCTTTATATTATCCCGCGATTCGGCATATACCGGAATACGGGAATAGGCATTTTCCACAATGCATTTCAACACTTCGGAATAAGGGGTATTGATTTCCAAGTCCACCATATCCAGCCGGGAAGTCATCACTTCTTTGGCCGTTTCCTCACCAAAACGGATAATACCTTCTAGAATATTGCTTTCCTCTGAAATCTCACTCTTGTCCGTCAATTCCAAAGCCTGTGAAAGCTCGTCGACAGAAATATTATAATTCCTTTTTGCCACACATCTGTTCACCAAAAAGGAAGAACGGACCAGCAATGCCGACAAAGGTGAAAAGAATTTCTTTAAAAAAGAAATGGCAGGAGCTGCCTTACGGCAAAACTTCAACGTGTTCTGTGCCGAATAAATTTTAGGCATGATTTCACCGAAAAGCAATAGCAGAAAAGTAAGGACAACCGTTATTAGCAGGAATTCCAGAATCACGGAATTTCCAAAGTGTATGGTGCTGGCAAAAAAATAATTGCACAGCATGATAATGGTTACATTGACAAAATTATTAGAGATAAGAATAGTCGCTAACAAGCGTTCGGAATCATTCAGCAGGGCGCTGATACGCCTGTCCGAAGTATGTTTTCCTTCCTCTATCTCACTTAAATCAACAGGTGAAAGGGAAAAGAAAGCTATTTCCGAAGCAGACACAAAGCCTGAGGCATACAACAATAAAACAGCTAATAAGATAGCTATGATGCTCCTATGGTAGGAGCCGTTACGGTTACACCGTCAAATAAATCCGCCAAGCGGCATAAATACGAGTCAGGTCCAAGGAATCTGTTTTAGTTAAACATCAAGTCTCTTACTTAAAAAGGTAAATCGTCTGTCAGGCTATTATCCGAAGTTTGCTGTTGTTGCGGAGCTACTTGTGCAGACATCTGCTGCCGGGATACCGCTTGTGCCTGCACATATCCCGTACCCGGTTGCTGTGAGGCGTTACGCGGGGTCAACATCTCCATATTATCAGCAAAAATCTCGACAATGGTGCGTTTTATACCATTCTGATCATCGTATGAACGGCTACGGATTTTTCCTTCTATGTAGAGTTTGTCGCCCTTACGGACATATTTTTCCGCAGTTTGAGCCAGCCCTCTCCATAACACGATATTATGCCATTCCGTACGTTCGGGAACCTGTGTTCCATTCTGCAACGTATAGGCACGATCGGTGGTAGCCAACGAGAAGTGGCAACGGCAATGCCGGTATCCAAATATCTCACATCAGGGTCCTTTCCTACATTTCCAATCAAAATGACTTTATTTACTGACATTCTATTATTCCTTTTTAATTATTAGGCTCCAAAATTAGCGAAAAAAACTGATTCACCAAACGCGATACGGCAAATTTTATGCAAATCTTCCACGCTTATTCTCTGATACTTCGCAAAAGAAGCCGAATTCTCAGGGAGAATCACTTCATAAAAATTTGCGTAAATCACCCGGTGGGACAACACGTGCTTCACCCCTTTCCGCACCAGCCGCACTATGGGCTCCTCTCCCCCGGACAGCATCCCGCGAAACTGTGGCGATGCATACAGTTCCTCTTCCGTCCATTCACGATCTGTTTCTACCAAAGGCGGTTCATACAAATTTTTCCATATATCATTTCCGCTGCGCTTATGTATAAAGGTATACGCGCCCATGCGTACATATATATAATTAAAATAACGATTGGTCACCTTGATTTTATGTTGCTTCACAGGCAAAAAGCTGGCAATCCCCTTCAGGCGCGCCACACAAGAATCGCTTAGCGGACAAAACAAGCAGTCGGGCGCCACCGGAGTACACTGCAAAGCTCCAAAATCCATGATAGCCTGGTTATAGAGACCGGGACACTCACAGTCCAGCAACTCATCGGCAATCCGGACAAACAGTTTCTTTCCTTCCGTCGAATCAATGGGAGTATCAATGCCTAACCAGCGGGACAGTACCCGGTACACATTACCATCCACCACAGCGTATGGCATATCGTAAGCAAATGAACAAATAGCCGCCGCCGTATATTCCCCCACTCCTTTCAAAGCACGCACCCCGGCGTATGTTACAGGAAACCCTCCTGCCTCTGCCATCCTTCTGGCCGCAGCATGCAAATTTCTCGCACGAGAATAGTACCCCAGCCCCTGCCAATATTTCATCACCTCATCCTCATCGCTGCAGCCAGTGTGAACACATCAGGAAAACGAGTCACGAAACGTTGATAGTAATCATATCCCTGAGCCACACGGGTTTGTTGTAGAATAATCTCCGAAATCCATATCAAATAAGGATTTTTTGTCCTTCTCCACGGCAAATCACGTCCGTTTTCCCTGTACCAATCTATCAATTTTCTGCTAAAATTCTCCATATCAGTATTATATAAAAGTACATTCTATGCAATATTTCCGCAAAAGTAAACCAAGAAAATGGAAGAAGATGCTTTTTTTAGGAAATTTATTCTGAATATATTTCTTAAAGAGGGAGAAAAGCTATATATTTGCAGTCCAAAAAATTAAGATATAAGTATAACAATAATTATTTAGCGAAATGACTAAAGCAGATATCGTAAACGAAATTACGAAAAATACCGGTATTGACAAGGTGACAGTGTTAACCACACTTGAGGCTTTCATGGATACAGTAAAGGATTCATTGTCTAAAGAGGAAAATGTGTACCTGCGTGGTTTTGGAAGTTTTGTAGTAAAGAAAAGAGCTCAGAAGACTGCTCGCAATATTTCAAAGAACACTACAATCATTATTCCGGAGCACAATATTCCGGCATTTAAACCAGCTAAGACATTTACATTATCAGTAAAGAAATAATAAACAAGAGTATTAACCCATAAAATTTGAAGCTATGCCAAGCGGAAAGAAGAAGAAAAGACACAAAATGTCTACTCACAAGCGTAAAAAAAGACTAAGAAAGAACAGACATAAAAGCAAAAAATAACTTGTAGTCTGTCTGTGACGACAAATAAAGAACAAACCTTGCAAAGCAACAAAAGTCTTTCAGGTTTGTTCTTTGTTTAATGAGAAAAGTGAACAATTTAAGATTACAAAAGTGACAAGCGAACTAGTAGTAGACGTACAACCCAAAGAAATATCCATCGCACTCCTTGAAGACAAGGCACTGGTGGAGTTTCAAAAAGAAGGGAGAAGTGCTTCCTTCAATGTGGGAAATATGTATTTGGGACGGGTAAAGAAGCTAATGCCCGGCCTTAATGCCTGTTTCGTGGATGTCGGCTTTGAAAAAGATGCTTTTCTTCATTATTTAGACCTAGGTCCTCAATTTCATTCTTATCAGAAGTATCTGAAGCAAGTTTTAAGCGACCGTAAAAAACTTTTTCCTATCACCAAAGCTACGATGCTGCCTGACATCGAAAAGGAAGGAACAGTTTCAACCACCCTCCAACAAGGTCAGGAAGTCATTGTGCAAATTGTAAAGGAGCCTATTTCAACTAAGGGGCCCAGACTGACTTGCGAATTGTCATTCGCCGGACGTTATCTGGTATTAATCCCTTTCAACGATAAGGTTTCCGTATCACAAAAAATTAAATCAAGCGAAGAACGCGCCCGCCTGAAACAGTTATTGCAAAGCATCAAACCGAAAAACTTCGGAGTGATTGTACGCACCGTAGCGGAAGGCAAAAGGGTGGCAGAGCTTGATGCAGAGCTTAAAGTCTTGCTGAAACATTGGGAAGAAACAATCACAAAAGTACAGAAGGCTCCCAAACTGCCGGCGTTGGTTTACGAAGAAACCAGCGTACGGTGGCCATGCTGCGCGACCTTTTTAATCCGTCTTACGAGAACATCTACGTGAACGATGAAACGGTGTTCCACGAAATCAAGGATTATGTTTCGCTCATCGCCCCTGAACGGGCGGAGATTGTAAAGCTGTATAAAGGTCAGCTTCCCATATTCGACAACTTCGGTATTACCAAACAAATCAAGTCCTCTTTCGGAAAAACAATTTCGTATAAGAGTGGAGCTTACCTGATTATTGAACACACGGAAGCCCTTCATGTGGTGGATGTCAATAGCGGAAACCGCTCCAAATCTGCCAACGGGCAGGAGGCTAACGCACTGGATGTAAACCTGGGTGCCGCCGACGAACTGGCACGCCAGTTAAGATTGCGTGATATGGGTGGCATTATCGTGGTTGACTTCATTGACATGAATCTAGCAGAGAACCGGCAGAAACTGTACGAACGTATGTGCCAAAACATGCAGAAAGACAGAGCAAAACATAACATTCTGCCCCTCAGTAAATTTGGATTGATGCAAATTACCCGCCAACGCGTGCGTCCTGCCATGGATGTCAACACCAATGAAACCTGCCCCACCTGCTTCGGGAAAGGTAGCATAAAGCCATCCATCCTTTTCACGGATACTTTGGAGAGTAAGATTGATTACCTAGTCAACAAATTGAAGATAAAGAGATTTACGCTGTACATCCATCCGTACATCGCAGCATACGTGAACCAGGGACTGGTTTCCCTGAAGCGCAAATGGCAAATGAAGTACGGATTCGGAATAAAGATTATCCCCGACCAAAGTCTGGCCTTCCTGCAATATCGGTTCACCGATGTTCACGGTGAGGAGATAGACATGAAAGAGGAAATCGAAATCAAGTAAAGGAAAAGGGAGTGATCTTCAAAAGTCACTCCCTTTCTTTATTTCACTACTTTGGTATTCAAGGCTTGATTTCGAAATTTCACAAACTCGAACAACTTGTCACATTCTGCCGATTATAACTTGCCCAACCATCAACAAAACTGGCAAAACAACAGACCATCTGCTGCCTCTACTTTATTTGCCTTGCTTATAATCTTTCACTATTCCCTCCGCAATCCAATTTGCCAATGCCTGACGGTTATTCTTCAGAACCAGCCGCTGTTGGTCACGCTTGTTCCGGATATTTCCCAATTCCAGAAACACCGCCACAGGAGTCGTATTACGCAACACATACAAATTACGTTCGCTCACCGTCCCACGAAGCCACGGTTGCTGGTGCTTGTCATATTTCTTATCAAAGGTGCGATGCAAGTTGTTGGCCAACCGCCTACCCTTTGTACTTTTGGGAGCATTATAAAAAAACACATCCGTCTGCTGTCCTTTGCTGCGACTGTCCACATGAATAAATACGGCACGTTTGTAATTGCTCTTATCCTTCCGATATAGTTTATTCACCCAGTCACACCGTTGCTTCAAACGAGCCACCTGATTCAAGGGAATAGGATCCCCCATACAGGTCTCACGCTTACTATTTGCCAGAACATGACCGTCACGAATACCATCTTTCTTATCCTGAATGATGATATGTACCTTGGCGCCCCGCGATAACAGTTCACGCGCCAACCGCAGAATGATATCGTATGCATACTCATCTTCATGCAACTGACGTCCCTGATAGATACCTATAGCTCCCGGATCGGGACCTCCATGTCCACTCACCAAGTAGAAACAAGCTCCACTCAGTTCATTGGATGTAATCTTATAGGCGGCGTACTCCTTGCCCAATAAAGGTTCCTTGCCGGTACGAGGCTTTTTCTGCGCCAGAAGCGGTGATAAAGTAAGAAATAAAAATGTGATAAATAATAACCGATATTCTCATCACCTATTACTTTTCTCCTACCATTTCATCTATCTTCTTGCACAAAGAAGAGAACTCCTCTTCATTATACAAACGAGTCAGCATCACGATCTTTCCCGTCTTGTCAATCAACACATTACGGGTGATACCTGCCTTGCGATCCGCATACTTGGCAAAAATATCAGCACCCGGATCAAGACCCAAGGGATACGTCACACCAGTACGTTTGGCAAACGCTACTACGGTTTCCAAAGGTTCATCACGATCTATACCATAAAGGGCAAAGGCTTTATTATCCTTATGCTTCAACCAGATATCTTTTTCAATAAAAGGCATCTCCTTACGGCAAACCCCACACCAGCTGGCGGTAAACTGAAGCATCACTACTTTACCACGCAAATCAGAGAGTTTTACTTTTTGTCCGTCTGTCAACTCCATCTCAAAATCAGGAGCCCATATCCCCCACCTTCACTATATCAACCGGCTGCATCAGGAGTAACCTGCTGCGCCTTCACCGGCTGGTTCAACAAACACGCGCAAACCAGCAACATAAGACTCATAAACTTCTTCATCGTTATTCTCTATTTTTATATATTCGCTACAAAGATAGGCTATTCCATCATTTTTTCGTAATTTTGCCACCCAAAATAACTACCAACTTATCAAGAAGATGAATATTTTTTGGGATACAATCACTCATTATAATGCGGGTACGTGGATTTATCAAGTTATTATTACCCTTACCGGCATTATTTTAACCTGTTCTCTATTCAAAAAACCTACAAAAAAAATAAAGGTAGCAATGAAGTTATACCTTATATTCTTGAATGTATGGATAGCTGCCGTGTATTACATGATTTATTGTGAACCAAGAAGTTATAACAGTGCTTTGGCAGGATTTTGGGGGATCATGGCCATCTTCTGGATTTATGACCTGAAAGTAAACTACACCCCTTTTGATCGGACTCACAAACATACCGCACTAGCCGTCCTGCTTTGTATGTTGCCACTGGCCTATCCACTCTTCTCCATTATAAGGGGGATGAGCTTTCCCATGATGACCTCACCTGTAATGCCTTGTTCGGTAGCGGTTTCACCATCGGACTGCTGCTGGCATTTTCCAAACGAGTCAATATCTTTCTCGTCATGTTTCTCTGCCACTGGGCGCTGATCGGTTTCACCAAAACTTACTTTTTCCATATTCCCGAAGATTTTCTGCTGGCAAGTTCGGCTGTACCAGGACTTTATCTGTTCTTTAAAGAATACACAGCTTCCCATCTGCATACTTCTACCCTTTTCCGTGCCCGTATGATTAATCTCGCCTTAATTATTGCTTGCGGTGCAATCGGTGTACTGTTCATGATATCTATGGTATGCGAACTGGCTCAAGAACAGGCTTTATCGAAATAAAAACACGTCTTAATGAGGTACTTTGCAAAATCTTTCGTATTTTTTGCCAACAAATTGAGTTAATGTTTTAACAGGATGAACGTATTAGAACTAAGTGAACAGGAGATTATCAGACGAAACAGTCTGAATGAATTGCGCGCTATGGGCATCGAGCCATACCCCGCAGCTGAGTATGTAACCAATGCATTTTCTACAGATATAAAAGCTGAGTTCAAAGATGATGAGGAACCTCGCAAAGTATCGGTAGCCGGACGTATGATGAGCCGCCGTGTGATGGGTAAAGCTTCATTCATCGAATTACAAGACTCAAAAGGCCGTATCCAGGTATATATCACTCGTGACGACATCTGTCCGGATGAAAATAAAGAATTGTACAACACAGTGTTCAAACGTCTGCTGGACCTTGGTGACTTCGTTGGTATAGAAGGATTCGTATTCAGAACCCAGATGGGTGAAATCAGTATCCACGCTAAAAAACTGACCGTACTGTCCAAGTCTATCAAACCACTTCCTATTGTAAAATATAAGGATGGGGTCGCTTACGATAAGTTTGAAGATCCCGAACTGCGTTACCGCCAGCGTTATGTGGATTTAGCCGTAAACGAGGAGGTAAAAGACATCTTCATCAAACGCAGCAAGGTATTCAGCTCTATGCGTGAATATTTCAACTCAAAAGGTTATATGGAAGTGGAAACTCCGATTCTGCAATCCATTGCCGGCGGAGCAGCCGCACGTCCGTTCATTACTCATCACAACGCACTGGACATGCCGCTGTATATGCGCATCGCCAGCGAATTGTACTTGAAAAGACTTATCGTAGGTGGTTTCGAAGGTGTGTATGAAATAGGCAAGAACTTCCGTAACGAAGGAATGGACCGCACACACAATCCGGAATTCACCTGCATGGAAATATATGTTGCCTACAAAGACTATAACTGGATGATGGAGTTTACAGAAAAGATGATTGAAAAAATCTGTCTGGATGTAAATGGAACCACTCAGGTAAAGGTAGGCGACAACATTATTGATTTCAAAGCCCCGTACAAGCGTGTCACTATGCTGGATTCCATCAAGGAACACACCGGCTATGACCTGACAGGCATGAACGAAGAACAGATACGCGAAGTTTGTCAGAAACTGAACATGGAAATTGACAATACAATGGGTAAAGGCAAGCTGATTGATGAAATCTTCGGAGAATTCTGTGAAGGTACTTACATCCAGCCTACTTTCATCACCGACTATCCGAAAGAAATGTCTCCGCTGACAAAAATACACCGCAGCAATCCGGAATTTGACAGAGCGCTTCGAACTGATGGTAAACGGCAAGGAACTGTGTAACGCATACTCTGAACTGAACGACCCGATTGATCAGTTGGAACGCTTCGAAGAACAAATGAGACTGAGCGAAAAGGGAGATGACGAAGCGATGATTATTGACAAGGACTTTGTCCGTGCGTTGGAATATGGTATGCCCCCACTTCGGGATGGGTATCGGTATGGACCGTCTGACGATGCTGATGACCGGGCAGTCTACCATTCAGGAAGTATTGTTCTTCCCCCAGATGCGTCCCGAAAAGGTTACTCCGAAAGACACTCCTGCCAAATTTATGGAATTGGGAATTTCAGAAGACTGGGTTCCTGTCATTCAGAAAGCAGGCTATAACCTGGTGAGCGATATGAAAGAAGTGAATCCGCAGAAGTTGCATATGGACATTTGCGGAATCAACAAAAAATATAAATTGGAACTGACCAATCCTACGGTGGACGAAGTTGCCGGATGGATTGCGAAAATTGAGAATTGAGAATTTAAAGATTGAGAATTATTCCAATTGTCAATTATCCATCATAAATAATAAGCATGAAATTGCCCGGTAAAATAGCGATAATGGGTGGTGGCAGCTGGGCCACGGCTATTGCAAAAATAGTCTTGGCTCAGGCTGAATCAATCAACTGGTATATGCGCCGCGATGACCGAATTGAAGAATTCAAGCGTTTGGGACATAATCCGGCTTATCTGACAAGTGTGCGCTTTGAAATAAAGAACATCAACTTTTCATCAGATATTAACAAGGTGGTAAAGGAATCGGATACTCTGATATTTGTTACCCCCTCTCCTTATCTGAAAAGCCACCTGAAAAAGCTGAAAACCAAAATAAAGGACAAGTTCATTGTCACTGCTATCAAAGGTATTGTCCCTGACGAGAACCTGATTGTTTCCGATTATTTTCACCAGGTATACGGTGTTCCCGAAGAGAATATAGCCGTCATCGCCGGTCCGTGCCATGCAGAGGAAGTAGCCTTGGAGCGTCTTTCTTACCTTACTATCGGATGTAAAGACATTGACAAGGCGAAAATATTTGCCCGCCAACTGGCCGGACATTATATAAAAACTTCTGTAAGCCCGGATGTGGCAGGTATAGAATATGCTTCTGTGTTGAAGAATATTTATGCCATCGCCGCCGGAATTTGCAGCGGTCTGAAATATGGAGACAACTTCCAGGCCGTATTAATATCGAATGCCATTCAGGAAATGAACCGCTTCCTGAATACCGTACATCCCGTAGAACGTTCTATTGACGATTCCGCCTATCTGGGTGACCTGTTGGTAACGTCTTATTCCAATTTCAGCCGGAACCGCGTATTCGGGACCATGATTGGTAAAGGTTATTCCGTAAAAAGCGCACAGATAGAAATGGAAATGATTGCCGAAGGATACTACGGAACGAAATGTATCAAGGAGTTAAACAAGCACTTGCACGTGAACATGCCTATCGTAGATGCCGTATATAATATTTTATATGAGCGCATCTCGCCCATGATTGAGATTAAATTATTAACTGATTCATTCAGATAAAATATCAGATACAATGAAGAATATTAGTTTAAACATCGACAAAGTAGCCGGTTTTGCTTCTAAGGAAACAATCGCTGCTTACGAACCTCAGGTGAAAGCCTGCATGGAAACATTGGAAAACGGTACAGGTAAAGGTAATGACTTCTTGGGTTGGTTGCACTTGCCATCGTCTATAACAGCCGAACATTTGGCTGACTTGAAAGCTACTGCCCAGGTTCTGCGCGACAACTGTGAAGTAGTAGTAGTAGCAGGTATCGGTGGAAGCTATCTGGGAGCACGGGCCGTAATCGAAGCTTTATCCAATAGTTTCCAATGGTTGAAAGCAAAACAAGACGGACCCGTCATCGTATTTGCAGGCCACAATATCGGCGAAGATTATTTGTTCGAATTAACTGAATACCTGAAAGGTAAAAAGTTCGGTGTAATTAATATTTCCAAATCTGGTACTACTACGGAAACCGCTTTGGCTTTCCGTTTGCTGAAAAAACAGTGTGAAGACCAGCTTGGAAAGGAAATGGCGAAGAAAGTGATTGTTGCCGTTACAGATGCCAAGAAAGGTGCTGCACGTGTTACAGCAGATAAAGAAGGATATCAGACTTTCATTATCCCCGATAATGTAGGTGGCCGTTTCTCTGTCTTGACTCCGGTAGGTTTGTTGCCTATCGCAGTGGCAGGTTTCGACATCGAAAAATTAGTGGAAGGCGCACGCACAATGGAAACAGTATGTGGGCCGCTACTCCGTTTGCCGAAAACCCTGCTGCCGTTTATGCCGCTACCCGCAATGAATTGTATAAAAACGGCAAGAAGATTGAGATTTTGGTAAACTTCAATCCCAAACTGCACTATATGAACGAATGGTGGAAACAATTGTACGGTGAATCCGAAGGCAAGGACGGTAAAGGTATTTATCCGTCTGCCGTCGACTTCTCTACCGACCTCCATTCTATGGGACAGTGGATTCAGGAAGGTGAACGTACTATCTTCGAAACAGTTATCTCTATCGAAAAGCCGGAACATACACTTCAAGTTCCTTCGGACAGCGAAAATTTGGATGGCTTGAATTTCCTGGCAGGAAAGCGTGTGGACGAAGTGAACAAGATGGCAGAACTGGGAACTCAGCTGGCACACGTTGACGGTGGTGTACCCAATATGCGACTGATTGTGCCCGAGCTGAATGAATATTATCTGGGAGAAATCATCTATTTCTTTGAAAAAGCTTGTGGTATCAGCGGTTATTTGCTGGGAGTAAATCCGTTCAACCAACCGGGCGTGGAAGCATACAAGAAAAATATGTTTGCTTTGTTGAACAAACCGGGATACGAAGAAGAGTCTAAAGCCATCCAAGCTAGATTATAATCGTCAAGAACCTATAAAGAATGCCATTTATCAATGTCATTCTGAATGACAGTGAAGAATCTGAAAGCATCCACCAAGTGCTTGCAGATTCTTCACTTTGTTCCAATCCAACGGTCACAACCGTTGGAAGTAATAATTATACATTTATTCTATGTTTAAAGAAGCGATAAATAACTATCTTCATGCTCATGGATACGAATCCATCGACCTGAAAGCCGTATTATTCGATATGGACGGAGTGCTGTTCGACTCCATGCCCAACCATGCTGAAGCATGGCATAAAATAATGAAACGCTTCGGTTTCGGCCTCAGCGAGAAGAAGCTTATATGCACGAAGGGCGTACCGGTGCATCTACGATCAATATAGTAAGTCGCCGGGAGCGTGGGCATGATGCTACAGAAGAAGAAATAAAAGCCATCTACCAAGCCAAAACTGAAGAATTCAACAAATGCCCCAAAGCAGAACGAATGCCCGGCGCACTGGAAGTATTGACTAAAATAAAGAGCGAAGGACTGACTCCGATGGTAGTGACCGGTTCGGGACAAACTTCGTTATTAGACCGGTTAAATCATAATTTTCCGGGCATCTTCCAAGCAGACTTAATGGTTACCGCCTTTGATGTGAAATATGGGAAACCAAATCCGGAACCGTATCTGATAGCCCTAAAGAAAGGCGGCTTCAAACCCAATGAAGCGTTAGTAATAGAAAATGCACCACTAGGTGTACAGGCGGGAGTTGCCGCCGGTATTTTTACTATCGCCGTGAATACAGGACCATTGCACGACAATGTATTACTGAATGAAGGAGCGAATTTACTTTTTCATTCCATGCCCGACTTCAATAAAAATTGGGAAACACTACAATCTGCATTAAAACAAGATTAAATTTTGCAAGAATTCTTCACAATCAATAAAAAAGAGCTCCTTGCTTTCACCTAGATGAAAAACAAGGAGCCCATATTATATAAAAAATCACAGCCTATCAAAATACCTGAACCTACTTTAAAACTTTGCGTAACCAAGGAATAACCAGTTCGTTTTTAAAATAATGAGAAGGGGGATCTACATTGACCGTTTCGAAATAGGTCTTTGAATCCAGTCCTTCATCAAGGTGCTCCACATCTTTTCTAACTGCCTTATCAGCAAACTTCGGATAATGATGAAACTCCGCATTTTCCGGTTTTCCACTAGCAGTATAAGCAGATTGCACCAAACGGAAATCACGGTCCAACCCTCCCTCTGTAAAAATGATAGGACGAGGAGCTAATGACGCAACAACATCTGGAAAATTAAAATACCTCCAATAACCAGGTATC
>ENA-OQAN01000609-OQAN01000609.1-human-gut-metagenome-genome-assembly--contig:-NODE-609-length-18348-cov-3.164700_pt1 | contig 18348 bp, 17 predicted proteins | sample MGYA00242735_ERZ504527 | MGnify/ENA primary metagenome ERZ504527 (study PRJEB26092, sample SAMD00036230) | human gut metagenome | host: Homo sapiens | study: EMG produced TPA metagenomics assembly of... | reverse complement strand
ATTTACGCTTGTTTTGATTTGCAACACTAAGATAAGTGAAAAATCTGACATGGCAAAATCCTGAGCAACTTTTTTGTTGCTCAGGAACTTATAAATAAAGTTAAATCAAAGTGTTGCGGAATTAAGGGAATTAAAAGTATGAAGAAAAAATTCTATGGAGCCTTCTGTTAGGAAGTGTACTTCTTACAGGGGGTATGGTATCTTGTTCTGATTACGATGATGACATTAACAGCTTGAACGACCGTGTTGCAGCAGTTGAAGAAACTGTAAAGGGACTTCAAGAAAAGATTAATGCAGGATGCGTAATCACAAGTGTCGACCCAACAGAAAATGGAGTTAAGGTAACATTAAGCAACGGTGAATCATTCGAGTTGTTAAATGGCGCTCCAGGAGCAGCAGCTACAGTAGAAATTGGAGAGAATGGAAACTGGTTTATCAATGGTAAAGACACAGGCAAGCCATCTAGAGGTGAAAAGGGTGAACAAGGAGAACCTGGAGATAGTGGAACAGCAGCTACTGGTAAGTACTACAAACCCGGAGAAAATGGATATTGGATTGAAGTTACAGTAGGTGCAGACGGTAAAGAAACAGAAACAGAAACAACTATCAGCTGGACTCCAGAAGGAACAATGACAGCTGTATGGGATTCTGAAAATGGCAAACTGTTAGTAAGCAATGTTAAAGGTTATAATGGAATCTTAAGCATTTCATTAACATCTGAATTGAAGTCATTGGTATTCCAACCTGAATTCTATTACCAAGGAATTGAGCAATGGAAGCTAAAACATTCAATTACACAGAAAAGGGTGTTAAAGAAGTTAATGCTGATGATGATTTTACAACTGATGCACCAACAGAACTTGATGGTGTTGCAATGACTCCGGGATTAGTTGCTAAATATCACATGAATCCATCTTCTGCAAATTGGAAAGACATCAAATCACTGAGCTATATATCAGATGATAAGAACTATACAAGAGCTGGAGGTGTAGTTAAAGCCAATGTTTTTGATTGGGAAGGTGAAGAAGGTATTTTAACTGTTCACTCTCAATTGACAGATGGTACAATCAAAGATATCCAAAACGATGGTAAAGTTACTGTTTTAGCTTTACAAGCTAATTACTCTGGAAGTGAAAAAGATACAATCATCACTTCTGACTACGCAGCAGTGAAAGCAACAAATTACAAAGACATGGTACTTGCCAATGCCGCTTTAGGCCAACCGGTACATACTATGCACTTATATACAAATGCACAAGATGCAATCAACAATGCAGCTAGTCATGAAATCGTATGGAATCATGAAGGCTTAGATGTTGCAACATTAGTTCAAACACATTACGATGACAGCCAAAACAGCCATGTTGCATGGGATGTAACAGCAGCAGATAAGACTGTTGAAGACTATGGATTCAAATATAGCTTCGAACTTGTTGGTTATCACAAGGGAAATAACAGAACATCAGAGAGTGCACATGCTGTCATGAAAGGTTCTTTATTGAAACCTTGTATGCCAGTAGACGGAAAACAGCCAACATGGGATGCCGCAGAACAGAATAAAGCGGAAAAAGATCGTGAACCATTGGTACGTGTTATCTTAACAGATACTGTAAGCAATAAAATAGCAGCTGTAGGATACGTTAAATTCAAAATTGTTGAAAAAGCTACACCGACAGAAAGTGAAGTTATCTTGACTCCTGAATTTGGTTTCAATTATGAATATACTGTAAATTGTACAGAAACAGAAAAGCCATTGCAGATCGAATGGCATGACTTCGAAGAAGATATTCTTGCACAACTTGAAAAGCAAGGAATTTCTAAAGAAGACTTCCACACTAACTTCGAGTTGGATGGTGGCAACGATGACGCAACTCAGTATGATGGTAAGCTTGCTACATCAATGTCTACTTCTAAGAAAGGTATTGTAAAACAAACCATTACAGATACAGGCGCTGAAGAAACTCAGATTATCACTTGGACTCTGAAGAACAATGAAGCTTATCAATTGTTCAAGAACAATAAATCAATCTCTGTAATCGTTCGTTATAGCAAAGAAATCGAACCTAATGTATATCAGTTCGTATATGTAACATTAACTTGGACTCCTAATCCACGTAACGTACAGCCAGCTGGTACTTTAGAAAACTCTGATAAGATTAAGAATTATTGGTATGCATATAATTCAGCAACTCCAGGTAGCGGATACAGTGATATCCATGCAAATGTTGAGACTGTAGGTGAAACAAATGCTGATGATGAATTCAAATCAGATATTTTGAATACATTCGATGGCAATAACGTAACTGTTTCAGGTGTCAATGCAGTATATACAGCATTCCAAGATGCTAACTTAACCAAAACATTTACATTTGTTGATCCACAAAGTACTGATATGACTCCTGTAAAAGGTAATTCAGGTACTATGTACGATATTACAGTTGGTGATAATGGAACAACATTATATGCAAACGTAGTTAACAATCCTCTTGTAAAACAGGCTGTAGTTAAGATCAATGGTTCTATTTTGGAATATCAAGGCAAAGATAATGAAACTCTATATTCGTTTGCTAGAGATATTTTGAATGCAGCAGATCATGCACAATTCGTGGCTAACAATGAAGGCAAGAAAACATTTACAGCACAAATTCAGATTAATGCTGAAAACTGTAGTTATGTTCCATTTGAACTTGAAAACAATGAATTCTTTGCTAAGTTCTTACGTCCGATTACTATCAGTGACCCACATGAAACAAACTTTGTGGACGCTACAACAGGTGGTGCTAAAGCTGATTTGAAATTGACATTTGTAGACTGGCGTGATCATAACTTTGATAATGCATCTGTTACTAAAGGTCAGAACTATTATAAATATTATGATGTTGAATCAATCGCACAGAATGGCGATATTATGACTGACTTAAATGGAACAACAGGTGTATTTGACAGAAAGTTAAGTGATGTAACAGGAAAAGTTAAATTCACATTTACAGCTCCAACAAAATCTGAAATCCAAAATGGTAATGGTATCGTAAATCACTATTTCGGTACATTAAACTATGAAAATAATGGTACGACTGTAGGCGATTTCCAGATTAAGGTTCCATTTGATGTAACATACGATTGGGGTACAATCCAAGTATATGTAATATGTAAGATTTCTCAGACTGAAGCTAACTAAGCATAAGCCTAGAATTCTAGAAATAATTAAAGTAAGGGGCTCAAAGCCCCTTACTTTTTATACCTAAGTAGGAAAAAATGAAAAAAATTAAAATATCATTGCTATAGCAATTTGCTTATTAAGTTTTTTTTTCATGCCAATCAGCTGATAAAAATCAGCAAAAAAGATTCAGACACAACTGAACTAAATAGTTTTGTAAGTGGACTGGTAAAAGAAGATACAACATCTGTTGAAAAATTAGTAAACACATATATGACTTATGCACAAAACAAGCAATACAGTGAAGCTGCTGCAATGCTTTTTAAACCAGATACAACAGATATATGGAATGAGCCAGTACCTCTAGACAATGATGAAATGGAATCCGTAAAGGCCGTTCTTAAACGTTTTCCAGTTCTGAGCTATAAGATTACAAATATGGAATTCCGAACTGCAGTCGACAATGAAATAAAATGTTCATTTGTAATGAATGACTCATTAAACATAACAAGCAGTTGGACTTTCAGACCTATGAATTATTTAGGAGGATGGCGCCTCTGTTTAATGAAATGATTCCACATATTATAGCGATAATATGCAACTCTCTTAAAAATATTAAACCATACCAATGATTTAACTTTTTAAATAATTACATTATGCATTGGAATAAATTATTAACACTATTAGCAATTGGATTAATTCCAATAACAGCTAAATCACAAGTAGTACAATCTTCAACTGAAGGAAAAACAGAGTTTGTTCCTCATTGGTTCATGCAAGTACAAGCCGGTGCAGCACACACACGTGGCGAAGCGAAATTCGGAGACTTGATTTCTCCGGCAGCTGCTATCTACGGCGGCTATCAGTTTACACCGCTCTGGGGATTGCGTGCCGGAATAAGTGGTTGGCAGGCTAAAGGAGGATGGGTATCCCCACAAAATGCCTATAAATACAATTACTTACAGGGTAATGTAGACGCTACACTAGATTTGAGCAACTTGTTTTGTAGTTATAATCCTGACCGTTTCTTCAATGCATATTTATTTGCAGGTGTAGGACTAAACGGAGCTTTCAATAACGATGAAGCTGTAACACTGGCTAACAAAGGCTATGATTTGCGTTACCTATGGACAGATAATAAGATCAGTCCGGTTGGCAGGTTCGGATTAGGTACAAACCTACGATTAACCTCTAACCTTTTCTTCAACATCGAAGTAAATGCCAATGTTTTGTCGGATAAATTCAATTCAAAGAAAGCTGGCAATGTAGACTGGCAGTTTAATGCGCTTGCCGGATTTACTATCAAGTTTGGAAAAACTTCACGCAAAACAGAACCTGTTTACTATGAACCGACTCCGCAACCGGCTCCCGTTGTAAAAGAAGAGCCCAAACCGGTACAGCAACCTGCTCCGGTAAAACAGGAAAAGGTTAGTATGACAGAAAATATCTACTTTGCACTTAATTCTTCCGCTATCCGCAATGAAGAAAAAATGAAGATTGAAAAACTGGCAGAATTCATGAAAGAACACACTGAATGTAATATTACTATCAGTGGATATGCAGACAAGCAGACTGGTAATGCAGATATCAACATGCGCCTTTCTAAGAAACGTGCTGAAAATGTAGCTACCCAACTGAAAGAAATGGGTATCGACAGCCAGCGTATCACGGTCGATTACAAAGGTGATACCGTACAGCCATTTAGCACACGGGAAGAAAACCGCGTAAGTATCTGTATAGCTGAATAACAAAACCCTTTAATTCTTCATAACATGTAAGGAACGTCACTCTCCTATTCCCTAGGGAGAAGATGACGTTCCTTTTTTAGTTTTTGTACACGATGATGCTTTCCGAATGATGAATAAATCACTATCTTTGCGCAAACTGATAAATGTCAGGAAATACAAAACCATATATACACATGAAAATAGAAGATAAACTGACTGCCTCCGTCATCAACGGGGTAAAAGAATTGTACGGTGCAGAAGTGCCTGCCAAAATGGTACAATTACAGAAAACCAAGAAGGAGTTTGAAGGTCATCTTACGCTTGTGGTTTTCCCTTTTCTGAAAATGTCGAAGAAGGGACCGGAGCAAACAGCACAGGAGATCGGTGAATATCTGAAAAAGAACGAACCGGCTATCGCAAATTATAATGTCATCAAAGGATTCCTGAACCTGACTATCGCATCGGATGTATGGGTTGAACTGCTGAACCGCATTCACGCTGATGCTCAATGGGGCATTCAGAAAGCTACCGAAGATGCTCCGCTGGTAATGATAGAATATTCATCACCGAATACAAACAAGCCGCTGCATCTGGGACATGTCCGCAATAACTTGCTGGGTAACGCACTTGCCAATGTAATGGCTGCCAACGGAAACAAGGTCGTAAAGACAAATATCGTAAACGACCGTGGTATCCACATCTGTAAGTCAATGCTTGCATGGCTGAAATATGGTAACGGAGAAACTCCTGAATCATCAGGCAAGAAGGGTGACCACTTGATTGGTGATTATTATGTGGCTTTCGACAAACATTACAAGGCTGAAGTAGCTGAGTTGATGGAAAAAGGCTTGAGTAAGGAAGAAGCAGAAGCTCAATCACCACTGATGCAGGAAGCTCGTGAAATGTTGCGTAAATGGGAGCAAATGACCCTGAAATCCGCGCTTTGTGGAAGAAAATGAATGACTGGGTATATGCCGGATTCGATGAAACATACAAGATGATGGGTGTCAGCTTCGATAAGATATACTACGAATCTGAAACATATCTGGAAGGTAAGGAAAAAGTGCTGGAAGGACTGGAAAAAGGTTTCTTCTATCGCAAAGAGGATGGTTCTGTATGGGCTGATCTGACTGCTGAAGTCTTGACCACAAGCTGTTGCTGCGTGCCGACGGTACTTCTGTCTATATGACTCAGGATATTGGTACTGCTAAGCTTCGCTTCCAGGATTTCCCGATCAACAAAATGATTTATGTAGTAGGAAACGAACAGAATTATCACTTCCAGGTGCTTTCTATTCTGCTCGATAAGCTGGGATTTGAATGGGGTAAGGATCTGGTTCACTTCTCTTACGGTATGGTGGAACTGCCGGAAGGTAAGATGAAGAGCCGTGAAGGTACGGTAGTAGATGCAGACGACCTGATGGAAGCAATGATAGAAACAGCGAAAGAAACCAGCAGTGAACTGGGTAAGCTGGATGGCCTGACTAAGGAAGAAGCTGATGATATCGCACGTATCGTAGGTCTGGGTGCGCTGAAGTATTTCATCCTGAAAGTGGATGCTCGCAAGAATATGACATTCAACCCGAAAGAATCTATCGATTTCAACGGTAATACAGGTCCGTTCATCCAATATACATATGCTCGTATCCAGTCTATCTTGCGTAAAGCTGCTGAAGCTGGTATCACTATTCCTGCTGTTATACCGACAGGTGTGGAACTGAGTACAAAAGAAGAGGGACTGATTCAGATGCTTGCTGACTTTACAAACGTGGTACGCCAGGCCGGAAGTGACTATAATCCGTCTATTCTTGCTAACTATGCGTACGATCTGGTAAAGGAATACAACCAGTTCTATCACGATTTCAGCATCCTACGTGAAGAAAATGAAGCATTGAAGGTGTTCCGTCTTGCTTTGAGCCAGAATGTAGGAAAGATCGTCAAACTGGCAATGGGACTGCTCGGTATTGAGGTTCCTGAACGTATGTAATTAAGACATTAATCATACACTATCTTTTATTCACCACGGATTATACAGACTTCTACACATATGTGTGAAACTTCTGCATAGTCTGTGGTGAATTGGTTTATTGATATCGCTATTATACAGATTATGGCAAAGCAGCAGAAATTTTATGTAGTATGGAAAGGAGTGGAACCAGGAATATATACATCGTGGACCGACTGTCAGCTACAAATTAAGAACTACAAAGGTGCTATTTATAAATCGTTCACTACACGTGAAGAGGCAGAACATGCTTTCGCTACTCCTGCTTATGTGTATCTGAAGAAAAGTCAGACAGCAACACACGAACCGGAAGAGAAAAAAATCCCTGAAAATTTCGATTTAAACTGTCTGGCCGTAGATGCTGCATGCAGCGGTAATCCAGGACCAATGGAGTACCGGGGAGTGTATTTACTTACCGGACAGGAAATTTTTCATTTTGGACCTATGTATGGCACAAATAATATCGGAGAATTCCTTGCTATTGTCCATGGTCTGGCACTGATGAAACAAAAGGGGATAAATATGCCTATTTATTCTGATAGCCGCAATGCGTTGAACTGGGTGAAACAGAAGAAATGTAAAACAAAGCTGGAACGTACCGCGAAAACCGAAGAATTATTCCAGCTTATCGAACGTGCAGAGAAATGGCTGAATGAGAATCAGTATACTACTCCACTGCGCAAATGGGAAACTGATTTATGGGGAGAAGTACCGGCAGATTTCGGCAGAAAATAACTTTCTGCCTTATTGCGCGGGTTGTGAACGCTTCAAAAGCTGAATGTATCGGGGATGATTTCTTCTGACATATCGCAATAGTTTTCGCCAAACTTTCTGACTAAGTAAAAACAACAGGAATATGGTTCCCACAATACATACTGCACCAAACAGTTCTTTCAGACTGGTCAGAAGCGTCTGACGGGTAACTTCTTCATACAATTGCTGGATGGAAACATCAGGCATCCATTCTTTTACCAAATCCATTTTACGGCTTATCAGACCGATATTATCCTGCTGCATGTACTTCAGCCTGCGGTTTAATATGGCTGTACCCAAAGGAGTAGCAATGCTGGTGCGGATAAAGCTTAATACACATAGTCCCTGAAAGAAATGTTCGAAAGGGACAGTCTTGGCTACATAGATGGTCAGCGATATATAAAGTATGCCGTGTCCCAGTCCTTTTAGAAAGTTGGGGATGTAAAGGCTTTCAATATTCAGGTTGGGATGGATAAGGAAATACATATAGTACTGATAAACTACTATCAGCATGAAGCCGACGGTAATAAGCAGTTTATAGCCTTTGCGCAGGACTACCTGGCGGTAGAATACAACTCCTGCACCTGCCAGTATTCCGATAAATACACACCAGTTCAGCGAAACGGCATTCAACATATCATATTTCAGAATAGCACTCATAAACATTTCCTGTAAAACTGATGATGTAGTGAGAAACAAACACAGCATCAGAAAAAGGAACAGGATAGTCGGGAAATGACGGTACTTAAACACATGGGGATGGATGTACGGACGGTGAGTCGTAAACATTCGGTTCACATTGATAAGGGTGCATACCACTGCCAGTACGATACAGCCTCGTATCAGAGCACTGTCAAGCCAGTCGTAATATTCGCCGTAAATGCAGACAAACACAATGGAGAAAAGCACTACAGCCAAAGAAGAGCACTTGTCCAGTCTATGCCATACAGAGGCATCTTGCGGGCCATCCGGAAGGGACGTGTAAGAAAAAATACGCATAACCACACGACAGCAAGCAGCCCGATGACGAGCCAGTGCATGTATTGCCAGTTTGCCCAATCGCTGATATGTATGGCTACAAGTCCGGAAAGCTGGATGCTTTCGAGTACAATGATATAGATTACCGGATAGAATACGGAAAAATTTCCTGAGGGGGTTACACTCAAACGGATATTTGAAAAACATTCAAATGTACCCCACATTCTGAAAAAACCGGAAATAAAGCACGTTACGACCAGTATGAAGATATTCTGCACGTGCATCGTCACCAGGTTGCAGCAGATAAGTACCGGACATACCATCATAAATATCTGTCGGGTAGTAAAGCGAAACTTCAGACGAAACAGAATGGGAAAAATCACTGTCATACCGATGAATGAGGCATATCCCGCCATCATCACATCTTCTTTCAGGCAACCCAATGCACTTGACATCTGTACAGACGTAGGAAGAAAAACTCCTCCATTGAACTGAAACACCATTGCAAAGAACAAGGAAAGAAGTATGCACACGGAAGTGGGGATAAATTCCTTGAAATATAAAATTCTAGGACGTTGTTCTTCTGCCATAATTTGTCTTTTATTGCAGTTTTACGTAACATTCCACGTTCATACCGGCACGTAAACGGCTTAGATTCTCTTTGCTGTTATTATGTGTAAATTCAATTCGGACCGGTATACGTTGTTCTACCTTTACAAAGTTTCCTGCCGAGTTGTCCTGAGGAATCAGGGAATAAAAGGAGCCGGTTGCATCTGAAATGGAAATAATCTGTCCTTGGTATTTCACCCCAGGTATAGCATCGACTGTCATTTCTACCAGTTGGCCCTGTTTCATATCGGTAGTCTGAGTTTCCTTATAATTGGCAATTACCCATTTTTCGGTTCCGTCTACAAGAGTCACCAAAGTCTGTCCCGATTGCACCAATTCTCCTTCATGGATATTTTTGCGTCCGGTCACTCCATCGGCTGTAGCACAGATTACAGTATACGACAAATTCAATTTAGCCAGATTCAAAGCAGCTTCTGCCAGCTTAATGTCCGATTCGTTCTGCTCCAGACGTTGGGTTTGTTCCTGTTTGACAAGCTCAGATGATTCTTTCTGACGCAACAACTGCTCGTAGCGGGCTTTCGTGGCAGCATAGTCGGTTTTTACACGATCGAACTGCTGTGGAGTGACTGCTTCTTCTTTCATCAGCTCTGCATAACGTTTGTAATCGGTTTCTGCATTCTGAAGGCGGACGCGCTGTTCCTCGATAGCAGCTTCGGTTACATAGATATTACTCTGAGTTGTATTGATGGTAGTATGCATAGCACTCTTCCCTGCCAGTGCATTCTGGTAATCAGCCTCAGCCTGTGCTACTTTCAGCAAATATTCGGTATTTTCGATCACTACCAGTGTATCTCCTTTCTTAACGGACTGATATTCTTCAAAATAGATTTTCTTGATGAATCCCTGTACACGAGTATTGATAGGGCTTAAATGTTGTTTCACCTGAGCATTGTCTGTATACTCCACATCACCCAGATGTATAAACTTTCCACATATCCAGCTGATTCCTCCAGCCAGAACCAATGCTATAAAAAAATTAGGGATAGCTCTTTTCTTATTTTTTATCATAACGTCTTATTCAGTTAATAGCTTTATTTAGAGATTTCCTGTCAGTTTTTTCAATAAATAATACTGGTATAAAATACCTATCTGATAATTCGCCAATTGCAATTCCATATCCAGCTGTGTGTTACTGGCATCCAGCATATCTGTTATCAGTGCCAGACCGTTTACATATCGTTGACGGACAATATTGAAGTTCTCATGTGCCAGTTGTACACTTTTTTTTTCTGTGTGCACAAGCGTATATAGGCTTCATTCAGATTGACATATGCAGCATGAATATCATTCTCAGCCTCTTCTTCTGCACTCTGCGTGCCTCTTCCATTTTACGGGTAGCAAGCTGTGCCTGTTTCAGCTTTCTCTTACTTTTAAATAAGGCATCAATATTATATGAAATGCCGACACCAGCGTACCAATATGTAAAATTGTTATTCAACGGGGGGACTTCTATCAAAATAGGTCCAGTGAAATCGTTTGCTGCTACCAGACTTATCTTGGGCCTTCTTTCAGCACGTATCAAATCCTGTTTATTCTTTTCTTGCTCTATTCTGATATCAGCCAGCCTGACCGACGGAGTATGATGTATTTCGAGCAACCAGTCTTCTTCTGTACGGTTTCAACATTAAATTTCAGAAGTTCGGTTGTATCGGGGAGGATTAGCACATCAGGCTCTAAACCGACTGCTGTAGCCAGTTTATGGCTCAACACATCTATTTTATCTTTGACAGAAGTCAACGAAAGTTCCAGACTCTGAAGCTGAAGCTCATAACGGGTTATATCACTCTTCAGCGCCGTTCCCTGACGATAAGACGCCTTCATATCCTTTACCAGCAAGCGGGTTTGAGAAATATTGCTTTCGTAAACACGCTTCTGATTGTTTAACTGGAAAAGATCCAAATAATATCCAGCCAGAAGAAAACGAATATCCTGGCGGTTTTCTACATATTCCAGTTCTGCTTCCTTTTTTTGTAACTTACTCCGTTCGATTCCTTTTGCCACAGCTCCTCCAGCATATATCACCTGACTTGCTTCAGCACAAAAGAATTACCAAAATGAGGCATATCTGCATGTACTGCATGGGCGAAATTTCTATCGGTCATCACTCCGTCGCCTATATAGTTCAGTTCAACATGCGCCTGAATAGAAGGTAAACGATCATTGCAAGCTACTTTTACCCCTTGCTCAGCTTCAGATATTGCCAAATCGTACAACCGTATACGGTTATTATTCTGATCTGCCAACTGAAACATTTCATCGAGTGTCAATGAACGAGTCTGGGCTAACCCTTGCCCCAATAAACCTAAAAAAACAACACTAACTAATAATACTTTTTTTATCATATATTTTGTTTAGTCTTTATGCACATCAATACCAGACAAATAAATTCTCATTCCTATATCTGGTGTACAATAAAAGAATCACTATTCTTTTTGTCCTAAAAACTTACCTTACTTTTTTGTTATGCAAAAGTAAGTCTTTAATTTTGTTCCGAATTTGCACATTACGCAACAATATTATCAAAATAAGCCAAGTTTATTCCTGATGAATACAGAACAACAAGAATATATATCGCTAATAAGCCGTTCCACGCACGACGACATTCTTATCAAGAAAACCGGTTGGGAAGCAATCAATTTCCAGGAGCATGCGCATGAGAAATTCCAGATTATTTATACACTTTCCGGAACATTGCATGTAGAAACCGGAGGAGTAAACTATTTTGTTCCGGAAAAGCATATAGCATGGATTCCGGAAAAAGCCAGCCATAAGTTATCAAGCAACAGCCGGCAGGTTTCACTCATCATTTTTTATATTAATTTGAACATCACTCCTGATGATGGGAAAAACCGTTTCTCAATATATAGCACCAATGGTATTATAGCCGAAAACCTGAAGTTCATCGCATCAAAAGGGAAAGTCATTACACGCGGAAAGCAAACTGATCTATACAACTTTGCGTTAAGTTTTTTCAATTTACTTCCACAAATGACATTAGGGGCAGACTTTCTGCTGAAGACACTGGTTATCCCCAATGATTCACGCCTGCATCCTATACTGAACTACATAACAGAACACATACATGAAGACTTAAACATGGAACAGATAGCATCACAATATAACTTGTCAGTACGTAATTTAAGCCGGCTGTTTAATACATCAGGCATACACTTCAGCAGCTATGTAAACCATCTGCGTATTACACGTGCTATAGAACTCCTGACAGATGGAGATAATACGGTACAGGAAGTTGCTTACAAAGTAGGATTCAATACTCCCAACAACTTCAACAGAGTATTTAAACAAGTAACTGGAAAATCACCCAAAACATACATTAAGGGAATCTGAAAATCGACGAAATAACAATTCGTACTGCATGTAAAGTGAATATAAATGAAAGACAATCTCTCCGCACTATAAAAATATGTATCTTTGTAAGTTCAAATTCAACAATATATGAAAAAAAGAATCGCATACCTGATATTGGTCTTTGCAGTTATATTTATTTTCTTCATACTGCAAAAACCCTTTTTCATGCTTTATAATGATGCGCCCGGACGACTGGTTCCATTTAGCAGCTACTTGCAGGTAATGTTTCACGGAATGAGTCTCGATGCTGCTACTACAGGGTATCTTACTGCCATCCCATGGCTTACCATACTCATTAGTATATGGTTCAAGAAATTTCCTCTCCGTCAACTACTTGTAGGATACTACGCCATTGTCTGCTTGCTGATTTCACTGATCTTTGTAGGCGACATGTGCTCTACCCTTTTTGGAACTTCAAACTTGACGCCTCTGTCTTTTTGTATCTGGACTCTCCGAAAAATGCTATGGCAAGTGTATCTACCGGTTTTATTATACTACGGATACTTGTCATCCTGTTGCTTTCTGGATTTGTAACCTGGATACTTTATCGGATTACTCCCCGATATCTGCCTCCAGCCAACAGAAAAATAACTGGTACACTTGCCACAATTCTGCTGGGAGGAGTACTTTTTATCATCATACGTGGAGGAGTGAGTGAATCAACCTCCAACATCGGTCAGGTATATTTCTGCAACGATGAGTTTTTAAACCATTCTGCCGTAAATCCAGCTTTCAGCCTGATAGCTTCAGCCGGAAAAACAAAAAACTACTCAGAACAATTTAACTACTTCGATGAGACACACCGTAAGGAACTGTTCGATAATCTTTATCCTACCGGAGGAGAAAACACAGTAGAATTACTAAATACCAAACGTCCGGATATCCTGATTATCCTAATGGAAGGTTTCGGTGCCACCATGGTAGAATCGCTGGGAGCGTGAAAGGAGCCAGCCCTAATATAGACCGTTTGTCAAAAGAAGGAATTTGGTTTACGCAATGCTATGCCAATAGCTTCCGGACAGACAGAGGAACGATTTGCACATTTAGCGGCTATCAGAGCTTTCCGGATCTATCGGTAATGAAAATACCAGCCAAGAGTCGTACATTGCCTTCTATCGCCGGAAAACTGGCAAAAGAAGGGTATCATACAGACTTTCTATATGGCGGTGATATTAATTTTACCAATATGAAAAGCTATCTGCTGGAAAGTGGATATCAGAAACTGACCGCTGATACCGATTTCCCCATGAGTCAGCACCAGAACGCTTGGGGAGTCAACGATGATATAACCTTCGATCATCTCTATCAGATGCTGAAAGACCGAAGAGACTCCCCCTGGCATACCGCTTTTCTTACTCTGAGCAGTCACGAACCTTTTGAAGTACCCTATCACCGGCTGAAGGAAAAGCAACCAAATGCTTTTGCTTTTACCGACCATTGCCTCGGAGAGTTCGTAGAGCGTATACGCAAAACTCCTGTTTGGAACAATCTGCTTATCGTTTGTCTGCCCGACCATGGATTCTATTATCCAGCCGAAGGAAACGGACACGACGCACGGATACATCATATTCCAATGCTCTGGTTAGGAGGAGCAGTTAAGCAACCGATGGTAATAAATCAAGTGATGAACCAAAGCGATCTGGCTGCGACCTTACTTGCTCAACTCGGCATCGACCACAGTGAATTTAACTTCAGCCGAAACATACTGAGTACAGCATATACTTATCCGTTTGCCTATTGGACATTTGGAGGAGGTTTTGCATTTGCCGACAGCACAGGAGTAACATTAGTAGACATTAATGCCGACCGCCCGATGCTGGAGATACCTTCACCTGATGAAAACCGAATCTTGCGTGGGAAGGCTATCCTACAAAGCTCCTACGATGATTTGGGAGAAAGGTAGCAGTATAAACATTATGTTTAAACGGACATTGTTTCCTCAATTTAATCTCTGCAACAATAAACAAAAATAGCTCTGCCATCTCCAAAACAGGGGAAGTCAGAGCTATTTTTATTTGTAACATGAATAACTTATAGGCTTTTCACAGAATCCAAACTTCAGACATATTTCTTAGTTATACATGTTTCCCGATGTATCATTTCATTATTCCACGAATTTCACTTTTGCAGCTTCACGCGGTTTAGCAGCTGGAGCCTCATCAGGATAACCGAATCCTATGCAATACAGCAATTCATATCCTTCACTAAATCCTAATTTCTGCAAATATTCGGCAGCTTCAGGAGTCTTCATAAAACGAGCAGGACTTCCCAAACAGCAACTGCCAATACCCATAGACCATGCTGAAATCATCATATTTTCAGCAAGCAGACCACAATCGAAAGGAGAACTTTCCGATTCCGTATCATGACCGATGAACACCACTGTAGGAGCATTACGGAACATATTCTTGAATGCCGGATCTTCAGCTGCTTTCGGATTGGCTTTCTTATATAATTCTGTTACTCCATTGATATAATCAGCATTATCTACAACACGTACTTCCCAAGGTTGCTTATTCATTGCATTTGGAGCATTGATTCCGCATTCTACAATCGTTTGCATCTTTTCCCGCTCTACCGCCTGAGGTTTATACTGGCGAACACTACGACGTGTCATGATTGTTTCTACTACCTGATTTTTCAAGCTATCCTGTACAGGAGTTTCTGCCGGAGCCTGTTGCTGTGCTCCTCCACATGCCATCAATGGCAGTAATAACACAGCAAAAGTTGTTTGTTTTAAGTTTCTCATAAGCAATCTGTTTTATTTAAATTAGAAATTTTCTTTCCAGCGTTATTTTACACAATATATCGACAAATCAACAGAAAAAATTGAACTTTATTTTCAATCTGGCATAAAAATAATTTTTTCTCCGCTATTTACACATATTTCTTTTAGAAAATTCAGAAGCACTTCTCTATTTCATCATTCCACAAGATAAAAAAATAAGAGGATACTCTTTCGAGTACCCTCTTACGTTGGTTATTTTGTAACTTTATATTCAAATTACAATTTCGGACCAGCAGCAACCAAAGCCTTACCAGCTTCGTTTCCAGTGAACTTAGAGAAGTTCTTAATGAAACGACCAGCCAAGTCTTTTGCTTTTTCTTCCCACTGACAAGCACATTCGTAAGTGTCGCGAGGATCCAAGATCTTCGGATCAACACCCGGCAATTCAGTTGGAACAACGAAATCGAAGTAAGGAATAGTCTTAGTAGGAGCTTTTTCGATAGAACCATCCAAGATAGCATCGATAATACCACGAGTATCGCGGATAGAGATACGCTTACCAGTACCATTCCAACCAGTGTTAACCAAGTATGCTTTAGCACCAGTCATTTCCATCTTCTTAACCAATTCTTCTGCATATTTAGTTGGGTGCAATGACAAGAAAGCAGCACCGAAGCAAGCAGAGAATGTCGGAGTCGGTTCAGTGATACCACGTTCTGTACCAGCCAACTTAGCAGTAAATCCTGACAAGAAGTAGTACTGAGCCTGTTCAGGGTTCAGGATAGATACTGGAGGCAATACACCGAATGCATCAGCAGACAAGAAGATAACTTGTTTTGCGTGAGGACCTTTAGACACCGGTTTAACGATGTTTTCGATGTGGTGGATAGGATAAGAAACACGAGTGTTTTCAGTTACGCTCTTATCAGCGAAGTTGATTTTACCTTCAGCGTCAACAGTAACGTTTTCCAACAAAGCGTCACGACGGATAGCGTTGTAAATATCTGGTTCTGATTCTTTATCCAAGTTAATAACTTTAGCGTAGCAACCACCTTCGTTAGTTGAACACACCTTCGTTTATCCCATCCGTGTTCGTCGTCACCGATCAACTTACGTTTCGGGTCAGTAGACAAAGTAGTCTTACCTGTACCAGACAAACCGAAGAAGATAGCTGATTCAGTTTCGTCCATATTAGTGTTAGCAGAGCAGTGCATAGAAGCGATACCACGCAATGGGTTGAAGTAGTTCATCATAGAGAACATACCTTTCTTCATTTCACCACCATACCAAGTGTTCAGGATAACCTGTTCTTTAGTAGTCAAGTTGAATACAACTGCAGTTTCTGAGTTCAGACCCAGTTCTTTGTAGTTTTCAACTTTTGCTTTAGAAGCGTTGTAAACGATGAAGTCAGGTTCGAATGATTCCAATTCTTCTTTAGAAGGACGGATGAACATGTTAGTTACGAAGTGAGCCTGCCATGCAACTTCCATGATGAAACGAACTTTCAAGCAAGTAGCTTTGTTAGCACCGCAATAACCATCAACAACATACAATTTTTTGTTTGACAATTCTTTTGCAGCCAAAGCTTTCAGTTCTTTCCAAGCTTCAGTAGTAACAGGTTTGTTATCGTTCTTATATTCTTCAGAAGTCCACCATACAGTGTTTTCACTTGTAGCGTCTTTTACCAGGAATTTATCTTTAGGAGAACGACCAGTGTAGATACCAGTCATTACGTTTACTGCACCCAGTTCAGTTACCTGACCTTTTTCGAAGCCTTCCAAACCAGCTTTTGTTTCTTCTGCAAACAATACATCGTAAGAAGGATTGTGTACGATTTCTACGGTTCCAGTGATACCGTACTTAGTAAGATCTAAATTTGCCATTGTTCAAATGATTAATTTGGTTATTATATCAAATGTTTAGTTTTCCGTTTATACCATCCAATAGACCAGTGAGTTCAATCCTCCTCGTCTTTGGCGATACAAAAGTAGTAGTTTATTTTTAAACTAAAGAAGTTATTACAGAAAAAAATCCGTAATAAACTAAAGATTTATACTTGTGTAACAAATCTGTCATTTCGACATTGCAACTACGAATATTACCACCTAGAATAATAAGTATAGTATTTAATCCATTCTTCCATATCTTTCATGAATTATCCGTATATTTGCGGCATAAACATGTAACAATCAAAAAAAGAGAAACAATCTATGAAAATTGTAGAACTGAACCGGAATAATAGTATTCTAAACCAGTATCTGGCAGAGATTCGCGATGTAAATATACAAGGTGACAGCCTGCGTTTCCGCCGCAATATCGAACGTGTCGGAGAAATCATGGCATACGAAATCAGCCGTGATCTTCCTTATCAACCGCTGGAGATACAGACACCTTTAGCCATGGCAACCGAAAACGTTCCTACCATACAGCCTGTCATTGCTACTATCCTGCGTGCCGGACTGCCGCTGCACCGGGGATTCATTAACTATTTCGACCGCGCTGAGAATGCTTTTGTTTCGGCTTATCGCAAATACATAGATACCGACAATTTTGATATCCATATCGAGTACATTGCCTCTCCGCGCTTGGACGGAAAGACGCTGATTCTGGTAGACCCGATGCTGGCTACAGGTGTTCAATGGAACTCGCCTACAAAGCATTGCTTACTAAAGGTGAACCAGCACACATACATATAGCATCGGTTATTGCCAGCCGACAGGCAGTGGAACACGTACAAAAAGTATTTCCTCAGGACAAAACAACAGTATGGTGTGCAGCTGTAGATCCGGAATTAAACGCACACTCATACATCGTACCGGGACTAGGTGATGCCGGTGATTTGTGCTATGGAGAAAAAGAATAAGTCTTTTTAACCTTAATTCCGCAACACTTTGATTTAACTTTATTTATAAGTTCCTGAGCAACAAAAAGTTGCTCAGGATTTTTGCCATGTCAGATTTTTCACTTATCTTAGTGTTGCAAATCAAAACAAGCGTAAATCG
>ENA-OQAN01000608-OQAN01000608.1-human-gut-metagenome-genome-assembly--contig:-NODE-608-length-18407-cov-1.655689_pt1 | contig 18407 bp, 24 predicted proteins | sample MGYA00242735_ERZ504527 | MGnify/ENA primary metagenome ERZ504527 (study PRJEB26092, sample SAMD00036230) | human gut metagenome | host: Homo sapiens | study: EMG produced TPA metagenomics assembly of... | reverse complement strand
CTCGGATTGGGATTGAAAATATTTCGGCATAATAACCTGGTAAGTAACACTTTTCCGTATCCATAACCGATTATTTTACCGCCATGCAAACGGATTATTTTCTTTACCGTCCATAAGTCACCATAATTATATATGGAAGAGAAGGCAGGCATGGCCGGAATCATCTTTAAAATTCCATTTCTTATCTTTTCACAATTGCTGATACGCAACTCCCAAAGAACTTGCCGAATGTGAAAGGATAATATTTATACAACCGTCAGGAGGTGTGTTATCTATCATTTTGTTCAAAAGGTGCTGAAGAGCTACCGTCATCACGGTTTCATTGATCCTGCAACTGATATAATCAGAACAGGCAGTAACTTTTAACTGAATATGACGCGAATCGGCATAAAGATGGCATAGACCGACAACAGACATGATATAGGCATAAAGCTCAAACTCTACCACAGAAGCACGAGGAATCGTTTTCCAATCCGCTTTACCAAGTGAAATAGCACTCTGGCTGCAATCAATAACCTGATTGGCATTTTTCAGAGCCTGCTGTAACTTTGTAACAGCAGATTCAGGAAGATTACCAACCACAATTTCTTCCAATTGATTCCGTAACACCACCAAAGGCGTATGTGTATAATGGAACAAATTAATAACAAGTTTGAACTTTTCACGGAACATCAGTTGAGTTTTATGTTCTATGGCATGAGATAATAAAAGATAGAAAAAGATACCTATCATCACCCCCTCTACAGGTAGCACGTACCCTAAAGGAATATATTCGACAGAATCCAATCAATCGTCCCGTTGTTATCCACAAAATAAAAACCATTATTCAAAGGAATAGGTGTAAAAATACTCATTAAAGCATCTAAGTAAGTTTTTTTCATACTAATATTGAATTAAAATAAATAATTTCCTCATAGACAATACAACATTTTATTAATAGTATATCATTCATTTTTTCTCAATACAAGTATAAACTTTTCCGCATTCTCGCATAAGGCGAAATTTATCAAATTTAATGGGCAATATTCATCAAAAATATGCTAAAAAACATGTATTAAGGAATAAGTATGCAATCATATTGGTTTACAAGAAATTTTTCCATTCGACTCTGAACCATCACTTTTCATTTATTCTGTCAGGTAATAATGCTGTCTGTTATATAAAACGTAAATATTATTCCTTAAAAAATATTCTTGATCAGGACGAATCTTCCTCATACTATTTTTAAATTACAAGTATAATTTTTAATGTATCAGACAGGGGATTAAAGAAGCACATCTAAAAACAGCTTCGGAACAGACATACCTATAGAGTAAGAAACATATCACAATAAATTCCATTTTTCACAAAATAGGTTTATATGATGAAAATACCTATCTTTGTTCTATGAATAAATTAGTTATAGTAGGATGTGGACGACTTGCTGAAATTATAACAAACGCAGTTGTCAAAGGAATGTTGCCCGACTATGAGTTAGTAGGCGTATATTCGCGTACAGCATCAAAGGCCGAACGCATTGCGAATAAAATGAGGCAACACGGAAAAATGTGTGCAGCCTGTCACACTTTAAAAGAACTGTTGGAGTTAAAACCTGATTATCTAATGGAATCAGCCTCGCCTGCCGCAATGAAAGAACTGGCCTTACCTACCTTGGAAAACGGAACTTCCATTATCACCCTATCCATAGGAGCTTTGGCAGACACCTCTTTTTATGAGAAAGTCAAAGAAACAGCCAAGCAAACGATACACGGGTTTACTTGGTATCCGGAGCCATCGGAGGATTTGATGTATTAAGAACCACCTCTTTGATGGGAAACGCTACAGCTCGTTTTTTCAATGAAAAAGGACCTGATGCTTTGAAAGGCACATCGGTTTACAAGGAAGAGCTGCAACAGGAAAGATGCATTGTCTTTTCCGGCAATGCAACAGAGGCTATAAATGTTTTTCCAACCAAAGTAAATGTATCTGTCGCAGCCTCATTGGCTTCCGTAGGACCGGACAATATGCAGGTATCCATACAGTCCACCCCTGGATTTACAGGTGATACTCAAAAAGTGGAAATCAAAAATGAACAAGTACACGCAGTAGTAGAAGTGTACAGTGCTACATCAGAGATTGCAGGATGGTCTGTAGTAAACACCCTGCTCAATATCACTTCACCCATTGTATTCTGACAAATTGGCCAGCACCTTCTCGCTCAGGCGGTCAAACGCCTGACGAGTACGGCCGGTTGATACTTGCATACAACGCACATGCGGATGGGTAAGCAATGCCGTACTCCCCAATGCTCCTAATGTATCACAAAAACAAAGATTATCTTCCTCCAACCATCGGGTAAACGAAGATTCGTCCCACGCAGGTGACAATCCTGTGTTAAATAGTATCTTTCTATTTCCAAGTGCCTTGAACTCCTCCTCATGCAACAAAACCGTATTCTTATTCAAGCAACAGCATACCACTTCACTCCATGTCAAAAGTTCATTCAAAGGCATAAAACGATAACCCTTCGCACCGGCTTCTTTTTTTTTCACTACGGGCATAATAGCTATATCCGCACCAAAAAACTTCATTGCATCCGCTATCATACCACCAGATTTTCCTAAGCCTACAATACCCACTTTCAAGCCGGTAATCTCCCGGGGAATCCCTTCCCACGGCTTCTGACCAAATCCATGAAGACAACGCACCAGTTCGCTGACTACATATTCTATTACCCCTTCGTCACCATAGTCACGAATACCCGTCACCGTAATACCGCGTTCATTAGCATAACGGATATCCACATTCGCACTTTCGGGAGATATAGTGAACAACACATACCGATATACCGGACATTCGGACATCTCTCTAAAATATACCGGTTTATTTGTGATGTATAACTTAACAATACAGCATCCGCATCTCCGATCCGAGCAATAATCTCATTATCTCCCGCTGGAATATCAGAGTACATAACAACCTCATCTGCAAAAGAATATAACGTTTTTTCTGCTGACAGAACCAAACTGACAGGTTCTATTGCTACAAGTTTCTGAAACATAGTATTTTTAATTTGATTGGTAAAGATAGTAAAAAATGCGGCAAAGAGACTTTTTTTCATCCAAGATTTGTTTATTTTTTGACAATCCAAAACGAAAAAATTAAAAAGAATAATGGGAGCAGGAAAATGGATTGGTGGTATTCTAGGATTCATGACTATGGGACACTGGGAGCTTTGGCCGGATTTGCCTTAGGCTCATTGCTGGATGGAAACAACGGACTTTTTGGCAATACATACGAAAAAGGACAGGTGGAAGCTGGAAACTATGATGAAGGCCAGCGGAATAGTTTTTTATTCTCCATGTTGGTTATGGCGTCTTACATCATCCGTGCAGACGGACGCATCATGCACAGCGAAATGGAATATGTACGCCAATTCTTAAGAATGAATTTCGGCGAAGAGGCAGTCATCCAAGGAGAACAGATTTTGCTGAATCTTTTTGAACAGCGCAAACAGATGGAGCGTCAAAATCCGATGGCATTTAAAAATACCATCCATGAATGTGGTGCACAGATTGCCTCGAACCTGCCTTACGAACAACGGTTGCAATTGTTGGACTTTCTGGTAAACATAGCCAAAAGTGACGGAAGCGTATGCTCTGAGGAAATAGCAGCATTAAAAGAAGTGGCACAATGCATGGAACTGTCACCCAAAGAAGTGGAATCCATGCTAAACCTTAGCGGAAACTCATTGGAAGAAGCTTACAAAGTACTTGAAATTGACCCGTCTGCCACCAATGAGGAAGTACGTACAGCCTATCGCCGCCTGGCATTAAAACATCACCCTGACCGTGTTGCTACATTGGGTGAAGATGTGAAAAAAGCGGCAGAAGAGAAGTTTCAACAAATTAATAACGCTAAAGAACGAATTTATAAAGCCAGAGGAATTAAAGTAAAAAAGAATATTTCGTGAAAATAAGAAGGAGGTGTGTCCATCCCCTTAGGGATTTTTGACACACCTCCAACAAAAAATTAAAACTCACTGGTAAAATGGAACTTAATATGCTTGAAGTCCATTTGTGCCATTTGAAGTACATAATTGCTATCAGCCAAGAATACATCCCTTCCTTCACGATCCTTGGCCATATACTGATATTTACGTTTTTTGAAAGCTTCCAGCTCTTCCGGATCATCACTTTCCACCCAACATGCCTTGTATAGGCTGACAGGCTCCCATCGGCATTTTGCATTATATTCATTTTCCAGACGATACTGGATCACTTCAAACTGCAACTGCCCTACCGTACCGATAATCTTACGTCCATTAAACTGATTGATAAATAACTGTGCCACACCCTCATCCATCAACTGGTCAATACCTTTAGCCAATTGTTTCTGTTTCATAGGGTCAGCATTCTCAATGTATTTAAACATCTCGGGCGAAAAACTGGGAATTCCACGGAAATGAAGTTTCTCACCTTCAGTCAATGTATCACCGATCTTGAACGTTCCGTTATCCGGCAAACCAATGATATCTCCCGCCCAAGCCTCGTCTACTGTTGTTTTACGCTGTGCCATAAACTGAGTGGGAGAAGAGAAACGCATCGTCTTGTCATGACGTACATGATAATGAGGAGTAGTTAATCGGAAATTTCCGAACAAATTTTACAAAATGCAATACATGAACGATGATTAGGATCAATATTAGCTGTGATCTTAAAGACAAATCCGGTAAATTTCGGTTCATCGGGTTCCACCTCACGTTCTTCTGTCTTGGTAGGACGGGGGCTCGGAGCAATTTCCACAAATGTATCCAGCAGTTCCTGTACACCGAAGTTATTCAATGCCGACCCGAAAAATACAGGAGCCATCTCGCCTTTCAGGTACTCCTCCACATTGAATTCAGGATAAACACCGTCAACCAGTTCCAGTTCTCCGCGCAATTTTTCAGCCAAAGGAGCACCGATCTGGTTGTCTAGTTCTTCCGTATTGATATCAACCTCCACTTTTTCTGTTACCACCTGTTTGGAAGGTTGGAAAAGATTCAGTTTATGTTCATAAAGGTTATACACAACCTTTTGAAACGGGGACCGCTTTCAATAGGCCACGTCAGAGGACGTACATTGATAATAAGTTCCTCCTCCAGTTCGTCCAACAAATCAAACGGATCTTTCGCCTCACGGTCCATCTTGTTGACAAATATGATTACCGGAGTATTACGCATACGGCATACCTCCATCAACTTACGTGTCTGCGTTTCCACACCTTTCGCACCATCCACCACAATAATGACACTATCTAGGCTGTCAAAGTACGATAAGTATCCTCGGCCAAAGTCCTGATGGCCCGGAGTATCCAAAATATTATTTTATAATCATTGTAATCAAACTCCATCACAGAAGTGGTCACAGAAATACCACGCTGCTTTTCAATGTCCATCCAGTCGGATGTGGCGGTCTTCTTTATCTTATTGCTCTTTACGGCTCCGGCCACCTGTATCTGTCCGCCAAAAAGTAACAATTTTTCAGTTAGAGAGGTCTTACCGGCATCCGGATGTGCTATAATCGCAAACGTCCGTCTTCTTTCTATTTCACTATTCATATTTTATTATGCATTTAATTCTTTGATACATGCTTCCAGACTCTCTTCCCAATGAGGAATCTCAATGTTATAAGTAGTTTTAACCTTGGTCTTGTCCAATACGGAATAATGGGGACGGGGAGCCTTTGCCGGATATTCATTTGTATGCAAGGGACTAACCTTACAGGTCGTGATACCGGCAATACGATGGATAGCCTTGGCAAAATCATACCAGGAGCATACCCCTTCATCACTGAAATGATAAACTCCCGGAACCACTCCCTTATAAATGGCTGTAAAGATGACACGTGCCAAATCACGAGCATATGTCGGTGTACCAATCTGATCAAAGACTACACCCAAAGTTTCCTTTTCCTTTCCCAGACGGATCATCGTTTTTACAAAATTATTCCCAAAAGTAGAATAAAGCCATGCGGTACGGATAATCATTGTTTTTTTGCAATACTCCAATGCATTCGTTTCACCGGCCAGTTTGGTCTTGCCGTAAACGGAATTGGGACAAGGAACATCTCCCTCATTATAAGGAAGATATTTCGTGCCATCGAACACATAATCCGTTGATATCTGAATAAACTCACCCAGTTGCTTCATGCGCCTTCGCCAGATAGCTCACAGCGTTCTTGTTCAGCTTGGTACATAACTCTATATCATCCTCTGCCTTATCTACTGCCGTATAGGCGCACAGTTCACTATGACATGAATATTATTCTCTTTCACGAAAGTCATCACCGCCTGCTCATCACAAATGTCCAATTCGGCTACATCCGTAAAAAAACAAGTATATTCCTTGTATTCAGCCGATAGCACACGCATTTCATTTCCTAATTGACCGTTGGCACCAGTCACCAATATATTCTTCATTTCTATTTCATTTATTAGAATTCCAATTCTCCTTTTTTATCCTCTATATAGTAGTTTGACAACATAGCCAGCAATGTCGAGATTGCTTCTTGTGCCTTTCTTGTTTCCTCACTGATTTCTTTCTTTTGCAATTTCAACAATAAGATACCATAAAGCGCCTCAAAACACGTTTCCAGCTCAGGCTCCTCTTTATCCGCACCTTTAGCGCGTAACTCCACAATATAGGGCAATACTTTATAATAAGCAGAATTATAATAAGGAAACTTAGGGGAACGCAATAACTGCAAATGAAGGTCGGTAAGCCAAGTTATAATGTTTTTATTAATCTGCAAATGGCCTTTTTCCATAATCCCTTCATGACGCATCATCTCAATCAAATCCATATACCATTGAGTGAGTTCCGCTTTCTGCTCTTCCGTTAACGGATAAGGAGCTATGATGGTGCTTTTTATCTTTTCTATATCACAGCCGTTGGCACGGATTAAATCCTCTATCTGCCACATATATATAAGATACTCGGCTATATTCTTTTCTTTCAACTGCTTGGAAACGAACATACTTTTTAAATTAAAATTAATAATTAAAAATCAAAAAACCAACGTATGATACATCAAGATATGTTTCTTTGTCAGTACATCGTTTTTCCTAAAATAGTATAAATGAAACCTGCGACTGAAATCAGCATCACTACAATACCAATCACACGGTTCAAAATCCAAATGCCGCGTAAATTAAAACGGGTGCGTACTTTATTGACAAAATACGTAATTCCGAACCACCAGAGAAGCGCCCCAATACAATAGCCAAATACCCACCCAGTGAAAGACCTATGGGACTGCCCGGCATCACAAAAGAAGAACGGGCAAACAAACCTATAAACAGGAATATAATGAGGGGATTGGAGAGAGTCACAAAAAAAGCAGTAACAAAATTATGAAGATAACTGCCCGGGGTAGAGGATACAGGACGGATAGACTGGACAGGATTACTACGAAAAGTATAAATACCGAAAAAGAACAGCATGATACTGCCGATAATTTGTAACAATACTTGGTTCTTTGCCAAGAAATCATCCATAAAACTCATGCCATAACCTGTAATCAAGGCATAGCTATATCACTAAGGGCAGCTCCCAGACCAGTAACAAATCCATACCATCGTCCCTTGTTCAGTGTGCGCTGTATACAAAGTACCCCAACAGGACCTAGCGGCGCAGAAACCACTACGCCGACGATAAGCCCTTTCACCAATAAATCGAGTATGGTTACTTGTTCTATCCAATTCATGCTGCAAAGATGCTACTTTTTTACGAAAGTACCTATATTTACACTCAAAATTCTTTCATACCCCGTCTCTTTTATATAACTTTGCACCTTATTAATAGACCCTTGATATTAGAACTAGTTTTCAATTAACAAAACAACTATAAAAGTGCTATGATTCTATTTTTCAGAACACCCACTAAAAGTGTAATAGCAACAGAAGTCAGCCAGGAACTGCCTTCTGAGGATATTCAGAAATTAAGCTGGCTTTATGGTGAAGCCACTGTAGAAAACGAAGAGAACCTGAAAGGTTGCTTCATCGGACCGCGTCGGGAAATGATCACTCCCTGGAGTACAAATGCTGTAGAAATCACTCAGAACATGGGTCTTACAGGTGTTTTACGCATTGAGGAATATTTCCCTGTAAAAGACGAAAACGCCGAGTACGATCCTATGCTGCAACGTATGTATAAGGGATTGAACCAGGAGATTTTCACAGTCAACATCAAACCCCAGCCGATTGTTCACATCGAGAACCTCGAAGAATACAATGAAAAAGAAGTCTGGCACTTTCTCGTGAGGAGATGGACTATTTGCTGAAGGTTGAAAAAGATTTGGGACGTAAATTAACCGATTCCGAAGTATTCGGCTTCGCGCAAATCAATTCCGAGCATTGCCGCCATAAGATATTCGGCGGAACATTCATTATTGATGGTCAGGAAATGGAGTCTTCCTTGTTCCAGATGATCAAGAAAACTACTGCTGAAAATCCCAACAAGATTATTTCTGCTTATAAAGATAATGTAGCATTTGCCGAAGGACCGATAGTAGAGCAATTCTCTCCGGCCGATCATTCCACTTCCGATTATTTCATTATCAAAGATATCAAGACTGTTATCTCACTGAAAGCTGAGACACATAACTTCCCGACAACCGTAGAACCATTCAACGGTGCATCCACCGGTACTGGTGGTGAGATCCGTGACCGCATGGGCGGTGGTAAAGCTCATGGCCCATTGCTGGTACTGCCGTTTATATGACTTCTTACCCCCGTACTGATGAGGGACGCGAGTGGGAAGATATCCTTCCTGTCCGCCAATGGTTATACCAGACTCCGGAACAGATCTTAATCAAGGCTTCCAACGGTGCTTCCGATTTCGGTAACAAATTCGGTCAACCGCTGATTTGTGGTTCTGTACTAACATTCGAGCACCAGGAAAATGGCGAGAAGTATGCATACGACAAAGTGATTATGCTGGCAGGAGGGGTAGGTTACGGTACTCAGCGCGACTGTCTGAAAGGACATCCCGAAAAAGGAAACAAAGTCGTTGTAATGGGTGGTGATAACTATCGCATCGGCTTGGGTGGAGGTTCAGTTTCTTCTGTTGAAACAGGCCGGTACTCATCGGGAATCGAACTAAACGCTGTCCAGCGTGCCAATGCGGAAATGCAAAAACGTGCCTATAATGTAGTCCGCGCATTGTGTGAAGAAGATAACAACCCGATTGTTTCCATTCACGACCACGGTTCGGCCGGCCACGTGAATTGTTTATCCGAGTTGGTAGAAGAAAACGGTGGATTAATTCATATGGACAAATTACCTATCGGTGACCAGACTTTGTCTGCCAAAGAAATTATCGCCAACGAATCTCAGGAACGTATGGGATTGCTGATTGACGAATCAGCTATTGAACATGTACAAAAAATTGCTGATCGCGAACGTGCGCCGATGTATACCGTAGGTGAAACAACCGGAGACGCCCGCTTTGCTTTCGAACAGGCCGATGGGGTACGTCCGTTCGATCTGGCAGTAGATCAAATGTTCGGTTCTTCTCCGAAGACCTACATGGTTGACAAGACTGTAGAACGCCATTATGAAAATGTTTCATACGAAACTTCCAAATTAAATGAATATATCCGCCGCGTACTTCAGCTGGAAGCTGTTGCTTGCAAAGATTGGTTAACCAATAAAGTAGACCGTTCCGTAACCGGTAAAATCGCCCGCCAGCAATGTCAAGGTGAAATCCAGCTGCCTCTGAGCGATTGTGGTGTAGTAGCCCTCGACTATCGTGGCGAAAAAGGTATAGCAACTTCTCTAGGCCATGCTCCCCAAGCCGCCTTAGCCAATCCGGCCGCAGGCTCTGTTTTGTCGGTAGCCGAAGCACTGACTAATATCGTATGGGCCCCGATGGCAGAAGGATTGGACAGCGTTTCCTTATCTGCCAACTGGATGTGGCCATGTCGCGCACAGGAAGGTGAAGACGCCCGCCTGTACACTGCCGTAAAAGCCCTTTCCGATTTCTGCTGCTCATTGCAAATCAATGTACCGACCGGAAAAGATTCTTTATCTATGACCCAGAAATATCCTAACGGTGAGAAGATCATTAGTCCGGGAACTGTCATCGTTTCAGCCGGTGGCGAAGTCTCGGATGTGAAGAAAGTGGTTTCTCCTGTATTGGTAAATGATGAAAAGAGCACTATCTACCATATTGATTTCAGTTTTGACAAGTTACGTCTGGGAGGTTCTGCTTTTGCACAATCATTGAATAAAATAGGTGACGATGTACCGACTGTACAAAATCCTGAATATTTTCGTGACGCATTCCTGGCAGTACAAGAATTAGTAAATAAAGGTCTGATTATGGCCGGTCACGATATTTCTGCCGGTGGTCTTATTACCACACTGCTTGAAATGTGCTTCTCGAATATGGAAGGTGGTATGGAAATCAGCCTGAACAAGATTAAGGAGGATGACATCACCAAGATATTGTTCGCCGAAAATCCGGGTATTGTTATCCAGGTAAAAAATAAGCACAAAGAAGAAGTAAAAAAGATCTTGGAAGACGCAGGCATAGGCTACGTAAAATTAGGTAAACCGACTGAAGAACGGCATATCCTGGTAGAAAAGGGAGATGCAACTTACCAGTTCGGCATAGACTATCTGCGCGATGTATGGTATTCTACCTCTTACTTGCTAGACTGCAAGCAGAGCATGAACGGCTGTGCCAAAAAACGTTTCGAGAACTACAAGAAACAACCTTTGGAATTTGTATTCGACAAATCATTCACCGGCAAACTTTCACAATTCGGCCTTAACCCCGACCGTCGTACTCCGACAGGTATCAAAGCGGCTATTATCCGTGAAAAAGGAACCAATGGCGAACGCGAAATGGCTATATGCTCTATTTGGCAGGATTTGATGTGAAAGATGTAACAATGACTGATTTGGTTAGCGGACGTGAAACATTGGAGGACATCAATTTCATCGTATTTTGCGGTGGGTTCTCTAATTCGGACGTTTTAGGCTCTGCTAAAGGATGGGCCGGAGCTTTCTTGTTCAATCCCAAAGCCAAAGCTGCATTGGATAACTTCTATGCACGCAAAGATACATTGTCATTGGGCGTATGTAACGGCTGCCAGCTGATGATAGAATTAAACCTGATTAACCCCGACTTCACCCAAAAAGCGAAAATGCTGCACAATGATTCACATAAATTCGAATCCAAGTTTGTAGGTGTTACCGTTCCTATGAATAGAAGCGTCATGTTCGGTTCGTTAAGCGGAAGTAAGCTTGGTATCTGGGTAGCCCATGGAGAAGGTAAATTCTCATTGCCATATGATGAAGATCAATACAATGTTGTATTGAAATACTCATACGATGAGTATCCTGGCAATCCAAACGGTTCGGATTACAGCGTAGCCGGTCTGGCCAGTCCTGACGGCCGCCATTTGGCCATGATGCCTCATTTGGAACGCTCTTGTTTCCCATGGCAAAATGCTTATTATCCGGCTGATAGAATAAAGAACGATCAGATTACTCCATGGATGGAAGCATTTGTCAATGCTAGAAAATGGGTTGAAATGAACAAAAAATAAAAACGATTTGTTATATTTACTAAAAAAGCGGTGAGTCGGACTGATTACCGCTTTTTTTGTATATAACAGATTTTGATATGTTAAGGGAAATTACGAACTTTGTAAGGATTTTGCCTCCTAATAATATGAGAAGAATTCTTTTACTTATATGCCTTTTTGTTATTTTGGTAACACCTGCCGTTGCTCAACTATACCAGTATCTGGATACTCAGAATGGTTTGAGCAGCCGTAGAGTTCTATCTATACGAAAAGATAAAAAAAGGCTATATGTGGTTTCTCACTCACGAAGGAATAGACAGGTATAACGGAAAACAATACACACACTATAGCTTAACAGCCAATGGAAAACTACTGAACTTTTTTCCCAACTTGAACACTTTGCAGATAGATACGGCAGGAGTGGTTTGGGAGATAGGAAAAACCGGTCATCTATCAAATACAATTCTCTACAAGACAAATTTGAACTAGTTTGCGATTTTGCCAGTAAGGACAAAAGCAACAGCGGGCTGCCACTCACTGCTTCATTTCTTGACTCCAAAGACAATAATATATTGCTTTGCACCAAAAACAAACAATATCTTTTCGACATAGATACCCATGAACTTATTCAACTGGAAAGTCCTATCAAGGAAGAAATCACATATATTGCGAAATCTACGAACAATCAATATTTTCTAGCCTCCAGCCACAAGATTTACTGTGCAAGACTGAATCATGGGCGATTAGAAGTAATCAAGCATCCGGAACTGGATAATTTCCATATAGTAAACTACATCTATTTTCATCCGGAAACCCAAATGTTAGTAATAGGTACCTTATTGGATGGTATTTATCTATACAATATCCATAGCCGCCAACTGATTGATGTACACAACGGACTACAAGACATTAATGTCAACTCTATCATAGCAAGTAAAGAAAATGAAAACGAGGTGTTAATAGCAACTAACGGCGCAGGCGTATATAAATTAAACTTGGCACTTACGAATTGACAAATTTTCTAAATGCCGACCACAACCATTCCAACAAAATGAACGGTAATATCATTAATGATATCTATATTGATGATGATCAAAAATTATGGATGGCAGTCTATCCTATAGGCATCACTGTATATTCCGAGAAATATCCCGGATATCAATGGATACAGCACTCTTATGACAACCCTAACTCACTGATAGATAATCAAGTGAATTATATATTGGAAGATTCTGAAGGAGACATTTGGTATGCAACCAATAATGGCGTATGTTGCTACAGTCCTTCTACCAAACAATGGACGAATTTATTATCAACTTATCAGCATGACACGCCTAATCAGAATCATGTATTTATCTCTATATGTGAATCCCGACCGGGAGTTATTTTAGTAGGTGGATATATGTCGGGAATGTACAAAATAGATAAGAAAAACATGACCACACAATATTTTATTCCCCAAACATTGAATGATGACACCGTAAAACCGGATAAATATATTCGTTGTATTTATAAGGATTGGGATAATCTGATTTGGGCCGGAGGATATTACAACTTGAAAAGTTACGATCTGGATACAAAGGAAATGCATTGTTACAATATGGACTTCCCTATCACCTATATCACCAATAAGGACGCCCATAATTTATGGATAGGAACTATCAATGGATTGTATCAGTTCAATAAGGTCAATCAAGAGCTCAAAGCGGTGAATCTAGACTCCGAGCTAGGCTGTATAAATACTATTTATCAAAGTAAAAAGAACATCACTTTTATTGGTACACATGGTTCCGGTATGTGGATTTACAATAATTATACAGAAAAAGTAACTAATTACCATATCAATAATTCAGCTCTGATATCTAATAATATTCATTGCATACTGCCTGCTCTGGAAGACGATTTAATCATTAGTACAGAAAAAGGGTTGACCCGTTTCAAAACAAAAGAAAAAATATTCTCTAACTGGACAAAAGAACAAGGCTTGATGTCTACCAGCTTTAACCAAGCTGCCGGAGTACATACACGCGATAAAAAATTTATCTTCGGATGTGGAGACGGAGCCATTGAACTGGCAGATACTGTCACGCTGCCTCATCAATTTAAATCCAAAATGGTATTTGACAATTTCCGACTGCTCTACCAGAAAGTAATGCCTGGTGAAAAAGGTTCCCCCTTAAAAGAACGAAATTGATGATACCCGGCACATCATACTGAATTACGACCAGAATATTTTTTCACTGGATGTGTCTTCCATTAATTATGATAATCCCTCCAACATAGTCTATTCTTGGAAACTGGAAGGATTTTATGATGAATGGACTTCACTCACGAATGATAACCGCATACGTTACACTAACATCAGTCCCGGTAAATATAAATTAAGAGTGAGAGCCATCCTGATGGATGACCACCATTTGTTAGAAGAACGTTCACTTTTCATTACCATAACCCCACCTTGGTGGGCTACTTTTTGGGCAGGAATTCTTTATCTGATCATTTTTATACTGGTCGGAGTAATTGTTTTGCGTTATTTGTGGCTTAGGAAAGACAGAAACAATTCAAAAGAAAAAATCCGGTTCTTTATCAACACGGCACATGATATACGTACACCGCTGACTTTGATAAAAGCTCCTTTGGGAGAGATCCTTAAAAACGAAAACCTATCCGAACAGGGAAGAATCAATATCAACCTAGCTATACAAAATACGGACAACCTGTCTGAGTTAGCCAGTAATCTGATTAATTTTGAAAAAGAGGAACTATATACCTCCACTGTATATGTATCCCGATACGAATTGAACAATTATATCAAAAACTATTTGGAACAGTTCAATTTATATGCTCGCAAAAGACAGATAAATATAATATTTGAAACTAATTTTGAAAGCCAGGAAGTATGGCTGGACAGAAATAAGATGGATTCCATCATCCGTAACCTGATGACAAATGCCTTGAAATATACCTGTCAAGGGGGCAATGTCACTGTACAAACTCAGAAAAATAAAAGTCATTGGTTCATCACTATTACAGATACAGGAATCGGAATCCCTGCCAATGAACAAAAGAAAATGTTCAAAAGCCTCTTCAGAGGAAATAATGCCATCAATCTGCAAATCACAGGAAGCGGCATCGGTATGCTGCTTACCTACAAACTGATCAAAAGCCATGCCGGCAAAATATCAATGAGCAGTATAGAAAATGTAGGAACTACCTTCAAACTGGCATTCCCTATCAAAAGCCGGAAATACAACTACCGTATATTCAAAAAAGCTGATGTAATTGATCCTCTGCCTGTTATCGAAGGCAATCCGGAAGAACTGGTGAAAGAGATCAAAAACAAGCCAGCCAAAACACATGCCGCTTCCATTCTGATAGTGGAAGATAATATGGAATTGCGTACTTTCCTGTTGCATACGCTATCGGAAGACTATAATGTTTCTGATGTAGGAAATGGGCAAGAAGCACTGGATTTTATCAAGGAACGACAACCGGATCTGATATTGTCGGATGTAATGATGCCTATCATGAATGGAGACAAAATGTGCAATATATTGAAAAATAATATTGAAACCAGTCATATACCTATCATATTGCTGACCGCATTGAACGATAAAGAAAGTATCATCAAGGGTTTACAGACCAAAGCCGATAAATATATAGTCAAACCATTTGACATGGAAGTACTGAAAGCAAATATAGCCAATGTTCTGGCGAACAGGGAAATCATGAAAAAGCGTTTCTCACAATTCAAATTCAATGCAGACGAGGTTTCAGATGATCCGACGATCAGTTTGGAACAAGAATTTCTTTTAAAAGCCACCAACATCATAAAAAGTAGTATAAACAAAGAAATAAACGTAGAAAACCTATGTGATGCAATGAATATGAGCCGGAGTAGTTTATACAATAAAATAAAGGCTTTAACCAATGATTCGCCCAGTGATTTTATACGTAAAGTACGTATGAACGAGGCTAGCATTTTATTAAAAAGCAAACGTTATACTGTATCCGAAGTTTCGGATATGATGGGATTCAGTGATCCCAAATATTTTACGGATACATTTAAGAAATACTACAGAGTTCCACCAAGCACTTATATGAAACAAAATTAAAAAAATGAATTTCTATTACAATCATTTCTTATCTTCTTAAAGATAGGACTATTTACCATTGGCGGAGGATATGCCATGGTTCCCCTAATTCAAGATGAAATAGTGGACAAACGAAAATGGATTGACAAAGAGGATTTTATTGATTTATTAGCCCTCGCTCAGTCTGTACCTGGAATATTTGCTGTAAATATTGCCATATTTATCGGATATAAATTGCGTAATTTCCGTGGAGCTTGGCAATGGCTTTAGGCACAATACTCCCCTCTTTCTTTATTATGTTGGCAATTGCCTTATTCTTTCAACAGTTCAAACAATACCAAATTGTAGAGATATATTCAAGGGAATCCGTCCGGCAGTAGTAGCCTTATTGCAGCTCCAACTTTCTCCATGGCAAAATCGGCAAGATAAACCGTTACACTATCTGGATACCAATAGTATCCGCATTACTTATCTGGGTATTGGACGTATCCCCTGTCTACATTATCATAATAGCGGGCGTGGGGGGTTTTATATATGGCAAGTACAAACATAAATATTCATCCAAATGATTTTTCTATATTTATTCTATACATTCTGTAAAATAGGTCTCTTCGGTTTCGGAGGAGGCTATGCCATGTTGTCCATGATACAAGGAGAAGTAGTAACAAGATATAATTGGGTCAGTGCCAGCGAATTTACAGATATCATCGCTATCAGCCAGATGACACCAGGCCCCATTGGTATCAACTCTGCTACTTATGTGGGATATACTGCAGTATTGAATGCAGGCTACAATGAAAACTGGGCCATATTCGGTTCTTGTATAGCTACTTTTGCTGTAGTTTTTCCATCATTCATATTAATGGTAATCATCAGCCGGTTCTTCTTGAAATACCAAAAGCATCCGGTTGTAGAAGCCGTATTCAAAGGGTTGCGTCCGGCAGTGGTAGGTCTGCTGGCAGCGGCTGCACTCGTCTTGATGAATGCTGAAAACTTCAGTAGCTATCAAATAGATTTGTATCAATTTATCATCAGTATAATTATTTTTCTAGTAACCTTTATAGGTACACGGAAATACAAAATTAATCCTATATTAATGATTATACTTTGCGGAGTGGCAGGATTCCTGCTTTACTAAAAATAGGAAGATTATGGGAAATCATCAAAAAAAACAAATAAGCCTACTGATCTGTTTATATATCAGTATAATATTGCCACTATATGCCAATGATTTCCTGTTTACTTCCATCAATACTTCACACGGATTAAGCGACAACCAGATAAGATATATCCTACAACTACCTGACGGAAGAATGGTGTTTACTACTAATGGCAACATCAATTTATATGATGGTATACATTTCAGTTATCTGCATCGGACGGATAAAAATGTATATCCTTTAAAACAATATGACGGGTTCTACCGCATTTATCAAAGTGGAGACTCCCTACTTTGGGTGAAAGACTATCACAAACTAATGGGAATCAATCTCTACAAAGAGGAATATATCCGAGATTTAGAATCTTATTTCCAAAATAAAAATATACCGGAACCGATAGAAAATCTTTTTGCCGACTGTGCAGGACACATTTGGATACTGACAGACCATAAATTACAAGAATTACAAACCGGAATCCATATAACTTTATCCCCCAATGATACCCGCCAACTACAAGATCTAAATACGGAGAATGATTCACTTACCTGTTCTATAATACGGGAGAAGTAGATTGTTATGACATGACAAGTAGAAAACGACTATACAGTGCTGCTGCCTATGCGGAAACCGAGCAACAATATTTTGCCCGAACCTCCTTGGTTGTCAAAGCTCCAAACAGCTTTTACCAATTACGAACGGATATAAAGGTGGTTTGTTCTGTTTCAACACATGCCAACGGACATGGAAAAAGATACTTGAAGAAAACTATGCACTTAATACTTTAATCATCACCCCGACAATCAAAAAGCGTATATAACCTGTGTACATGGTTTTTGGATACTGGATCTTACTAAGGAAAAACTGCAATATATTCCTATTTTGGAAACTAAAAACGGACAACGACTCTCAATAGAAATCAGCACTATATTCCAAGACCGACAAGGAGGATTATGGATTGGAACTCTCAACCGAGGATTACTATATTACCATCCGTCCATGCATAAACTTACCCAAATAAACCGTAACAATTTTCCAGTTGCTCCTGAAAAAAGATATTGCAGTAGAAAGTTTTGCCGAAGACAATAAAGGAATGATCTATCTGAAAGAACATACTCATATTTACCGCTTGTCCACTGAAAAAGATGGAACACGCACCCTTATCTCCGAACATAATTCATCTATCCCTGCCGAAGTAAAAAAGAAATTCAACAGAGGAACAGAAACTGCCTTTTTCAAGGGAAAAACATATACGGCCCTATGTACTGACACACGAGGCTGGACTTGGCAGGGACAGCAGATGGTCTGGAACTTTTTATACCGGACGAGCAAACCCCACGCATTTTTTATCGTGAAAATGGATTAAGTAATAACTTTGTACAAGGCATTATTGAAGATGATCACAATGATATCTGGGTAACTACAAGCAATGGAATCTCACGTATCCACATCAATCAGAAAAATAAAGAACCATACTTCACCAATTTCAATCAACAGGATGGCGCATTAGAAGGGGAATATCTAACAAAGGCTGTTTTCAAAGCATCGGACGGTACACTTTACTTCAGTGGCATAGACGGATTCAATATCTTCAATCC
>ENA-OQAN01000607-OQAN01000607.1-human-gut-metagenome-genome-assembly--contig:-NODE-607-length-18417-cov-1.888026_pt1 | contig 18417 bp, 24 predicted proteins | sample MGYA00242735_ERZ504527 | MGnify/ENA primary metagenome ERZ504527 (study PRJEB26092, sample SAMD00036230) | human gut metagenome | host: Homo sapiens | study: EMG produced TPA metagenomics assembly of... | reverse complement strand
TCATCAAGCGTATAGAATCCTACTTGACGTCGATTGTATTCGGGAATTTTCTTTGTGAAACATAGGAACACCTCATCAAATACCTTTTTCTTTTATTATACTCCTTCAAAGCAAGAAAAATCCCCAGAAGTATAACTTCTGAGGACTTTGTCTTCAATCTGAAAGAGTTCAAATTGAACTCTTTTTATTTTATTTTGCTTTTACTTCAAAACCTTCTGCGACACCTTCTGCAAAGTTTTCTTCAACAATGCTAGCACAATGATCACAGATAGTCGCATTGTAGCTACGTTCTTTGGTAGTTGGATCGATACGACGGCAACGATCACAGACATCTCCTTCAGCACGTTCTACTGTGAATGCTACACCTTCAAAGCTTACAGCAGACTCAGGAGCATCTCCTTCAGCAATAGTCAATGCTGAAACAATCAAAAGTTGAGCAAGGTTAGTATTCAAACCTTCAAGAAGTTCTTTGACTTCAGCATCAGGATAGATTGTCAAATGAGCTTCAAGCGATTTACCGATAACTTTTTCGTTACGCGCTTCTTCCAAAGCTTTTTGAGCTTGGCCACGGAAATCCATGAAGGCATTCCAATTTTCAAGAAGTGCATCTTGACCAGCGAAATCTTCTGCTTCTGGCAACTCTGACAATTGAACATAGTCTTCTGTTTCAAATTCAAGATATGACCAAATTTCTTCTGCAGTGTGAGGAAGAATTGGAGTCAATAGTTTTGTAATCTTGACAAGAATATCGTAGAAGACTGTTTGCATTTGACGACGTTCAAGTGATTCTGCACTCTCAATATAAACCACATCTTTGGCAAAATCAAGATAGAAAGCAGACAACTCAACGTTAATAAAGTTAACCAAGGTTTTGTAGATAGTTAAGAATTCAAAGTTTGCATAGGCATCACGAATAGTCTTAACTAATTGGTTAAATCGAATAGTCATGTACTGATCTACAGAACGCAAGTCTTCAAAGGCTACTGCATCAGTTGTTGGATTGAAGTCAGATGTATTAGCAATCAAGAAACGAAGTGTGTTACGAATCTTACGATAAGATTCTGATACTTGGCTAAGGATATCCATTGAGATACGAACGTCATTAGTTGTATCAACACTTGTTACCCAAAGACGAAGAATTTCAGCACCAAATTGTTTCTCAACATCACTAGGAGCAATAGTATTACCAAGGGATTTAGACATCTTTTCACCCTTACCATCAAGCGCAAAACCTTGAGACAAGAGTTGTTTATATGGTGCAACACCATTATTAGCAACAGATGTGATAAGTGATGAGTTAAACCATCCACGATATTGGTCTGAACCTTCAAGATAAAGGTCAGCTGGATAAGTCAACTCAGGACGGTTAACAACGACACCATTCCATGATGAACCTGAGTCAAACCATACGTCCATAATGTCAGTTTCTTTAGTAAACTCTCCGTTTGGTGAACCTGGATGTGTAAAGCCTTCTGGAAGAAGATCTTTGGCATCACGTTCCCACCAGATAACTGAACCGTGCTCTTCGAAAAGTTTAGCCACATGTTCGATTGTTTCTTCAGTCATGATTGGTGTTTTATCTTCAGCATAGAAGATTGGGAGTGGCACACCCCAAGCACGTTGGCGAGAGATTACCCAGTCACCACGGTCACGAATCATGTTGTAAAGACGAACTTTACCCCACTCAGAATGGAATTTAACTTTTTCAATCTCATCCAAAATCTCTTGACGGAATTTAGAAACAGAGGCAAACCATTGTGGTACGGCACGCCAGATGATTGGTTTCTTCGTACGCCAGTCAAATGGGTATGAGTGTGAGATTTCTTCTTTAGCAAGGAGCAAATCACCGAGTTTTTCCATAACAATTGGAGCCACTTTATCGTAGAACTGACCTTCAAAATCAGGACCAGCATTTTCCATCATGATACCACGCTCATTAACGGTTACGGCAACTTCAAGGCCATTAGCAATACCTACGTTATAGTCATCCTCACCAAAACCAGGAGCCGTATGGACGATACCTGTACCTGAATCTGTAGTAACGTGGTCACCAAGGATAACAAGCTCATCAACTTCTGTATCCCATGGGTGTTCAGTGACGATTTGATTCAATTCTTCACCACGGTATGACTGAAGTACTTCCACATCAGTCCAACCAAATTTCTCAGAAAGACTATTAAGTAATTCAGAAGCAACGACAAATTTGCGGTTTTCTCCGGCAGGTTTTACGAGAACGTATTCAATATCAGCACCAACAGTCAAACCACGTGAAGCTGTTACTGTAAATGGTGTTGTTGTCCAAACTACGATATATGTATCTGTGTCTAGTACTCCTTTACCATCCTTTACCTTATTGGCATAGTAAAGTGAGGTTGAAACTAAATCATGGTACTCGATTTCTGCTTCAGCAAGTGCTGACTCTGATGACCATGACCAATAAACTGGTTTTGCACCTTGATAGATGTAACCTTTTTTTAGCCATCTCACCAAAGACACGGATTTGTGCAGCCTCATAGTCTGGTGTCAAAGTAACATATGGGTTATCCCAATCAGCCGAAACACCAAGACGTTTGAAATCTTCACGTTGTTTGTCAACTTGTGAAAGTGCATAATCACGACACATCTTAAGGTATTCAGCACGATCAAGTTCTTTACGTTTCACACCTTGTTTTGCCAACACTTGCTCAATTGGAAGACCATGCGTATCCCAACCAGGAACGTAAGGAGCATAGAAACCAGACATTGATTTTGAACGAACAATGATATCCTTAGAAATTTTATTCATCGCATGTCCAACGTGAATATTACCATTGGCATACGGAGGACCATCATGAAGAGTGAAGTGAGGTTTACCTTGGTTCAACTCTTGACGATGTTGATACATCTTAGCATCTTCCCACTCTTTTTGCCAGATTGGTTCTTTGTTAGGAAGTCCAGCTCGCATTGGAAAAGCTGTCTTACCTAGATTTAAGGTTTCTTTGAGTTTCATTATATCTCCTCTTTAATTTAATTTACTAAATAAAAAGAGCCTTCATCAAAAAGGACGAAAGCTCGTGGTACCACCTTAATTCAGAGCAAAAAACTTTTGCTCCCTCATATGTCCGTAAGGAGGACCATCCTTCTAACTTACTTAATTCAGTTAGAATGCTTGAAAATGATAACTATCCAAATAGGGAATGTGGGACTCACACCATCTCCCACTCGCTGTTAATATACTTGGTAAGTTGTATTTTTCTTATTCGCTAATATTCAATTTAAACGTTTGTGTTTCGTTAAGATTAATTTCACCTGTTGACTCAGGTTGCAAATCAAAATCTTCATCTACTGGTGCTGAAGTTGGGAAATCTGCTACTTCACTCTCGAAAGTATCTGGAATACCAAAATCAACAGGAGTTGAAACCACTTCGTTTGTTTCATCAACTTCTGGACTAGAGAAATCTTCAACTTGCTTATTACTTTCAGCAACACGACGTTGAAGTTCAGCCATTTCATCAGGAGTGAATTGACGAGTTGCATCAAATGAAGCTGCATCATTTGAATCAGGTACATGCTCATCCAAAACTTTTTCAACAACTTCTTTAAAGGCAGCATCTGAATTTTGAAGATAAATAGCTGTTGGTTGCAACAATTCACCCCATTCTGGAGCACTTGCTAGGCTAAGCTGACCTTCAACTGCAGCCAATAGGCGTTGGTGGAAGACACGACTTTGACGTTTAAGTTCTTCCGTTTCGATGGCAACACGTTTGGCTTCATCTGTTGCATCACGAAGAATTTCAGATGCTTTAGATTTAGCTTCTTCAACCAAATGAGTAGCATTGAAGTTAGCCTTATTAATCAAGTTAGCTGATTCATCAGCCGCTGAAGCTTTAACTTTTTCAGCTGTTTCTTGAGCCAAAATAACTGATTGACTCAATGATTCTTTCATTTCATCAAAATAAGCCAATTTTTCTTCAAGCTCTTTTACACGAGCAGCAAGTTCACGATTATCACGAACCAAATCTTCGTAATCATCTACAATAATATCAAGAAATTCATCAACTTCTTGCTCATTATATCCACGAAATTTAGTTGTAAACTGTTTATCTTTAATATCAAGTGCTGTAATAGCCATTACAGGCCTCCTTTATTTTTCATTACCATATCTGATGGTTTAAATTAAATAACTACTTTTTTCTCCGTCTTAACAGACTTTCAATAACGATTTTAGCTTTCCTGGACTTTGAAAATCCGTCTTGTTGAGCTAGTCGAAATCGACCATAACCTCTAACCGAAATCATATCACCAATCATAACCGTCTGATTAGCCTTCTCAATTTGTCTATAATTTAATTTAACTTTTCCAGAAGCAATAAGTTTTAAGGCGTTAGAACGGGATAGGTTTAATACCGTCGCCAACACATTATCAAGACGCATACTGGAAAGTAAAACAAAAAATTGTGAATAGTTTTCTTGATTTGAAATCCAATCGTCTTTACTTACTTCTTTTAGAGTAACCGAAACATTACCAATCTTAGTAATAGTCATTATCGCATAACTTGCTAAATGAGAAGCAATGGAAAATTGAACGCGTCCTTCTTCATCAAGAATAATATCTCCAAATACTTGACGGTCAAGACCAAGTTGATTAATCAGTGCTCCCAAAACTTTTGGGTGTGTCAATTTATTGAACTGTCTCGCATAAGAGATTTCTAGGCGTTTAATTTCAAAGTCTTCGTCATCAAGCTCGTAATATTCGGGAGCAAGAATAACTCTTCCATATTCTTCAGATTCAGGAGTAGAACTCACAAAAAATTTTAAATTGTAGTAATGAGCTAACTCTTCAACAATCTGAATTTCACGAGGATTCAAGAAATCAGTTAAGTAAGGACTGTACCTATCATCAACTAATTGACAAAATCCCCTAACCTTCTCTAGAAAAGGACGTTCATCTAACGAGTAATGCTGTTCAATATTTTTTAATATCTGACATCAGAGTAGAATAAATCTAAGAATCTAAGTGAAAAGTTTAGTAGAAGTACAATTACCAATATTGAAAAATCAATACCAGCAAAAGCTAAATTCAGGCGACGAAATGGTGCGAGAATCGGTTGAACAATTTGTCTAATGATTCTTCCAAGGCTAGTATCATAGGCCCCTGGGAACCATGATAAGAACGCATAGACTACAAGAAGAATCTCTATCACGTTAACAACACGTGCCCAAATAACATAAAGTAATACAGACATTGCTTAACGTCTCTTCATGTCGAAGTCAAAATTAGCTTCTTGGTTGCCATGCGCCAACCCAATCTCTTCGATGTCAACAACGACATTAATTGGCGTAAGCAAATACATTGAAGAACCAACTTTTTGCAAGTTGCCTGTAAGCACCTTGCTAGCACCATCAATAAAATCAAGACAACGACGAGCTTGCGCTTCCAACATATATTGAAAATCGATTAAAACACATTCGTTTTCAATCAATAGTTCTACAATTTCCTGAGCATCTTCATACTTTTTAGGATATTTAATTGCAATTGTTGCTTTAGTTGTATTCATTTGTTGTGGTCCCTGATTTGCTTGTGAACGACTCAGAGGTAAACTACGAAGGACTTGAGTTTCCTGTAAGTCTGAATGAACATGTTGGCGACGAGGAGGGACTGTTGCCTGAGAACGCTCAGGTTGACGTTGCTGACGAGGAGGTTGTGTCTGCACAGGTTTCTGTGCTTTCACTGGACGTTCTTTAGCCTCTTCTTTAGCAGCATCTTCATAATCTGTTACTTCGTCGGTATCAAAATATGAAACAATTTTATCAATTGCGTCTTTTAATGCCATAAGGTTATTCTCCGTTCTCTTTAAAGAATGCACTGCCTATTCTGACAAAGGTTGATCCATTCTGAATAGCCATGTCATAGTCTCGACTCATCCCATGCTTAACTGATCACAAGGAACATTCTTTAGTTTTTTCTCTTGAATTGATTGTCTAAGTTCATTTGTCTCAGCAAAAATCTTATCAAGTTCTTGAGCATCTGCATCAATTGGAGCCATAGTCATGAGTCCAACTATACAAATCTTATCAAGATTTTCAATTTGTTTTAGAACAGTATCAAGTTCTTCAGGTGAAAAACCATGTTTTGACTCTTCACCTGAAACGTTAACTTGTAGGAAGCAATTAATGGTGTGGTCGGCACGCTTTTGAATTTCCTCTGCCAATTTAACAGAATCCAAAGCATGAAAATAATCAACTAAATTAATAACATCCTTTACTTTACGACGTTGCAGGGTACCAATGAGGTGCCAAGTCAAATCATAATTTTTTAAAGCTTGATACTTATCTAAGAATTTATCAACGCGATTTTCAGCAATGTGCTTGATTCCCGTTTTAACCAATTCTTCAGCGACATCACTTGAAACATATTTGGTTACGGCAATAATATTGACTTTCATCGCTAGAGCGATTAGCCTTTTCACAAGCTTTTTTTACCGCTTGATAAACATTATTTTTATTCTCTTCTATAGTCATTATTAACGATTTTTAAAGAATGGTGGTGTCTCCAATTCATCATCATCTTCAACATCACTTGAGAATGTAGACATAGTCAATTGACTATCTAGTTGACCAGTTTCAGGACGAGAAATATTATCACGTCTCAAATCCCAATTACCAAAAGCTGACTGCTCTTGTTGAGGAGTTGCTGCTGCAGGACGAACTCCTGGTTGTGGCATTGAAGGTGTTTCATTATAGTCAAAATTTGGTTGACGTTCAAATGAAGGTTGAGAAACTGGACGTTGCTCTTCTTGAACAACTTGTTGAGCAGGAGCTGATGGTTGTGAAGGAGCTGTAGTCACTTTACGTGGCTGAGCTTTCATACCAGATACTTTTTCAGCACGATCTTGACGAACTCCAGTTGCAACAACAGTTACACGGATTTCATCTTTCAATGTATCATCGATAGATGTACCAAGCCAAATGTTAACACCGTTACCAGCTGCTTGACCAACAATTTCAGATGCTTCTTCTGCTTCTGTAAGGGTCATATCAAGACCACCAGTTACGTTAACGATGACATCTTCTGCACCATCAATAGTAGTTTCAAGAAGTGGTGAATAGATTGCTTTGCGTGCAGCTTCAACAATACGTTCTTCACCTGAACCAATACCAATACCCATAAGTGCATTACCTTTATTTGCCATAACTGTTTTCACATCGGCAAAGTCGAGGTTAATCAAACCTGGGTTAGTGATAAGGTCCGTAATACCTTGGACCCCTTGACGAAGAACATTATCTGCTTCACTAAGAGCTTCAAGAAGTGGTGTTTTCTTATCAACGATTTCAAGAAGGTTATTGTTAGAGATAATAAGAAGGGTATCAACTTGCTCACGCAACTCTTGAATACCTTCGACAGCAAAGGCACCACGTTTGTTACCTTCAAATCCAAATGGACGTGTCACAACTGCAACTGTCAATGCACCCAAGCTTTTCGCAATACGTGCAATAACTGGTGCTGCCCCTGTACCAGAGCCACCACCCATACCAGCAGTGATAAAGACCATATCAGCTCCTGTAAGTGCTTCTGTAAGTGTTTCTTCACTTTCTTCAGCTGCCTTACGACCAACTTCAGGTTGACCTCCGGCACCAAGGCCACGAGTCAATTTAGGACCAATTGGATTACTGTTTCTGCTTTAGAAGAGCTGAGTGCTTGAATATCAGTATTAGCTGCAATAAATTCAACACCAGCAAGACCTTCTTCAATCATTCGGTTGATGGCGTTTCCGCCACCTCCACCGACACCGATAACTTTAATTACCGCACCTTGAACTGATGCGCTATCAAATGAAAAACTCATTTTATTTCCTCGCTTTTACTAGATTCAATTAATCAAACATACTGCCGAAAATACCACGAACACGATCACCAAGTTTTTGTTTTTGTTCATGATTTTCTTCTTCAACTGGCAGAGGTACCTCAATGGTGTTCTCAACTGGAACAGGATTTGGCTGAGGAGCCACTCGAGGTGCTGGAGTAGGAGTTCTATCAAAACTCAAGGCAGGAGCCTCATTGTCGATTGGTTTACGACGAAGATACTCTTCACCAGACACAGCCTGTTGTGCGATGATATCAACTTCTGTAAGAAGACCAACATACTCAACAAGACTAATCACATTTGCAAACATTGGATTACGGATACCAACTTGATTTGGCACGTAAAGTTTAACATTTGTCTCAAAAAATTTCTTGAGCAAACTTCAACCACACCTGGCATGATAGCTGTTCCACCTACAAGGACAATGCCACCAGGCAAATCAAGTAGACGTCCTCGAGTCAAGTCTTGTTTAACTCTATCAAGGATATGCTTCACACGAGCTGAGATAATCTCAGCAAGGTATTTTTCTGTAATCTCAACTGGTGAATTCTCACCTACAACTTCTACTTGGACAGTTTCTGTTTCGCTTGCTTCTTCAATATCTGCATTACCAAAATTGAACTTAAGTGCTTCAGCAATCTGCATTGAAGTCTTCAAAACTTTTGAAATATCCTTAGTGATGTACTCGCCACCTTCAGAATAAATATTGGTAAATTGAAGTTCTTGAGCACGCATGCTTGCAACAGTTGTTTGACCGCCACCCATATCAATAACAGTAGCACCAAACTCACGTTCACCTTCATTTAGAACAGCACGTGTCATTGCAAGAGGAGAGATGATAATATTCTCTACTTGAATACCAGCACGTTCAACTGTCTTACGAAGGTTGTGAAGAATTGTTGTTGGACCTGTGTATATGAGACCTCTCATTTCAAGACGAATCCCCATCATTCCACGAGGATCACGAATTCCTTGGAAGCCATCAACAATAAACTCTTCAGGAACTAGTGAGATAACCTCACGCTCAGGTGTAATGCTCTTTGTCAAGGCTGAGCGAACAACACTTTCAACATCTTCATCTTTGATTTCTTTTGATTCACTTGTTACAGGAATCATACCTTGTGTAGGCTCAATTTGAAGAAGATTAGCTGGAAGCCCAACGTTCACTTGCTCAATAACAATCCCAGCTTTTTCTTCTGCTTGTTCAATAGCTGTTTTGATTGATTTCGCTGCAGCGTCAATGTCAACAATGATGCCATCTTTCACACCAGAACTCTTAACATTACTTACTCCGATGACATTCATTGATCCATCAATAAACTCAGCAACAAGAACCTTAATCGAGCTAGTTCCTATATCTAATCCTGTAAAAAAGCCATCTCTAGCCATTCACTCGACCTCTCAATCTTTCCATTCAATATCTTTGTAAACTGTATAAAAACAGAATTATTCGGATACTATTGTACCATAAAAAAAACGTAAAATGTCAGCATTTTAGTTTTTTATTATTCAATATTAGCCTTGAGCAGGGGAAGTCCGATGAGTTGTTTCTTGACCAACAGTTGGATTTTCTTGTCCTTGAATACCCGGATTTTCAGAATTAGACTCTTCCTCAGAATGCTGTTCCATTGATGTTGTAGTATCTTGACCTTCTTCAGAAGTTGCATTTTCTTCTTTTTTATCAGTCTTATCTTTATCTTTCTTTTATCCCCATCAGTTTTGATGATTCAACTTCAGGAGTCGTTGTATAAAGTCCAACTTCCATATCTACAATACTTCCATCTGAAAGTTGACTCTTAATTTTCTCGTAGTAAGGAAGCTTAACTGTTAATTGAGAAAGTGGAACACGAATGGAATTGCCATCATACAGCTCAATCGTTAGTAAATCTGAAGTTGCTTTAGTAGGCGTAAGATTAATAATTTGAATATTATTCTTGATTTTTGTATCAAGTTTATTTAATTCTTTTACTAACTCTTCGATTTTCTTCTCGTCATCCATCTTTAAGGTGATGAATTTATCAGGTAGATTACTAGTTGAAACTGTTCCTCCTGTCTTACCACTTTGAAGAATAGAAACATAACCATTTGTAGTTTGACGATAAGCCACGATTGGGTATTCTTTTACTGCAATATTAAATTGATTTGGAAACTATATGTTACTGTAGCCTTTTTAACCCAAACATTGGTTTTTCAACAGTTGATGCAATCTTTCCTTGGTTGAAAAAGACATGAGTGATATAGTCTGTATCAAGAATACCACTTGCAACTTTCACATCTTCTGGTAAAGCATTTTTTGTTCCTGATACAGTGAGAACCTTTTGTTTTGACCAAGGTGAAATAAAGAAAAGTGAAAATACGATTAGGAGTGCAGCGATAAAAACAACTAGTCCTGCAAGATTTTGTTGTGCAATTGGAATATTACTAGTTGTATTACCTTTTTTTCGTTTCTTCCTTTTGGTCTTTTTTTTCTTTTTAACCTTCTTTTTCACTGGTGGCTGGCTCTCATTTGAAGTCGCTTCTTGTGAATGAACGACCTTTCCATTCGCAAATTCTTCAGAATCTTCGGTTTCTTTTTTTCTCAAAAATTCGAGATTTCTCTTCTGCCACTCTGTGAGAACTTGTTTTTCTTGTGATTCTTGATCCTTTTTTGCCATGAAATTCCTTTATTTTTTTGAAATACTAGTCACTAATAGGTTATAAAAATCATCAGGAGAAGTGATTTCCTCAGATTTAGCCATAGCTTCTTTGTAAGTCTCTGCATGTTCAACAAGTTGTTCAAGCTCATGATTCAAGGTTTCCCAACTTAATTCTGTTTCCTGTAATTGACGTGCGTTAGCCTTTTCGTTCAAAATAGGCAGCATTTTCAAGTTGGTCTCCTCGGCTAGCTTCTTTCCCTAAAGGAATAATTAAATGAAGTTTTTTCATAGCCAACAATTCGAAAATCGTATTTGAGCCACCACGAGTTACAACTAAATCTGCCGTATCCATAAGAGGTTGGTACAAATCTGTCACATAATCAACTCTATAAAGATGACGTTCTAAGGTATTCAATGAAGAGTCCCCAGAAATATTAATGACATTATATTTTTCAGTCAGCTGTGGAGTATTACTAATAAAATCATTAAATACCTTTGCACCAGCTGAACCACCAATGAAAAAGGACAGTTTTTAAGTTGTCATCAAACTGTTCTTTAATCTTATCAAGGGCACCAGACTGATTAGATGTCGCCATTCCTACCTTTGTAATAGCACCTACATGTTTTGTCTTTGCCAATCCTTTTGATTGTTCAAAAGTCGTAAACATAGTAGTCGCAAATTTATAGGCAATTTTATTGGCCAAGCCCATAGAAAGGTCAGACTCATGCACATATACAGGAACTCCTAATAATTTAGAAGCAATTACCGGTGGCACTGAGACAAATCCACCCTTTGAAAAGAGTGCTTGGGGGCGAATCTTGGCAATAATTGCAATAGACTGAAGAATCCCCCAACCAACTTTAAAGACATCCAACATATTTTGCCATGAGAAATAACGACGTAGTTTACCTGTAGCAATACTATGGAAAGTCACATCTAAGCCAGATTTATCAATCTGCTCATGTTCAATCCCGTGCTTATCACCGATATAGTGCACTTCCCATCCATCTTTGAGAAATTTTGGAATTAAGATAAGATTTAAAGTCACATGTCCAACGGTTCCACCACCGGTAAAAACAATCTTTTTCGCTTTTGCCATAGACTATCCCTTCAATTGCTCAACAGTTGTAATAAATTCGTCACCACGCACTTCGAAATTCTTGTACATATCCCAGCTTGCGTTTGCAGGACTCAACAAGACAACATCTCCTGCACTGGCTTGATCAAAGGCAATACGTGTCGCATCTGCCACATCTTTGGCATCAAGATAAGTCACGCCCGCTTTATCAGCAGCACGTTTGACACGGGGAGCTGATTCTCCTAAAATCACCATTTTCTTAAGACCAGTAATGTCAGGAATGAGTTCATCAAATTCATTACCACGGTCCAAACCACCGGCAATCAAAATGACTTTGCTATTATCAAAACCAGAAAGTGCTTTTTGTGTCGCTAAAATGTTTGTTGACTTACTATCATTATAGAATTTCACTTCATCGATAGTGTCAACGAATTGGAGACGGTGCTTAACCCCACCAAAGCTTGCGAGGGTTTCCTTGATAGCTTGGTTTGAAATACCTGACAATTTTGCTACAGCTATAGTTGCCAAGGCATTTTCAACATTATGACTACCAGGAACGCCAATCTCATCAGCTTGCATCACCAATTCACCTTTGAAGTAGAGGCCACCATTTTCAAGATAGGCACCATCTACTTTTTCCACTGTTGAGAATGGTACTACTTGTGCTTTAGTTTGTGTAGCTAATTCCTTAGCCAAATCTTGATTGAAGTTCAAAACAACAAAATCATCCGCAGTCATCTGATTTTGAATATTCCATTTGGCAGCCACATATTCTTCAAAACTACCATGATAGTCAATATGTGTCGGCATCAAGTTAGTAATCACAGCAATATGTGGATGGAAGCTATCAATCCCCATCAATTGGAAAGAAGACAATTCCATAACTAAGATATCTTGAGCAGTAACTGACTGTGCAACTTCTGACGCAGGGAAACCGATATTTCCAGACAAGACACCCGATTTGCCACCATGGTTTAGGACATCAGCAATCATAGTTGTCGTTGTTGTCTTACCATTTGAGCCTGTAATACCGATAATAGGTGCTTCAGATACTAGGTAAGCCAATTCCACTTCAGTCCAAACAGGAATGCCTTTTTCAAGTGCACGAGCTACCATTGGATTGTCATAACGAATTCCAGGATTTTTCACCATTAATTCAAAATTTTCATCCAATAGTTCAAGAGGATGTCCGCCACAGACAACCTTAATCCCTTCTTCAAGAAGCGTCTGTCTGATGGATTTCCTCAAATGGTTCCCATCATTTACTGTGACAATAGCACCCAACTTAGCCAATAGGCGGGCAGCTGCTTCACCAGATTTAGCCAAACCAAGGACCAAAACTTTTTTATTTTCAAATTGTGTTACTGATTTCATAATTCGTCCATTCTCTCAAATTGTATCATAATCATTTTACCCTTTATCCCAAGCTATTTCAAGGAGTTACCTCTTCTTGGCAAAAGAAAAAGCCAATCTATTCGATTGACTTTTAATCTCATGCTACTTATTTATCTTCATGTTCAGCTTTTTCATGATTAAGCTCTGACATGGCGAAAAAATCTTTCAAGGTGAAATAGCTCAATACAAGCATTCCCACCGTAACAAAGAACTCACCAGGTAAACTGAAGAATTTAATGATTGATAGCAATGCTAAAAGTAGGAGCAATGCTAAAGTAGCCATGACAAAGAGAAGATTCATGGTGTTTTTTACCGACTTTGGTGCAATAAAGAAATAGAATGATGCAATCAATATAGCAACAATCAGATAAAACATCTCTTCTCCTCTCTATATATTATTCAGCTTCTGCTGCTTTTTTCTTACGTTTATTGGCTTTATCACGCTCTGCTTTATTCAAAATTTGTTTACGCAAGCGGATAGATTCAGGCGTTACTTCCATGTACTCATCATCATCCAAGAATTCAAGCGATTCTTCAAGAGTCAAGATACGTGGAGTCTTGATAACAGCCGTTTGGTCCTTAGTTGCTGAACGCACGTTTGTCATTTGTTTTGCTGTAGTGATATTGACACCAAGGTCATTTTCACGAGCATTTTCACCAACAATCATACCTTCATAAACTTCAGTACCTGGGTTAACAAAGATTGTACCACGTTCTTCAATACGCATGATTGAGTAAGTTGTCGCTTTACCTGTATCGATAGAAACGAGGGCACCACGGTGACGTCCACCAATTTCACCAGCAACAACTGGCAAGTATTGGTCGAAAGTATGGTTCATGATACCGTAACCACGTGTCATAGACAAGAATTCAGTAGAGAATCCAATAAGTCCACGAGCTGGTACGAGGAAGATAAGACGTGTCTGACCGTTACCAACCATTTGCATATCAAGCATATCACCTTTACGTTCTGAAAGGGCTTGGATAATAGAACCTTGGTACTCTTCTGGAGTATCAATTTGAACACGTTCAAATGGCTCACATTTCACGCCATCAATTTCTTTGATGATAACTTCTGGACGAGATACTTGAAGTTCGTATCCTTCACGACGCATTGTTTCGATAAGGATTGACAAGTGCAATTCACCACGACCTGAGACAGTCCATTTATCTGGTGAATCAGTTGGATCAACACGAAGAGAAACGTCTGTTTGCAACTCTGCCAAGAGACGCTCTTCAACCTTACGTGATGTCACGTGTTTACCTTCACGACCTGCAAATGGTGAGTTATTAGCCAAGAAAGTCATTTGAAGTGTTGGTTCGTCAATACGAAGAACTGGCAATGGTTCAACAGCATCAGTTGGTGTAATTGTTTCACCAACGAAGATGTCTTCCATACCTGAGATGGCAATCAAATCACCAGCTTTTGCTTCTTCAATTTCACGACGTTCCAAACCAAAGAAACCGAAAAGTTTAGTAACACGGAAGTTCTTTGTTGTTCCATCAAGTTTTGAAAGGGTAACTTGGTCACCAACTTTTACAGTTCCACGGAAGATACGTCCGATACCGATACGTCCAACGAAATCATTGTAGTCAAGAAGTGACACTTGGAATTGAAGAGGCTCATCTGAGTTATCTACAGGAGCTGGGATGTGGTCAATAATAGTGTCAAAGATTGGAGCCATAGTGTGCTCTTGATCAGCAGGGTTATCTGACAATGATGATGTTCCGTTAATCGCTGATGCATACACAACTGGGAATTCCAACTGATCATCATCGGCACCAAGCTCGATGAAAAGTTCAAGAACTTCATCAACAACTTCTTCAGGACGAGCTGATGGTTTATCAATCTTGTTAACAACAACGATAGGTGTCAAGTTTTGCTCGAGTGCTTTTTTCAACACAAAACGTGTTTGAGGCATTGTACCTTCGTAGGCATCGACAACAAGGACAACCCCATCAACCATTTTCATGATACGTTCAACTTCTCCACCGAAGTCCGCGTGACCTGGTGTATCCATGATGTTGATACGCGTACCATTATAAGCAACGGCTGTATTTTTGGCAAGATGGTAATTCCACGTTCTTTTTCAAGATCGTTTGAGTCCATTGCACGCTCATCAAGCTCTTTACGCTCGTCAAGAGTGTGTGATTGTTTCAACAATTCATCAACAAGTGTTGTTTTACCGTGGTCAACGTGGGCAATGATGGCTACGTTACGGATATCTTCTCTAAGTTTAGTCATTTTTTCCTCTTTAATTTTTATTTCAACTTTTAAAGTATACCACATTTTCAACAAAATGGCAGAGCTCAGCTGATTGTAAACGTTTTTCAACAAGAAAAAGGTGCTGTCCACCTATAATTGGTCAGACACACCTTCTGTCATTCATTAGTTATCAATTGTAAGTGCAAGACTAGCAGCTCCGATGATACCAGCATCATTTCCAAGTTCTGCTAATTTCACTTTTGTTGTACGGCGAACTTGTGGGAATGCATAACGTGTAAAGTATCCTTCGACACGGCTACGCAAGAATCACCAGCTGCTGAAACACCACCACCGATGACAACTGAATCTGGGTTAAGAATATTTGAGATATTTGCTGTTGCAAGTCCTAGGTATTCAGAGACTTTGTCAACGATGCTATTAGCAAACTTGTCGCCTTCGGCAGCGGCAACGAAAATATCTTTACTTGTTACTTGCTCACCATTATCTACAGCAGCTTTAATAGAAGAGTTACCTTCATATCCTTCTGCTAAATGACGTGCCAAACGTACGACACCTGTTGCAGAAGCTACAGTTTCCAAGCATCCTTGTTTCCGCAAGTACATTCAATCCTGTTTCAGGCTCAACGATAATGTGGCCAATTTCACCACCAGCACCGCCAACACCATGAATCAAGTTACCATCAGCGATAACGCCGCCACCAACTCCTGTTCCTAATGTCACAAAGACAACATCAGGATTGTTAGCACCAGCACCAACCCAACGTTCACCGAGGGCAGCAACGTTAGCATCATTATCAATGGCAAATGGAATACCGAGTTCTTTTTCGATGACAGATCCAACTTCTTGAGTTTCTGCCCAGTTCAAGTTGAAGGCACCAGTAACCGTTTTATTTTCACGATCAACAGCTCCTGGAGAACCCATACCAATTCCAATGAAATCTTCTGCAGTAAGTCCGTACATTTCCAAACGGTGTTTCAAAGACTCCACGATGTTAGGGACGATGTGACGACCATTTTCAAGCGTATTTGTTTCAATCGCCCATTTTTCTTGCACTTCACCTTCTGAAGTCAAAATACCAAATTTAACAGTTGTTCCACCAAGGTCAATTCCCAAGAGTTTTTTACTCATTTTCTTTCTCCATTTCAATGCGATGTTCACGTCGTAAAATCATTTCAGCAGTAAGGTAGCTGTCCTTGTCCACCAAACCATTCTGGTAGAGGCTTCTAATTCAATCTTCATCATTTCGATATCATAGAGCCTTTTTCCCAGGTAAACTACTATGCCAAACTGTTTCAACAACTGTTGAACGTCATATAAAGTTTTCATAGCAATATTTTAGCAAAAAGCTTCTGCCATGACAAGATAGTTTTGAAAACCTTTACAGATTATTGTATACTTCAAAAAAAGACCTAAGTCATTTAGACTCAGGTTATTGACAATTCGGGCAAATCCCATGTAAAATCATCTGTTCACGAGTAATGCGAAATCCAGTTTGTGATTCTACCTCTTCCTTGAAAGACGGAATCGGTAAGTCTAAGTCAGTAATGTGACCACATTTTTCACAAACAATGTTTAAGTGGTCATGCCCCATAAAATCATAATAGGTTGTATTATCATTATTAACCTTAATTTCAGAGACAATCCCTTCTTCAACCAACACCTTCAGGTTGTTATAGACCGTCGCCAAACTCATCCCAGGATTGTCAGGGAGTAGGTCATAATATATCACATCTGCACTAGGGTGTTGATCAGACATCATCAAATAGCGAATAACAGCTTTACGAGATTCCGTCAACCGAATTCCTTTAGCTTTTAACTGATTTAGGACATCTTCATAAACGCCTAGACTACGTCGATGTACAGACATATCGCCACCCCCCCTTCTTCTAAAAGTATTTTACGTCTATTATACACTTTTAGAGGAACTCTTGACAATCATCTTAACTCAAAAATGCTTATCTCAAGCCTGGCGCTTGTCCAAGCTCAGCAGTCAACATCCAGATTGTCTTATCAATTTCAGATTTAGCTGCAGTGAAGATATCATTTGAAGGAGCATCTCCTTCTTCATCTGTGATATCCAAACCAACTTGGAACAATACTGACAAATATTTGTATGTATCAACCAATAATTGAATTTGATCAGACATCGGTTTATCAAATGTGCCAGTAGTTTCAGTCAAGCCTGAATTAGATGAAAATTCTACCAAAGTTGAGTATGGTTCCCCACCGATAGTAATCAAACGTTCACTAATAACATCAAGATGAGCATTCAAACTATCCATCAATTCATCCATTTTTGGATGAAGATAGAGGAAACCAGGACCACGCATATACCAATGAACTTGGTGAACAATTGAAGCTGCTACAGACAAATCAGCAACTGCTTGATTCAAAACTGCTTTAGTTTTTGTATTTGTTGGAGTTTCAGCTTGTTGGTTAACTGTTTCATTTGATTGTTTCTTTAATTTGATCTACCATATTAATTTCTCCTTAATTTAGAATTACTATTATTTATCACTTTTATTTTAGAATAATTTCTAAATTAATATGCAAGTTGAAATGCTTTTTCTCATTCTTTTTCGAATAATTAGGTATGTTAAGCATTATTTATTTTTTTCTAGGAGCCTCTTTAGGCTCATTTATCGGACTAGTTTGTGATCGTTTTCCTGAGAACTCGATTATTTTTTCCTAGTAGTCACTGTAGCTATTGCAAGCATCAGTTGCGTTTTTCGAGATGATCCCTATCCTCTCACAACTTTTCTTAAGATCTCGATGTCGATCATGTCAGACTTCTATCCCTCTTCGTTACCTCTTTATGGAACTATTTTGTGGAGTAATATGCCTGCTATATTTCTATGACTTTTTGAGTCTTGAAGTAACCTACTTTCTTTACTTCAGCCTTTGTTTATCTATTTTTGATTTGAAACAGAAATCCTGTCCACTTCTGATTTGGATAGTTGGAACAGTCCCACTCTTATTCATGGGCAACTACTACCTCTCATTGCCTTGGGGATAATCCTCGCCATCCTTTCTTATATGAAACATCTAAATATTGGGGAAGGAGATTTTACTCTACTTAGCTAGTGCCTCACTTATTTTCCCACTTTCAAAAACACTACTAATTATTGAAATTGCCTGCCTATTAGGACTAGCTTACTTCCTTCTACGAAGAAATCTCAAGGAATACATCGCATTTGTTCCATTTCTTTTTCTCGGATAGTACTCCTTACTTTTGTTC
>ENA-OQAN01000606-OQAN01000606.1-human-gut-metagenome-genome-assembly--contig:-NODE-606-length-18429-cov-2.531745_pt1 | contig 18429 bp, 27 predicted proteins | sample MGYA00242735_ERZ504527 | MGnify/ENA primary metagenome ERZ504527 (study PRJEB26092, sample SAMD00036230) | human gut metagenome | host: Homo sapiens | study: EMG produced TPA metagenomics assembly of... | reverse complement strand
TTTCCCTCAACCGACTTCGTTAGTATATAACACATATATCTAAATGTCAACACTTTTTTTAAAAAAATTTATTTTTATTTTTTTGGTGAGAAATGTAAAAGTAACTTCCGGTTCTTCTTCACACTTCCGGAAGTTACTTTTACATTCCGGCTTTATTTTTTAATTACAGGAGCTGCTGTTCTGCAGGCTGATACAGCAGCTCCTGTTTCCTGTTGATTTCTTTCCGGATCAGATTAGTTTTCCCAGTCCCATACATCCGCTTTGGAAACTGTGTTCCTTGGCTTTTTGATCACAAGCTCCGGGCTTTTAGCGCTTACCTTAGTATTGGCAGGAATAGAGGAAGTAATAAATGTATTTCCACCTATGATCGTATTCTCGCCGATCACTGTTTCTCCGCCAAGAACAGTAGAATTAGAATAAATCGTCACATTATCCCCGATAGTAGGATGACGTTTCACATCTGCAAGCTGCTGTCCCTGTCTGGTAGAAAGAGCTCCCAGGGTTACTCCCTGATACAGTTTTACATTTTTGCCGATTTCCGTTGTCTCGCCAATAACAACTCCGGTACCATGGTCAATAAAAAAGTAATCTCCAATAGTTGCTCCGGGATTGATGTCGATTCCGGTTTTTCCATGAGCATATTCTGTCATGATACGTGGAATATACGGAACCTTTTCCATATAAAGAATATGAGCCAGACGATATACATAAATAGCAAACAGCCCAGGATAAGAAAATATAATCTCTTCCTTGCTTTTTGCCGCCGGGTCTCCGTCAAATCCCGCCTGTACATCCTTCAGAAGTTTTTTTCTGTACTTCCGGAAGCTTTTCAAAAAAATCATCACAAATGGCTTCTGCCTGGCGCAGGCTTCTTCCTTCTGTATATCCTGGTCAGCGTAAAGAAATGCAATTTCCACCTGACTTTTCAGTCTGTCATAAAAATCATTCAGAAGAAATGCTGTAAACTGCTCCGGAAACAGCCTTGCCGCCGTATCCTCACCAAAATATCCCGGAAATATCACAGACCGGAGATCTCTCACCAGATCAATGATCACAGATCTGTTAGGAAGGCTTCTTCCGTTTTTCGGCATAAACAGCTCTTCCCTGTCATAATTTTCTGTAAGACTTTCTGCAGCTTTTAAAACTGCTTCTTTTTTTCTGCTCATAATTCCTCCTGTCTGCTGAAATCTTTTTATCTTATAAATATAGTATAGCTTTTTTCTGTGCGTCAAGGAACAGAAACAGATTCCAAAAATAATTTGACTTTCCCCGGGCCAGCCGAATATAATAAAATCTGTCATGGAGATGTACCCAAGTGCTGAAGTCCGCACTCGAAATGCGGTAGGCCGGGCAACCGGCGCGAGGGTTCAAATCCCTCCATCTCCGTCTTGACAAACAGATTTTTCATAGTATAATAATTTTTGTTGATGCACATATAGGGGATTGGTCAAATGGTATGATAGGGGTCTCCAAAACCTTTGGTGGGAGTTCGATTCTCTCATCCCCTGCTATTAGTAACGCTGAAAAGTCTTGTAGATCAAGATTTTTCAGCGTTTTTTAATTTCCTATATTGTTGTTTATGAGATGCTTTGAAAAAGGTATCTTTTTTTATTAATTTGTCGTCTGCCAGGAGACAATTAGGTAATATATAGAAATAAAATATAAATACACAGAAATAGTAAAACAGGATTGCATAGAGTTTCATTCTTTTAAATGATAAAATATAGGCATAATCATAAAAATATAGGAGATATATGATGAGTTTGGAAAATGCCTTTATAGAACAGCTGGCTCAATATATAGAAATAAATTATAAGGAATATTTACCAGTAACAGATGAAAATATACTTTACGAAAAATATGCACCCTTCGTAGATATTCCTGAACGAAAAGAACTGACCAGAGATCAGTCCATGGATCTGCAGCATCTTTTGGACGAAGCGGGAGATTCTTTCATGAAAAGCTTTTTGAATTGATAGATAAGAGTGGGATGTCAGATGTTGAAGTATATAAAAGAGCATGTATTGACAGAAGATTATTTTCGAAGATTAGAAGTAATCCAGCTTATCATCCCGGAAAGAGTACAGTGCTGGCACTTGTATTTGCATTAAAGTTGGATATAAAAGCAGCAAGAGATCTTTTAGCCAGGGCGGAATATGCACTTTCTCCATCTAACAAAGGTGATCTGATCATAAAATATTTTATTGAGCATCAGGTGTACGATCTTATGGCATTAAATTTCACCTTAGAAGAATATGGGCAGCCAATACTTGGAGAATAACTGGTAAGATCCGGAAAGGAGATAATTAATATGTCATCACTTACAAAACAGGAAAGAACAGCAAAAATTGGAGAAATCGTGGAAAAAGTCACACAGATGACAGATGAACAGCTGGGAAATGTTCATGAATATATATCGGATGAATTCGAAGAACCAAACCATGAAGCGGAGGCATTAAATGCAGTGATTCGATTGAGTCGAAAATATGGAAAAAATAAAGATAAGGTCAGATAACAGATGGGAAAGTTTTACTCATTATTAACTTCAGTTGGAATATATGAACAAAATTTGAGCCTTCCATCCTATGAGATGGATCTTAAATTAATGGAAAATGCATTAATAGAAGGTCTAAGGCTTTCGAAGGATACAATAAGAACTCTAGGGAGTTCTGGAGTTGTAAGATGAGAAGTTTTGTGCGTGCATTGATGGAATTTTCCAGTATGATTGAGGAAGAGGATGGATTTATTTTGTATTTTTCCGGTCATGGCTGCAATGGAGATCTGTGCTTTTCAGATGGAATGATCAATATTCAGAGCATCATTGATTTTGTAGAAAAGTTAAAATCAAAAAATAAAATTATTATTTTGGATTGCTGTTATTCTGGTAAATTTTATGTTTCCGGAGTCAAACAAATGAAATTGGAGGAAGCGATCACTACTTTTGCAGGAAACGGAACGGTTGTTCTTGCTTCTTCATCATCTAATGAGAGTTCATGGCTCGGACCCGGGAAGAACCACAGTTTGTATACAGGAATGTTAACAACAGCAATGACTGTTAATCGAAGAATCCGTAAAGGAAAAATTTCTATTTTTGATATCCATGAGGAAGTATTAGCTATTGCAAAAGCATGGAATAAAAACAACCCTAATAAGATGCAGCATCCAATATATCGAGGGAGAATCGGTGGTACCATATACTTTGAGGTGGAGAAATATACTCCGTATGAGACTTTACAAGTGTATCTGAAAGCAGAAAATTATACAATAAGAAATGTAGAGCCATTATCTTCAAGGAAAGAAAAAACGTTTGGCAGTATTTGTAATGATATCGGAGAAATATTGTGCAGAAAAGCAATTAGCATTAATAACGAAAGAGATTGTATCCTATGTCCGAAATTTAAATGTATTTTCTACGGTAGCTTCAGAAACAAAATTTAAAAATATGTCAGCCATGGCTGTATGGTGTTATTTCGGACATGATGAGAGTGATATGTCAATCATAGATATTTTGCCAGAAGTATATGGGCCTGCGACAGAACTGGGAAAAGGAAATATTATTCAGAACAGAAAAATTCTTCAATAATAAGAGATATATGGGTAACTACAGATTCTTTTTATGAATCCGTGCGCAGACTTCAGCAATCGGAACTTACCAGAGAGGAGTTCGAGTCCGGAATTCAGAAAACGTTATGCCAGATTACATCTTTGGCAGAACGATATATTGCAGATATCAGAGAAATTGATAATCAGACAAAAATAATTTCAGAAATTCGTGAAACATACAGAGAATGGATCCGACAGGTATATGAGGAATATTTTAAAATGACGGAAACTCCCACAGTACCAGATGATCTGCATGATCGTTTCAACATAGTGGAAGATCTGGCGGGCTGTGTATTGGATATGGCACTTTTGCTGAATAAAGATGAAGAATATACAGATGGAAACCAGTGGCTGATAAAGAATAACATTCGAAAGTATTATGAAGGACTGGAAAAGCTGAAAATAATTGACGAAAAAAGTAGATAAAGTCTGAATTAACGCTAAATATGTCAAATATGCAAATTAGACAATAATTAATTGCTTTTTATGTATAAAAATCGTATAATCTGATTAAGAAAATTGTTGAATTTTGATAAAAACCACACATAGTTTAATACAGCAAAGCAAGAGGTTTACATAACATAAAATCGACAGAACTGAGGTGAAATTTCGTAGTAAATATAATATCGGTGTGATGAAAACATTACTTTCTTTACAAAAATGAGAGAGTAATGTTTTTTTATTAAGAATTCAAAGAAAGAGATTTACTGGAGGGAAAGAATGAAGACAATTAGAAGAAAAACAGGTATAGGATGGGAAGCATTGTTTCTGGGATTTAGTAAAGATCCACGAAGAAGGAACAAAAAAACGCAGCGAAGCCCAGGCAGAGCTTGCCAAGATTGAGGATGAACTGAAGCAGGCGTTACTGCAGGCTGGGCAGAAGGTGTGATGGGAGGCTTTTTAAATGTATGCAGAACTTAAAGTGGAATTTGATTCAAACGAAATTAATTTTCAACAGTCATCAAACTTGCAGGGAGTACTGATGGAGAATATTTCATCAGAATATGCGGAAAAGCTACATGGAAATCAGTTAAATCCATATAGTCAATGCATTTTAAAAGAAGAAGGAAAAACTGTCTGGTATCTTAAAACATTAAATACGGAAGCCTACGAAATGCTTTTGCTTCCAATGACAAAGCTTGATACGATTACGTTACGAAAAAAGAATAAAACAGTAAATTTATTAAATAAAACAGTAAGGATCAAAGAAGATAAAGAACTGATAAAAGAATTCTATGAAAATAAATGTTCCAGATATTTGGAATTAAGTTTTAAAACGCCTACATCATTTAAACGAGATGGAAAATATGTAATATATCCAGATTTAAGTTTAATATATGGAAGCCTTATGAGAAAGTTCAGTGCTGCATCGGAAGAGTTTAATATGTATGATGAAGATACATTAGAAGAACTTGTGACACAAAGTGAGATTGTAAGATATCGCTTACAGACAATACCGTTTCCGTTGGAAAAAACGAATATTACAGGATTTATAGGAAATATTTGTATCCATATCAAGGGCCCGGAAACAATGGCAAGGTATGTGAGGATGCTGGCAAAATTTGGAGAGTTTTCTGGTGTTGGAATAAAGACAGGAATGGGAATGGGTGCAATGAAATATATCAGGAGGAATGAAGATGACTGATGAAAAAATTAAACTGATTATAGGAAGTCTGCTTCATGATATTGGAAAAGTAGTATACAGAGAGGGGGATGATCGTAGAAATCACAGTATTTCCGGTTATGATTTTTTAAAGGAAAATGGTGGTATTGATGATAAAGAAATTTTAAATTGTGTAAGATATCATCATATATCTGCTTTGAAGGGGGCAAAACTGCAGGAAAATGATTTGGCGTATATTGTGTATCTTGCAGATAATATTGCAGCTTTTGCAGACAGGAGAAAGAAAGAGGGCGAAGATGTTTCCGGATTTGATCTGTCAGTTCCTCTGCAGAGTATTTTCAATATATTAAATGAAAATGATCAGGAATATTATTATCTTCCGGGGGACATGGAAGATAAAGGGCATGTTAATTATCCAACTCCTGAAAAAAGAAGTTTTTCAAAAGAATTTTATATGAAGATCCGACAGAGAGTGCTGGATAATTTCAAAGGAATGGATTGGAATGACGAATATCTGAATTCATTGTTAGCGGTGATGGAAGCAAATCTTACTTATGTACCATCTTCTACTTCAAAGGGAGAACTAAGTGATATTTCACTGTTTGATCATGTAAAGCTTACAGCTGCTATCGCCAGTTGCATGTATGACTATTTAAATGAAAACCATTTGAAATATAAAGAAGAGCTTCTGGATAAAAAGGATTTTTATGATAAAAGCTTTTTTATTATGTTCAATTGGATATTTCAGGTATTCAGAAATTTATTTATACGATCACGTCCAAAAATGCATTAAGAACTTTACGTGCAAGATCTTTTTATCTTGAAATCATGATGGAACATATCATTGATCTGCTGCTTGATAAGCTGGAGCTGTCCAGAGCGAATCTGTTATATTCAGGCGGAGGGCACTGTTATCTGCTTCTGGCTAACACAAAAAAGACAGTTGACAGGATAAATGAATTTCAAAAGGAATTAAAAGAATGGCTCCTGGAACAGTTTCAGATTGAATTGTATGTTGCTTTTGGTTATGTGGCATGTACTGGAAATGCTTTTCGTAATATTCCGGAGGGTAGTTATGGACAGTTATTCCGGGAGATGAGCAAAATGCTTTCAGAACAGAAACAACATAGATATTGTGCACAGGATATTATTAAGTTAAACCATAAAAAACTCAGGGATTATTCCAGAGAATGTAGGGTTTGTAAAAGAATCGGGCGGGTAGATGATGAAGGTGTTTGCCCATTATGCAGGAAAATAGAAAGCTTGTCCAAGAATGTTCTGTATAGTGAGTTCTTTTCAGTGGTCCTGGGAAATTCAGAAGAAAAAGAGGGCATGCCATTACCAGGAGGATGTTACCTTGTGGCAGATACAAAAGAATCATTAAGCAGACGAATGGAAAAGGATGATCATTTTGTGCGCGCTTATTCCAAGAATAAAATGTATACCGGAAAACATATCGCGACTAAATTATGGGTGGGAGATTATACTACAGGAGATACATTTGAGGAATTTGCAAAGAAATCAAAGGGAATTAACAGAATTGGAGTTTTACGTGCTGATGTAGATAACCTTGGACAGGCTATTGTATCCGGTTCCAGAGTAAAAGAAATGGAGACAGATATGTGACTTTGTCGAGAACTGCGGCATTATCCAGACAGTTATCTATTTTCTTTAAATATTACATTCGATTTTTGTTAAAAAACGGTGAATATTCGCTGGAAGGAAATGAAGGTATAAAGGAACGTCAGGCCACGATCGTATATTCTGGTGGAGATGATGTATTTATTGTCGGTGCATGGAATGATGTAATAGAGCTTTCTGTAGATCTGCAAAAAATGTTCCGAAAATACACACAGGGAACATTAAGCATTTCTGCAGGTATTGGTATTTATGAAGATTCATATCCTATTGCAGCTATCGCGCAGGAGACGGGAGCTATGGAGTCTGAATCGAAAAGAATGCCAGGAAAAAATGCAGTAACCATCATGGAAGATGGGGAGAGACATCTGGTGGAAGAAGGTGAAGAGGAAAAAGAAATCAGTGACGGTACATATTCCTGGGAAGAATTTGATCAAGAAGTGATTCAGGAAAAATATAGAGCATTGAGTGAGTTCTTTGAGGATTTAGAAGACAGAGGTATGGCATTTTTTATACCGAATGTTGGAACTTGTACGTGGACATGAGGAAAATAATTTTGCAAGAATGATGTATCTGCTTTCCAGACTGGAACCATCAGAAGAAGGACCGAAAAAAGAAAAATACAGACAGCTATCAAAAAAGATGTATGAGTGGATCCAATCAGACCAGGATTGCAGACAGTTGAAAACAGCAATTAATCTTTATGCTTATATGAATCGGAAAGGAGAGGGTAAAGATGAGGATTAATGATAATAATTGTGTGGATAAAGCAGAAAATGTTATAAAGAAATTGGTGGAAGATTCAAAACAAAAATATAGAGGAAAAATCAATATTGTTACAACCTCTAAGATTAGAAATCTGTTAGCTATGAATGCAGATATTTACAATCAGGTTCTTACAAAATCTTCAGAAAAACTGGATGATGAGATTTGTGGAAGAATTGAGTATCTTCGAGTGCGTTTTATGTATGAATGTGGGCGAGAACCTAAAGTAAAGGAATTTGTGCAGCAGGCAGAAATTTTAGAGATACTCAAGGAGATCAAACAGAGTAAAAAAAATTATCTGTTATTCAGCAGATATATGGAGGCACTGATCGCGTTTCATAAATATTATGGTGGAAAAGAACAGTAAGGGGGAAAGAATATGTACGCAAAAATTCAGATTTCAGGAGATATTTTAGTAAAGACAGGTATGCATATAGGTGGAAGCGGAGCCTTTGCTGCAATAGGAGCAGTAGATTCACCTGTTGTGAAAGATGTGAAAACAAATCTTCCTATGATACCAGGTAGTTCCTTAAAGGGAAAAATGAGAAGTCTTCTTGCCAAAGAATTCAATGAGCAGATAACAGAACCGAAAGGTGATCATGAGCGTATCAGCAGATTATTTGGATCTTCAGAAAAAAATAAGATCAAAAGAAGCAGGCTTTTGTTTTCTGATATGGTATTAGCAAATGAACAGGAATTAAGAGAAGCAGGACTTCAGAGTATGACGGAAGTTAAATTTGAAAATTCTATTTCAAGACTTACTGCAGTAGCGAATCCGCGTCAGATTGAGAGAGTGGTCAGAGGGTCAGTTTTTGAATTGGATCTGATCTATGAAATGGAAAATGAGCAGGAATTTATAGAAGATATGCAAACTCTGGCAGAGGGAATGAAATTATTACAGTACGATTATCTGGGAGGAAGTGGATCTCGTGGTTATGGTAAGATTCAGTTCAACAATGTGCATGCAGAGGGCGTGATCGGTAATGTCGATAATATATTAATTGATAAATGTAATGAAATTCTCAAGGAAGTCGTAAACGCATAATGGAGGAGAGAGACTTTGGAGTATAAATTGTATTGTTTGGAATTTCTGACAGGAGTTCATTTCGGAAGTAAAAATCTGGACAGTACTGAGATCACCTTTCATGCAGATACATTATTTGCTGCATTGTTTCAGGAAGCATTAAAGATGGAAAAGCAGAAAGAATTTTTGAATGCTGTTTCAGAAGGTAGGATAGTATTATCAGATGCATTTCCATACATAGGGAAAAATTATTATATTCCTAAACCAATGATCTCTGTTCGTGTGGATGATGATGAGAAACAAGGAAATTCCAGACAGAAAAAAATGTTTAAGAATTTAAAGTATATTCCGGTAAACACAGTGGAAGCTTTTATAAATGGAACGTTTCCGGAAGAACATATGGAAGATATGCAGTATCTTGGAACTAATGGAATGAAGGTTTCAGTAGGGATCCGTGGAATGGAAGAGCCTCAGCCATATCGTGTAAGTACATATCATTTTACAGATGGCTCCGGTTTATATATAATAGCCGGAATGGAATCAGAAAAGGATCAGGAATGTTTGGACGAGTTATTTGAAAGCCTCCAGTATACAGGATTAGGTGGCAAAAAAAGTTCTGGGATGGGAAGATTTAAATGTAGGGTTTGTGATATTCCGAGAGAAATAAAAGAACAGTTGACCAAAAAAGCGTCGATGCATTTACTCTTATCAACAGCACTTCCCGAAGATGAAGAACTTGAAGATATTTTGAAAGGAGCAACATATAGTTTGCTCAAAAGAAGTGGATTTATAGATTCTCAAACATATGCCGCTCAGCAAATGCGAAAAAGTGATATTTATGTTTTTTCTGCGGGTTCCTGTTTTGTAAATACTTTTAAAGGAAAAGTCATAGAAGAAAGAAATGGTGGAACTCATCCAATATTCCGTTATGCAAAAGCTTTTTTTCATGGGGGTATAAAAATGGGACAGAAATTAAAAACATATCAGATACAGTTGACTGTGAAAGGTCCGGTATTCATAGGTGATGGGAATCAAATACAAAAGAAAGAATATGTTTTTCTGAACAGGAATACAATTGGAGTTGTGGATGCTGTGAAGCTGTATTTTCTGGCACAAAAATTGCATATACAGAATGATCTTGAGCGTTTTATGGTTGAAGATACACGTGAGGATTTAAAACATTGGAGTATCAGAAACCATGTTTCGCTTACAGATCTGAAAAGGTGTATGAAATATACAGAAAATGTAGGAGACCGCTCCGAAGAAAAAGGCAGATTGCAGATCATGACATGCGTGACAGATCCTTATGGAAATCCGTATATACCGGGAAGTTCGTTAAAAGGAATGCTTAGAACGATTTTACTTAGCAAGGATATTGATCAAGATCAGATAAAGTATAAAAGGGATCAGAGTCAGATCAGGAGTGAATTGAGTACCGGGAGAAAAAATCGTAAAATTTTGAACCGAAATATTGGAATAATTGAAAAAAAGGCTTTTTGTACATTAAAGCATACGGATAAAGAAGATGTGGAATTTGACAATATGTCTGGTATTATCGTAGGCGATAGTGAACCTTTGAGTAGAGAAGATATTGTTTTATGTCAGAAGTGGGAACAACATGTAGATGGATCATATAAAACATTAAATCTTCTGAGAGAGTGTATTAAACCTGGAACTGTGATAAAAAGCTCATTGACAATAGATGAAACAGAATGTAATCTAAAAATTGAGGATATTTTGGATGCAGTAAAATTGTTTTATGAGCAGTATTATCAGATGTTCCAGAGTAAATTTCCGAGATGTGACAGAGGTAAACCTAATACAGTATTTCTTGGTGGTGGAAGTGGTTTTGTTTCAAAAACGGTTGTTTATCCTATGTTTGGCGAAAAAGAAGGTATTGAAATAACAAAAGATATCTTTGACAGAACAGGTGTGCCACAAAATCATAAGCACTATAAAGATACAAGAATGAGGGTTTCACCACATATCTTGAAATGTACCCGCTATCAGGGAAAAGAATATATGATGGGACAATGTGAAATTGATATTTCTTAATAAAAGAGAATATCTGTTTGGATTTTGCCGCGCATGGCTTAAATACTGAGTTTGCTGCCGATTTAAGCAAATGCATTTTATTTATTTTTCCAAAAATATTTTTCCCACGCAATCCCGACCATGAGCCCAGACTGGTGGCGGGATTGCAGATGGTATTGAGAAATGTAGTTCCCCGACAGGACGGAAACTGTAATTTGAAAAATCATCATACATGATTTTAGTATTGAGAAATGTAGTTCCCCGACAGGGGACGGAAACTGCTTCCCTCCATGCTTTCTTGAGACCAGAGGAAATATTGAGAAATGTAGTTCCCCAACAGGGGACGGAAACTATTAATCCAAGTTCCAAAAACAAAGCTATCATCCAATTGAGAAATGTAGTTCCCCGACAGGGGACGGAAACCCAAGTTCGATTCTGGCTAACCTTGTACGGTCGATTCATTGAGAAATGTAGTTCCCCGACAGGGACAGAAATATCTATCCATTTATTCGAGCACAGAACAATAAACTTTATTGATAACATGTAATATACGGAGGTGGAAAATGGGATTTTTGTATGTGAATGAAAATGGAGCGACTATCGGAGTTGAAGCAAATCAGTGTACTGTGAATTATAAGGACGGTATGAAACGTCTTATTCCAATTGAATCTTTAGATGGAATTACAATCATGGGGCGTTCACAAATGACAACTCAGTGTGCGGAAGAATGTATGAGCAGAGGGATTCCGGTAAGCTATTTTTCGAAGGGCGGGAAATATTTTGGCCGGTTGATTTCAACAGGACATGTTAATGTGTCAAGACAGAGAAAACAAAGTGCTCTTTATGATACAGAATTTGCTGCAACACTTGCTATGAAAATTCTTTGTGCAAAGATTAAAAATCAAAGTGTAGTATTACGTCGATATGAAAAAAGCAGAGGGATTAACCTGGAAGAAGAGCAAAAAATGCTGACAATCTGTAAAAATAAGATCATGACTTGTAATAGAATTGAGGAAATGATCGGTTTTGAAGGACAGGCGGCTAAATATTATTTTAAAGGACTGGCAGCCTGCATTGATAAAGAGTTTTCTTTTCAGGGAAGAAGTCGTAGACCACCACGAGATGAATTTAATTCTATGATCAGTTAGGCTATTCAATATTAATGAATGAAGTGTATTGTAAAATAGAAATGAAAGGCTTAAATCCTTATTTCGGTTTTATTCACAGGGATGCAGAAAAACATCCAACATTGGCAAGTGATATGATGGAAGAGTGGCGAGCAGTAATTGTAGATGCAACCGCAATGAGTATGATCAATGGACATGAAATACAAAAAGAACATTTTAATTTCAGCATGGATGAGCCAGGATGTTATCTGACGAGAGATGGTCTGAAAATATATCTGAATAAGCTGGAGCGTAAATTCCAGACAGAAGTGCGATATTTAAAATATGTGGATTATGCAGTAAGCTTTCGAAGAGGCATTTTTTTGCAAATGGAACATCTGGCAAAAGCAATAGAAGAAGGGAATGCAAATCTTTATGAGCCAATTACCATTCGATGATGAAGACTATTATTTTCAGATATCAGAAGAGTTGGAATCAGATAAGGAATTTATTCTGATCATTTATGATATTGTAGAGAACAAAAAAAGAGTAAAATTTGCCAAACTTTTATCTGGTTATGGAATAAGGGTGCAAAAATCGGCGTTTGAAGCAATGTTGACAAAACAACAATACAATAAATTGATTGAGGAAATTCCTCATTATATCGATAAATGTGAAGACAGCGTCAGGATATATAAGGTGTCAGGAAGAGAAAAAGTCATTTCCTGGGGAGAGGTGCCAGAATTTGATGAAGAAATTATCTTAATATAAGTTCTAATGAAAAATATAAAAAAGGGAGTATAAAAAATGGGAAAAAAATATTTATTTTCACCAATTGGAAACACAGACCCGATAAAGTATTTATATGATGGTTCAATGCTTCATATATGCAGATATTATGAACCAGATGTTGTATATCTGTATTTATCCAAAGAAATGGCAGAGAACCATAAAAAAGATAATAGATATGTAGAAACCCTAAATCTGTTAGGGGACTTTTTGAATCACAAATTTGAAGTACATATAATTGAAAATCCTGATATGGTAGATGTTCAACAGTATGATGTGTTTTATGATGAATTCCGGAAAATTATTTCAGAAATTGAAGAACAAAAAGAGAAAGAAGATCAGTTATTAGTTAATATGGCATCCGGAACACCTGGTATGAAAAGCGCACTGCTTATTATGGCAACGTTGGCGGAATACAGATTTTTGCCAATACAGGTGTCTACTCCACAGAAGAAAAGTAATCTGGAACATGAAGAAAGAGACGAATATGATGTTAAAGCGAACTGGGAACTGAATGAAGATAATGAGGAAAGTGCAGAAAACAGATGCCAGGAAGTGAAGTGTCTGAATCTGATGCGGCTACTGAAAATCGATATGATAAAAAAGCACTTATTATCTTATGATTATCATGCAGCGCTGGCAGTTGGTAAGGAAATCAAGGATGAATTAAATCCTGTGGCATGGAAGTGGTTACAGTCAGCAGATGCGAGAGCAGTTTTGGACTGGGAGAGAATGAACAGGGTTTTACCAGAAAATAATGGAATTATTTCAGCAGTGAGACAAGAAAATAAAAAGAAAATCTTGTTTGAATATCTGTTGGCTTTAGATTTAAAAGTAAAACGTGGAGAGTATGCAGATTTTATCAGAGGAATTACTCCATTAATCATTGATCTGCTGGAAATGGTCCTTGAGCAATTTTGCAAAATTAATGTTACACAGTATTATAAGAAAAAAGAAGAAAATGGGATAGATATAAATTAGATGGCACAGAAGTATTGGGTATTATGAATGAAAAGTTTTACCCATTTAGATATGGGATAGTATATTCAAGCCATTTGCAACCAATTATTGAGAAAAAATGTAAAGATGATTTATTAAAACAGAGAACTAAAGGTCTGGTAGAAATTGAGCAGAATGTCAGAAATATTGCAGCTCATAATATTGTGTCAGCTACACCTGAGTGGGTTAAAGAACAAGCTGGCAGGAGTGTAGAAGATATTTTGTGGCTGCTGAAATATATTTGCGAACAGGTAAAAATAAATACCAGAAAAGAAAATTGGGATTCGTATGATTATATGAATAAGAGAATTATTGAAGAATTGGATAGATGAGTATGCTATTTCTCTTTTATGGGAAAATGAATTGCCGCTGGATGAGGTAAAGAAATTACAAATGAAATAACATTCTTAGAATTATGTAAACAAAACCAGGGGATTGCCAACAGGCAATCCCCTGAAATATTTCATATGAAATTATAAAATTACTTCGCTTCAGCTTCAGCGCCTTCAGCGTCCTCATCCTCTTCCGGAGCTGCCTCATATTCACCGATATGAACAACAACTGCATCCTCAGGAGTGATGAAGTGGACGTGTTTGCCTTCCGGGATCGGGAGGTCTTTTACATGGATATCACGGACGTCTGCAGGATAGCCGTTGAAGTCGATGACGATGGTGTCAAGAAGGTTGGACGGATCTGCTTTGTAGTGGATCTCTTCCATCTCCTGCTCAACGATACCCTGAACCATGTCGGTGTGCTCCAGTTTGACAGCGACTGTTGTGGAAACCTTCTCACCGGCTACCAGTGCCTGGAAATCCAGAGCCATCAGCTGTTTTTCAATTGGATTATAGTCAATATTTTTTACCAGGGCATCAACTTTTTCGCCTTCGATGTCCAGGTAAACCTGTGTACCTTCTTTATTTGCTTTAATGAATTTGGCTGCCTCGGCACCGTTAAACTGAAGTGCTACAGGCTCTTTCATTTCTTTTCCACTAAGAATTCCTGTGACGTAACCCTCACGTCTTAATTTTTTAGCTTTTACATTCGGGTTTCTTTTCTCTGCTTTCAATGTGATCATGTCAAATTCCTCCTCCTGATGCATGGATTCCGGTAATGTTGCTGTTCGCGCTGTTCGCAGTAACACGAATTCTGCATTTCTTTTCTGACTGGGATTATTATAGCACTTCTCGGACGAGGTGGCTAACAAAAAGTTAGAAAATTTAAGAACAATATTTTGTATTGTTTAACTTATGTACAAAACTTCAAGGGTAAAATTAGACAAAAACAAAGCATATATTTGAAATTTTACAGAAAAAATTAAAACAACATAAAAAATTGCACAAATCAAGTGATCATAAAAGCCTGAAAGTTGGCATTTATCTGGAAGAGAGGCAAGTATTAAATATGAATATTCTATTTTTATTTGATTCAGATATGCGAGGAGACGGGAAATATCCATATTGCTGACATATTGGAGAGAGCTGTTGTGATCAATGTAATAAAAATTGGAAGATATGATGCAGGACAGAGATGACGGCGAAAGAAGGTGGCAACATAACACGATGGGTATTTTACTCTGGAGAAAGAATTTAACGAAATTGCATATAATTTCTGAAACAATTTAACATACAATTCACAAATCTTTATCTCAACCACGATATCTGAACAGTCGGAAAAGTTCTATACTACAAACCATGCGAGCGAGAGAAGAGAAAGGAGATAAGTAATGTCAGAAATTGCACTCAGAAATGTATGTAAGCAATTTGATTCAGAGCATTACGGTGTGAAGGATTTTAATCTTGATATACATGACAAAGAGTTTGTGATCTTTGTAGGTCCGTCCGGATGTGGAAAATCTACTACTTTGCGTATCATCGCAGGTCTGGAGGAGATTACAGACGGTGAGCTGTGGATCGACGGTGAGTTTTCCAATTATCTGGAACCAAAGGAGCGTGGAATGTCCATGGTTTTCCAGAACTATGCTTTATATCCCAATATGACAGTTTACGGAAATATGGCATATGCCTGAAGATCCGTAAGCTTCCGAAGGATGAGATCGACAGAAAGGTCCACGAGGTGGCAAAGATCCTGGAGATCGAGCAGCTTCTTGACCGGAAGCCGGCAGCTCTTTCCGGCGGTCAGAAACAGCGAGTTGCCATCGGAAGTGCAATTATCCGGAAGCCGAAAGCCTTTCTCATGGATGAGCCCCTTTCCAACCTGGATGCAAAGCTTCGTGCCCAGATGCGTGTGGAGCTTGTAAAATTACATAAACAGCTGGATACCACTATTATTTATGTAACACATGACCAGACAGAGGCCATGACTCTTGGGACTAAGATCGTGGTCATGAAGGATGGTCTGATCCAGCAGGTGGGAGCACCTCAGAGTATTTATGACAATCCGGTAAATCTTTTCGTGGCAGGCTTCCTTGGTTCTCCGTCCATGAACTTTTTCCGGTGTACGGTAAAAGCAGAAGAAAATAATCGCACGGCTCTTCTTCTGGATGATGCCAAAACTGTGAAAAAGGTTTATCTGGACGGAACCAGAGGAAAACAGATCGCAGATAGATATAATGGCAGACACGTGATCCTTGGAATCCGTCCGGAGGATATCTACGAGCTTGCTGAGGCGAAAAAGCTTGGTATTGAAAATAAAAGCGTAGATGTAGATGAGCCTGTAGTAAACCGCGAGATGCTGGGAGCGGAAGTGATCCTCTATTTTGATGAGCAGGGCAAAACCCTGGCAGTCCGCTTAAGTCCGGAAAATCAGACACAGGTAGGGGAGAAGGTTTCTCTGTATTTTGATATGGAGAAGGCCCATGTGTTTGATCCGGAGACAGAAGAAAATATTTTTGTGTCATGAATTTATGTCACGGAAGAGCTTGAGTGCAGGCAGATCAGCCTGTAGATAGAATCTGATTATGCAAGGAGGAGAAATAGTTATGGGAAATAACAGCAAAAGCAAGATCACACCGTACTTATATCTGGTGCCTTGTATGCTTATTTTTGGAATTTTTCTGTTTTATCCGTTTGTGAAAACAATTTATTTAAGTCTTTACAAGACCAACAAGATGGGACAGGCAAAGCTGTACGTTGGTCTGGGAAACTATAAAGAACTGCTTCAGTCAGCATCCTTTATCAACAGTCTGAAGGTGACGCTGATCTTTGTGCTGATCGTTGTGGTCGGCGGCATGCTTCTTGGTCTGATCGCAGCAGTGCTTTGCAACAAGGCGTTTCCGGGAATCCGGGTGTTCAGTACATCTTATGCTCTGCCAATGGCTATTGCATCTAGTTCTGCGGCAATGATCTTCCAGATCATGCTCCACCCGGCAGTAGGTATTGTGAACAAGCTTACCGGCTGGATATTAACTGGCTGAACGATCCGAACACGGCTCTGATCTGCGTAGCCATTCTTACTGCGTGGCTGAACAGCGGATCAATTTTCTGTATTTTTCCGCAGGCTCGGAAATATTGATGAGACCATTTATGAGAGAGCTTCTGTGGATGGAGCCAGCAGCATGCAGCAGTTTTTCAGCCTGACGCTTCCGGGACTTTCCCCGATCATGTTTTACACACTGGTGGTAAATATCATACAGGCCTTTCAGTCCTTTGGACAGATCAAGATCCTGACAGAGGGTGGTCCTAATGAGTCTACCAATGTTATTGTTTATTCCATTTACAGGGATGCGTTTTTTAACTACCGCTTCGGAAGTGCGGCAGCCCAGTCTGTTATCCTGTTTGTGATCATCATGATCATCACACTGATCATGTTCCGTATTGAGAAGAAGGGAGTGAATTACTGATGAGCCAGATGGAAAATATGGCAGTCCCGGCAGTGGGAAACATGTCAAAAGAGGAAGCTTCTGGAGCTGAAAAAAGCTATGAATGCAAAGGCTCTTGCAAAGAGAAGGACAAGAACAGCGCTCCGTGTTACGGCAAATGTGGTGTTTGCAGTCTGATCCTGCTCCATTGCTTTATGCCATCAGTATTGCACTGATGCCTTCCAGTGAACTGTTTACTACAGAGTTGAATCTCTTTCCCAAGAATCCGACCTTTTCCAACTTTATCAATGCATTCCGCACCGTTCCACTTCTCCGATTCATATTGAATTCCTTTATCATGGCGGGATGCATTACCATCGGACAGATCATTACCTGTTCTCTTGCTGCTTTTGCGTTTTCTTTCCTGGAATTCAAAGGAAAAGGTATTCTCTTCATGGTTGTGATGGCAACCATGATGGTTCCGGGAGAGGCAACGATCATTTCCAACTACCTGACGGTATCAAGCTGGGGAATGCTGGATACTTATCAGGTACTGATCGTGCCTTACCTTACATCCGCAATGGGAATTTTCCTGTTCCGTCAGTTTTACATGACTTTCCCGATCTCACTGTATGAATCGGCAAAGCTTGACGGCTGCAGCAATCTGAAATTTATCGTAAGGATCCTGCTTCCGCTGACAAAATCCGCTATTGGCGCTATGGCAGTGTATACCTTTATCAACGCATGGAATATGTACATGTGGCCGCTGCTTGTAACAGGCTCCAACAATATGCGAACCGTTCAGATTGGTATCAGTATGCTGGATAGTGTGGATTCACAGTCCATCACCCTGATGATCGCAGGCGTTGTTATGATCATCATTCCGTCCATTTCCATCTTTATCGTTGGACAGAAACAGCTGATCAGAGGAATGTTTTCGGGTGCAGTCAAGGGCTGATATCGGAGCAGGCAGCAACCCTGCAGCATCCTGCTGTAAGGGAAAAATATTGCAAAAAGATACTGCAAAGTCGTAAGACAAGCAGTTCATCTTATATAAAAAAAATGAAAAAAAGAGAAAATTTTTCAAGAG
>ENA-OQAN01000605-OQAN01000605.1-human-gut-metagenome-genome-assembly--contig:-NODE-605-length-18433-cov-3.775374_pt1 | contig 18433 bp, 28 predicted proteins | sample MGYA00242735_ERZ504527 | MGnify/ENA primary metagenome ERZ504527 (study PRJEB26092, sample SAMD00036230) | human gut metagenome | host: Homo sapiens | study: EMG produced TPA metagenomics assembly of... | reverse complement strand
GGAATCTGCAGGCTCTCCACCGGATTTACCGAAAAAACCGGCTTTTCCAGATTGGCATCTACATGAACAGCATCGCTGTCCTCTTTTGAAATATCTACACTGGCCGAAGACGAAACCGTCGTCTCAGTTCCCATCATTTTATCCATCAGACTGTCTGTGGAACATCCTGAGAGGAATACTACACTGCACATGCATGCTGCCAGAAATATGATTCGTCTATTCTTCATATGCTTTGCACTCCTTTTTTATAATTGTTACGAAAATATTGCAATATTGTTTCAATTCTCACCGAGACCATTATAGCACATCACGACACACCACTCAAATCTTTTATATGACGCTTCCAGACAACCCGCAGAGACAACAAAAAAGCCCCCGGTGACGGGAGCCTTTTGCTGCATTGCACATCGGAACTGATTCCGATTTATGAATATTAGTCCATTGCAACGACTTCTTTTTTGTTGTAAGAACCACAAGCTTTGCAAACTCTGTGCGGCATCATAAGAGCACCACATTTGCTGCATTTTACAAGGTTCGGAGCAGACATTTTCCAGTTTGCTCTTCTCTTATCGCGTCTTGCTTTGGAAGATTTATTCTTAGGACAAATGGACATAGTTACACCTCCTTAAATTTGCTGAATATATCTTTGATTGCAGCCATTCGGGGGTCTAGCCCTGTGGTATCACAATCACAGGTCTGAATATTCAGATTCGCACCACAACGGCTGCAGATTCCTTTACAGTCATCTTTACACAGCACTCGAATCGGCCATTGGACTATGAGCTCATTACGAACCAGTTCTTCCACATCGAGCTCGTCTCCCTCCACAAACGAAGAGTCCTCTTCTTTTTCCTCGCGTTCTTCCTCTGACAGATTCAGATCAATCTGCAGATCGAACTCGAGCTGGAATGGAATCGCTACCGGTGTCAGGCATCTTGCACATGGAATCTCCATTGTAAGGTCTGCACTGCCGGTGATCGTGATCACACGATTGCCTTCATGCGTAAGGCCAAGGATAACAGGATGTTTTTCGATTACCCGATAGTCCTGCCCGCCGATCGAAAAAGTTTCGGATGTAAGCGGAATTTCATACTTTTCGGACTTTCCGTCCTGCGTAAATAACTTGGTCAGACTGATTTTCATATTGTTCTCCTAATCACACTTTACCAATTATACCCGGGAAGGTAAGAATTGTCAACTGCTTTTTGAATTATTTTTTATTTTCCTTTTACTAACTCTACGGTCTCCTCGCAGATTGCGATTTCCTCGTTGGTCGGGATCACGCATGCTGTAATCTTGGAGCCTTCTTTGGTGATGATCTTCTCAACGCCGCGGCAGTTATTTGCCTCAGAATCGAATTCCAGACCCATGAACTCAAATGCTTTGCAGATGGTCTCACGAAGTGGAATAGCGTTCTCTCCAAGGCCTGCGGTGAAGGTGATCACATCTACGCCGCCCATAGCTGCGATGTAGGAACCGATGTATTTGATAATGCGGTAAGCGTATGCTTCCAGACAGTTGATGGCATCCTGATTACCTGCCTCTGCTGCTGCAGATACATCACGGTAATCGCTGGAGATGCCGGTCATGCCGAGCATACCGGATTTCTTGTTCAGAATGTTCAGAACCTCGGATACGGTCAGGTTCTCTTTGTTGCACAGATACTCAACAAAAGCTGGATCGATATCTCCGGAACGGGTTCCCATGATCACACCTTCGAGCGGGGTAAGGCCCATGGAGGTATCTACACATTTGCCGTTCTTTACAGCGGAAAGGGAAGCACCATTTCCCATATGGCATACGATGATCTTCAGATCGTTGTAGTCTTTGCCAAGGAACTCTGCGGTTCTCTTGGATACGAATTTATGAGAAGTTCCGTGGAAGCCGTATTTACGGATTGCGTATTTCTCATAGTACTCTTTCGGAATACCGTACATATATGCTTTCGGAGGCATGGTCTGATGGAATGCGGTATCAAATACTGCTACGTTCGGACGCCCGGCATCAGTTTCATGCAGGCATTGATTCCCATCAGGTTTGCCGGATTGTGCAGAGGACCAAGGTCAGCGCACTCCTCGATAACTTTGATTACTTCGTCATCGATGATAACAGAGTTTGTGATCTTCATTCCGCCGTGCAGAACGCGGTGTCCGATGGCATCTACTTCTTCCAGGCTCTTGATGACGCCGCTCTTCTCGTTTACCAGAGCGTCCAGAACCATCTGGATTGCCTCTACGTGTGTCGGCATTGCTGCTTCTGTTACCTCTTTTTCGCCGTTCTTTGGCTCATAAACGAGGCGTCCGTCGATACCGATTCTCTCACAGAGTCCTTTTGCCAGGACGTCACGGTTATCGTAATTGATCAGCTGGAATTTCAGAGAGGAACTTCCGCAGTTTACTACTAATACGTTCATTTCTAAATTCTCCTATTTTAAAAGTCTTATTAAAACTTCTGGCCGGCCTGTTCTCCGCAGCCGGCCAGAAAACCGCTTGTAATTGGTTTTATTTCGTGCTTACTGTGCCTGGCACTGTACAGCAGTGATTGCTACAACACCAACGATATCCTCTGCGGAGCATCCACGGGACAGATCGTTGACTGGAGCTGCGATACCCTGCGTCATTGGGCCGTATGCTTCTGCTTTTGCCAGTCTCTGTACCAGTTTGTATCCGATGTTTCCGGCATCCAGATCCGGGAAGATCAGAACGTTTGCTTTTCCTGCTACTTTGCTGTCCGGAGCTTTGGATGCACCTACGCTCGGAACGATTGCTGCATCAAGCTGCAGCTCGCCGTCGAGAGCGAGATCCGGGTTTGCTTCTTTTGCAATTCTGGTAGCCTCAACAACTTTGTCTACATCAGCATGTTTTGCACTTCCTTTGGAGGAGTGGGAAAGCATAGCAACTCTTGGCTCGTTTCCGGTCAGCATGCGGTAGGACTCTGCGGAAGACTCTGCGATTGCAGCCAGCTCTTCCGGATTCGGGTTCTGGTTCAGACCACAGTCACCGAATACGAATACACCGTCATCGCCGTACTCGCAGTCCGGAACTACCATCAGGAAGAATGCGGATACGAGTTTTGTGCCTGGTTTGGTCTTTAAGATCTGCAGGCATGGACGTAAGGTGTTTGCGGTAGAATGGCAGGCACCGGAAACAAGTCCGTCTGCATCTCCCATTTTAACCATCATAACGCCATAATATGTATAGTCATTCAGGATGGTCTCTCTTGCTTTCTCCGGAGTCATGCCTTTCTTTGCACGAAGCTCTACCAGCTTATCTACATAAGCCTGTGTTTTCTCGTTTTTCTCTGGATCTACAATAGTAGCTTTGGAGACATCCAGTCCCTCGCTGCCTTTCTTTACTGCCTCTTCGCTTCCGATGATGATCAGATTTGCAAGGTCCTCTTTCAGGATCTGTGCAGCAGCCTCATATGTTCTTCTGTCTTCTGACTCTGGCAGTACAATTGTTTTTTTGTCTGCTTTTGCTCTTGCTTTAATTGTGTCAATAAATCCCATGATCTTTTGACTCCTTTCGATAAATTTACTCGATATTCTCATTGTAGTACGCTTTTTGCCCTTTCGCAAGTATAAAATTCAAAACAACTGGACAAAAAATCCAAAACGGAGGAATTCTTGCATTCCTTTTCTGTTTTTGTTACGATAGGGCTATGTGATCCGCGGTTCCTCTCTGTTTGGAATCGTGCTATTTTTTTCGAAAGAAGGTACGTTTTATGACCATTACCGCAGTCATTGCAGAATATAATCCTTTTCATAACGGCCATGCTTATCAGCTGGCAAAAGCCAGGGAACTGACCGGGGCGGACTATCTTGTCGTGATTATGAGCGGCGATTTCGTCCAGCGCGGCGCACCTGCGATTCTTGACCAACATGACCGTGCGGAGCTGGCGCTTCTTGGCGGCGCGGACCTTATCTTACAGCTTCCGTGTCACTTTGCACTCGGCAGTGCACAGCATTTCGCACGCGGGGCGGTATCGCTTCTTACTGCGCTTGGCTGCGTCGATTTTCTCTGCTTTGGCAGTGAATATGGAGACACGGCGCCGTTTCTGGAACTCGCTGATGTTCTGCTCCACGAGCCGGAGGAATACCGCGAGCTGCTCTCCGGTCTGCTTCGGAACGGACTTTCCTTCCCGACGGCGCGCGCACAGGCACTTTCCGCTTATTTTTCTGACAGCGCTTCCTTCTCTTCGCTTTCAAAAGAAGAACTTGATACCTTTTTAAAAGAACCAAACAATATTTTAGGCATTGAATATGTCCAGGCACTTCTGCTGTCACAAAGCCGCATTCGGCCGGTAACGATCCGCCGGGAGGCAGCGGATACCACGAAGGAGCGCTTTTCACACATGCACTCCCTTCTGCTACAGCCAATGCGGAATCTTCTTTTTTCCAATCCGCATAAGGATCTGGAACTGTCCGCGCTCGCCTCCTGCATGCCAGAAGCGGTCTTTCACGCTTTTCAGAATGCCGTCGCATCTCATGGACTGTTGACCGCCGATGATTTCAGCCTGCTCCTCGCCGCACGGCTCCTCACGGAGACGAAGGGATCTCTCTCCTCCTGTCTCGACCTCTCGCCGGATCTTGCCAACCGCATCCTCCGCCAGCGCCACGCATGCTCCTCATTTTCAGAATTCGCCATGCAGCTTAAAACAAAGGAAATGACGTATACCCGCATCAGCCGCGCCTGATGCATCTGCTTCTGAACCAGAAAACATTGTACCCGGCCGGCTATAACCGTGTTCTCGGTTTCCGAAAAAGTGCCGGTGCATTGTTAAAAGAGATTAGAAGACGTTCTTCTCTGCCGCTCATTGCCAAGCAGCCGACGCCCCGCGGCTTCTTACCGGCGATGCACTTGCCGCCTTTGAGAGCGATATACAGGCCTCTCTTTTTTACGAGACTGTCCGTTCTCACAAAACAGGGACACAGTTCGTCCATGAATACACAAAAAAGCTGGTTCTGTTATAGAACCAGCTTTTTTCCAGCAGCATCATCATCTACTGCTGTGGAACTGTATAGTCCTCCACAAACAGGAAAACATTTTTTGTATCTGCACTTTCTCTTGTAAAGTCAAACTGCATGAAACGCATCTCACCATTCAGTATAAAATTGATCATAACATGATGCATGATGTGTTCTGCTGTTCCCTGTGTGATTGCTTCCATCGTCATCTGCTGTTTTATCCGATTAAGATCATCTATATTGCCAGATGCATAACGCATGAGTATCTTCAAAATCAATGTACAGGATTTCTATATAATGATTTTTAAGAGCTTTTTCATATATTGCAGCCTGAACCGCTTTCTCCAACAACTGAATTCCTCCTTGTTTTCTCATGTACTATTAATGCTTCATAGCACTCCCGCTATAAATTACTTTCATCAGTAATTCCACATCAACAGGCTTAGCAACATGTTCATTCATCCCTGCTTCTTTTGCCCTTATTCTGTCCTCCGTGAACGCATTTGCTGTCATTGCAATGATCGGTATTTTCTTTGCATCCTCTCTGTCCAGAGACCTAATCATCTTTGTAGCTTCATAACCATTCATGACCGGCATCATAATGTCCATAAGAATGACATCAAATTCACCAGGTTCACTATTTCTGAACAGTTCAACAGCTTCCTGACCATCCCATGTTTTTGTCACGTCGGCACCTTTTTTCTTTCAGGAAATCCTCTCTTAGCTGCCCGCCGTTTTCTGTTTCCATTTTAATATTTGTACTCATTTGTCTGGCACTTTCAATGGCACGGAGGAGACTTTTGGATTCCGAAGATTCATTATAATGGGTGTAGTGGAACACTGCACTTTCACATAGTTTACAATCTCCACCATTCTTTTCTCTGCTTCTGCTTTTTCTGCGTGGAAGAAATAAAACAGAGAGACTACAGCTACACAGATTCCTATCAGACCGCCGAGCAGCTGGATCCGTTTTTCTCCACCTCCAGATACTTCTGGGGATCATCCAGGTATTTTTCAATGATTTTCAGGGATGTGCCATCCAGACGCATCTCTTCCTGTGTCTGGCCCATCTGCTCACAGATTCCCCTGTCATCCTCTTTTGCAAAAGCAACGCCTATTCCGGTGATCATCAGAGGCTCTTCCAGGATACGGAAGCTTGCATCATAATCCTTCCTATACTGAACGATAGATTCCTCGTGTGCAGCAACCGCATCTACATATCCTTTTCCCAGAAACGTATAGATCAGCTCCCGGTGTCCCAGGATGATCAGATTTCCCAGCTTTGGGATCCTCTCATCCGTCCGGTTCAGAAAGATGCCTTCCGGTTTGGTTGTGGACTGGACAGCGGTAATCGTCAAGACGTCCTTCCATAGAAAAAACAGCCCATGATACAATCAATCTCGCCGCTCTCCACCAGTTCTTTTTTCTCCTCCCAGTTGATCTGGACAACCTTCACCTGTTATCCCATTCTTTTGAATGCTTCCGTAGCCAGTTCTACATCAATTCCTGTCGGTACACCATCCTCATTCAGATAATTGTATGGTGGATAGCTGTCGCTGCCGAGGGTAATAACAGGCTTTTCGGTTTCTTCTTTCGTGTTATCTGTGTTTTTGCACCCTGCCAGGGTGACTGCTAAATATCAAAAGTCCTAATAAAATTACTATAGTTTTTCTTAATTTCAATGAATGATTATGTTTTTGCGTTTACTACCCCTTTTTTGTCAGCAGTTTTGTGATCGCTCTTTTTAATCGCGGAATATCAATCGGCTTTCCAATATGTTCATTCATCCCGGCCTCCAGACATGCTTTCCGATCTTCCTCAAAAGCATTTGCCGTCATGGCAATGATTGGAATCTTTTTGGCATCTTCACGTTCCAGCATACGAATTGCTTTTGTTGCTTCCAGCCCATCCATGACCGGCATCATCACATCCATGATGATGACATCATACTCATCCAACCTGGAATTCTGAAATATTTCAAATGCCTCTTTTCCGTTTTTCGCTTCTGTAATGTTCAGATGCTCCTCCTCCAGGATTGCATGGGCTATCTCCATATTAATGACATTATCTTCAACAAGAAGCACCCGTTTTCCTGACAGATCCATATCCTGTGAGTAGCTGTCCTTCTGTGAATCATTATTTTCAACCAAATAATCTATTTCAAATGGAACCGTAACCGTAAACGTGCTTCCTACATTTTCTTCGCTTTCCAGTTCTATCGTTCCACCCATCCGTTCAACAATATCTTTGACAATCGAAAGTCCCAGACCGGAGCCACTGAATGTTGTAGTTGACTGTTTGCCTTCCTGCGCAAAAGCATCAAACGCATGTTTTTGAAATTCTTCACTCATACCAAGACCGGTATCTGAACATACAAACTGAAAAACAGCTATATTCCCATCATCGATAATTCTTCGCAATGAACATTCACTGTTCCATGAAAATGATTGTATTTAATCGCGTTGGAAGAAAGATTCATTAAAACCCTGCTCAGATGTACCGGACTTCCAATCAAATATCTGTGGCGGATTGTGCTTGCTTCCACGCCGCCTTCAAATCTTACACCATTCTCATAAGCACTCATTGCAACAACCGTCAGATTATTCCTTAACAGTTCTGCCAGATCAAAGGATTTATGTTCCAACACAAGGGAACCGGATTCCAGTTTGCCGATATCCAGGACATTGTTGATCAGATTTTGCAGATAATCGGCGGACTGAAGTACCTTCTTCCTGCATTCCCTTAACTTGACCACATCATTGTTATATTTTTCAGCGATATGGATCATCCCCACGATTCCGTTTAGCGGTGTACGGATATCGTGCTCATACGCCGGAGAAAGGCTGTTTTTGAAAGATTCGCGCGATGAGCATCTTCCATGCTTTCCTTAAGCTGTTTCTGATACATGAGTTCCCGTGATTTTTCTTCCGTAATATCTCGTACGACATAAAGCACATCACAGCGTTTCCATGTGCATCTCTGCTCTTTACAATAAATCTGCCAGCCGCCATTCTCCGTTTACTCCCATAAATTCAATCGAAACAGAATTCGTATTACGAAGTCTCTCTGTCAATGTATCAAAGTCAAGAAACTCCCGGTATTTTTCTCTCTCTTCCTGGGCGGCAAATGCTGTTGGAAGTCTTTCCATAACATCATCAATTTTCCCCTTTTGTCCAAGGATTTTTTGCACAAGGTCATGGCCTTTCAAAAGCTCATATGTCCGCTCTTTAACATTGGCTTGTACGATTGTTACATACAACGTAGCAATTGCGGCAATAATCTCTGACCTCTTTGTCGCCTCATCAAGAGCCTTTTTTCAACAGTACCGTACTTTTCAGATTTTCCCTCACACATCCAAGATGTCCGCCAACATCAGACAGCAGTGTAATGGAAATCTCATTCTGCCTCAAATCAGGATTATCTACCCCGATGAATCCATTCATCTGATGATTGGCATAAATCGGCACCGCAATCAAGGAACATATTTCCTGTGTTTTTAACAATTCATATTCTTCCGGTTCAGAATTTTTTGTCGCTTCCAGATCATGAATCACGATTACTTCCTTGTTTTCAAATCGTTTCACCCAGTTCGGCATCGAACTGACCGGGATTGCCTGAAGGTTATCTATCTCTGGTGCCACTCCATCGGCACACCATTCAAATGTATTGCTCAGACTGTCCTTCTGATCGGTTTCCCAGTCAAAAACATATACCGGTCTGCCCTGTATAGTTTCCAATCGCCTGCAACAAAGAGTGAATGATTTCTGACAGCTCCTGCTCATTTTCCACCTGATCCATAAGCGATATCTGATGCAGGATCGTGTCCATACTATGTAATTTTATTTGATAGAGTTCCTGAATCTCTTTTGTTTTCATTTTCTATCCCCCCCCTGCAGTAAAACTATTATGGTTACGTCTGTGAAATAACACCGTAAGAAAGGATCCTGCTACGGCAGGATTCTCCGCTTAAACTTATGCAAAAAAACTGGTTTTATTATACTGTAACACTTTACTGCACACAAGAAAAACATTACCTTTTAGCGTTAAAAGGCAAAAAAAGAACAGCAACTGTGCCAAAAGTTCCAGTGATGTGTATCAAAAACGGAAATGGACTTTCGGCAGATATATTTTCTTCTGTTTCTCTGTCTTCAGGATCAGATGGAGGAACTGACAAAACAGACACAGACCCGCAATGATAAGATGCAGCTGATGATGGAACAGATCGTGCTGTCCAATAAGAGCAGCCAAAAAGAAAAAACAGATCGGCAAAAAGAATGAAAACAGCTTCCAGATGCCATATCCAGATGTTACCGCTTTGTGCCTGAAAAGTCGAAGTTGAGGAACATCATATTTTGGAGATCTGAAGATCGCAGGGTGCTGGGTACATTACAGGCGCAAGTTCCATGAGGCACTGGAGGTCATACCGAAAGATCTGAGGAAACAGTCTGTTTTGTACCTCATCATGAACCAGATCCGTGCGATTTACCGGGAGGAAGGAAAGCTTTCCGGTCTTTCATCAGACGAACGGACTGCCCATCGACTTTTACATAATAAATTCCGCTGATCCATTTAGATTCCTGCAGCGCTCCGTTCTTATCCATGTAATACCATTTTCCACCGATCTTCTGCCAGCCAGTCTGCATTTTGCCGTTTTTGTTCAAATAATACTTTGTGTTTTCTATGGCGGCCTTCACATCCACATCCGCAGAGGTATTGCTAGAACAACGGCTGCTACCGCTGAAGTTCCCCGTAATAATTCATTTTTTCTTACACTTTTTATGGGTTGCAAGTAAAATTATCAGTATGTAATATATCATACTATACATTCCTTAAAATTACTATTTTTATTTGCGCAGATGGTAAAAAAGCCGCAGCGATCCTTTCCATTCAGGATCACTGCCGGCTTTTCAGCTGTCTTTTTAGTTTTTAAACGAATGAATCGGTGCCGGGATTCTTCCTGTTCTGTTGACGAATGCCTCGCAGGAGAAGTTGTTGACCGGCATGATCGGTGCATAGCCGAGGAGGCCGCCGAATTCTACGGTCTCGCCCACGCCTTTTCCGATGACCGGGATCAGGCGGACTGCCGTTGTTTTCTGGTTGACCATACCGATGGCAAGCTCATCTGCGATGATTCCGGAGATGGTCGATGCTTTCGTGTCTCCCGGGATGGCGATCATGTCAAGGCCTACAGAGCAGACACAAGTCATAGCTTCCAGCTTCTCGATGGTCAACGCACCGTCGTTGACTGCGTTGATCATACCCTGGTCCTCAGAAACCGGGATGAATGCGCCGGAGAGACCGCCGACATAGGAAGATGCCATAACACCGCCCTTTTTCACCTGATCGTTCAGAAGTGCCAGCGCCGCTGTCGTTCCCGGTGCACCTGCGTGCTCGAGGCCGATCTCCTCAAGGATATCCGCAACGGAATCTCCGATCGCCGGAGTCGGTGCCAGGGAAAGGTCAATGATACCAAACGGAATGTTCAGCCGCTTGGAAGCCTCCTGTGCAACGAGCTGGCCGACACGCGTTACCTTAAATGCGGTCTTCTTGATCGTCTCGCAGAGTACCTCAAAGTTCTCGCCACGTACTTTTCCAGAGCATGTTTGACAACACCAGGACCGGAAACGCCGACATTGATGATGGCATCCGCCTCGGTTACGCCGTGGAAAGCGCCTGCCATGAACGGGTTGTCGTCCGGTGCATTGCAGAAAACAACGAGTTTTGCGCATCCAAGGCAGTTGTTCTCTTTGCTTGCCTCCGCCGTCTTCTTAATGATCTCACCCATCAGTTTGACAGCATCCATGTTGATACCGGTTTTGGTGGAGCCAAGGTTGATGGAACTGCAGACAAAATCCGTAACAGCCAGTGCCTGCGGGATAGAACGGATCAGAAGCTCATCTGCTGTCGTCATACCTTTGCTTACCAGAGCGGAATAGCCGCCGAGGAAATTGACGCCGACTTCTTTTGCCGCACGGTCCAGAGTCTGTGCAATCGTCACGAAATCCTCCGGCGTTCTGCAGGCTGCTGCGCCGACTAAGGCAATCGGGGTAACGGAAATTCTCTTGTTTACAATCGGAATACCGAACTCGCCCTCGATCTCCTCACCTACGGAAACCAGATTTCTGGCAGTCGTCGTGATTTTGTCGTAGATTTTGCGGTTCAGCTTGTCAAGATTGGAGTCGATACAGTCCATAAGACTGATTCCAAGGGTAATGGTACGAACGTCCAGATTCTCTTTTTCGATCATCTCGTTCGTTTCCTTTACTTCAAACAGATTTATCATGTCGTTTTTCTCCTTCGCTTTAGATACGGTGCATCATATTGAAAATATCTTCATGCTGGCAGCGGATGACAACGCCGATGGAACTTCCAAGCTTCTCCAGATCTTTTGCAAGCTCTGCGTTGGATTTCTCGCTCTTGGAGACGTCCGTTACCATCATCATGTTGAAATATCCCTGCACAATCGTCTGAGAAATGTCTTCGATGTTTACCTGGTTCTCTGCCAGATAATTACATACCTTTGCGATAATGCCCACGGTGTCCTTGCCTACGACAGTGATAATTGTCTTCTTCATGTTTCCATTCTCCTTTTTCTGGTTTTATGTCAAAGCCCCGGAAAAACCGGTAATGGCGGCCTTGCGAAAAACATGGTATGTAGCTCTAAAAATGTATATTTAAACCTCAATTAACGGTGATACTTCGCTTCTTTTAGCGACAGCGAGATGAAAATCACCCGAGTGATACGGATTATCACCCGTTGTGACCTCGCAGGCCACGGTTTCAAAGGCCAGTGCCTCATAATTATTTTCCTTGCTCAGATGGCCGAGCAGCACTTCCTGCAGATTGTCGTGCAGAATCTCGCAGAGGAGATGGCCTGCCGCCAGGTTTGATAAATGGCCTTTCGCCCGGCGATCCGCTGTTTTAACGGATACGGGTACGGTCCGACCGCAAGCATGTTCTCGTCGTGATTTGCCTCTAACAAAACGGCATCCAGCCCGGTCAGATTCTGAACCGTGTAATCGCTGTAAACGCAAGATCCGTCGCAATCGCAATCGATTTCCCGCCGGATTCCATGCGGTAGCCGACCGGCTCTGCCGCATCGTGGGAGATCGTAAACGGATGTACGGCGATATCACCCAGCGTAAACGTGTCATCCGCGTGAATCGTGTGGAAAATCCCCTCCGGGAACTTTCCAAGGCTCTTCGTCTGCTGCATCGCCTGAATTGTTCCATCCGTTGCGTAAATCGGAATACCATACCGGCGCGCCAGCACGCCAAGGCCCTGGATATGATCGGAATGCTCATGTGTCACGAGAATGCCGTCCAGCTCCTTCGCGCTGCGATCGAGAACAGCCAGCCCCGCCTCCACGCGCTTTCCGCTGATGCCCGCATCGATCAGAAGGCTTGTGGTCTCGCTTCCCGCGAAAATGCAGTTTCCGCTCGAACCACTTGCAATACTACAAAGTTTCATATTTTTTCATCCTATGGTCTAACTGTTTTTTTGTTTCCTCAAAATCGCCGCTGTTGTCGATTTCAAAATCGCAGTGGCTGCTGAATTCATCCTCGGAGAGCTGATTTGCCATGATTTCGCGTACTTTCTTCTCGGAATAGCCGCGTCCTTCGATCAATCGCTCCTTCCGGACTTCTTCATCCGCATAAATATACCACAGTTCATCACAAATTTCATCATATTTTTCTTCGATTAAGAGTGCGGCCTCCACAAAGACGTATTCCGTCCCTGCTTTTTCCGCAGCTGCAATGGCTTTTTTGATATACCGTTTTACCGCCGGATGAACGATCGCATTCAGGCTTTTAACTTTTCTTCGTCCTGAAAAACGATCTCAGCAATCCGTTTCCGGTCAAGTTCGCCGGTCTCTGTGGTGATCTGTCTGCCGAACAGCTTCACAATCTCTCCATAGCATTCGCCGCCCGGCAGCATCACAAGGTAACCTGCCTCGTCCGCCTGGATCACCGTTGCATCATAATTCTGTCCAAGGTACGTGAGCACTTCGCTTTTTCCGGCGCCCACGCCGCCTGTAATTCCAAAAACTTTCATTCTTTTGTATCCTTTCGCTCCTGGTATGAGTGCGCTATTTCGCCTCGTACCAGTTGTTTCCTGTGTGCATATCGATCTCGAGTTTGACAGCCAGATGTGCTGCCCCGGTCATCTCCTCTTCCAGGATCTGTTCTGCCTTTTCGAGCTCGTCTTCCGGCACTTCCAGCAGCAGCTCATCGTGTACCTGAAGAAGAAGTCTGGTCTTTAACTGCTCCTCTTTCAGCCGTTTCGCCACGCGGATCATCGCTATTTTAATAATATCCGCCGCCGTTCCCTGGATCGGCGCATTCATCGCAACGCGCTCGCCGAATGACCGCTGCATAAAGTTGCTCGATTTCAGCTCCGGCATCGGCCGTCTGCGTCCGAACATCGTCACGGAATAGCCTTTCTCTTTGGCATCCTCCACGCAGCGGTTCAAAAACTCATGGATACCCGGATACGTCTCGAAATACTGCTGGATATAGCCTCTGCCTCTTTCCGGCTGATGCCGAGATCCTGGCCCAGACCGAACGAACTGATGCCGTATACGATACCGAAGTTGACCGCCTTCGCATTTCTTCTCTGCAGCGGTGTTACCTCTTCAAGCGGCACATGGAACACTTTCGATGCCGTCATGCGGTGGATATCCTCCGCCTCGCGGTACGCCTCGATCAGGTTTTCATCGCCCGACATATGGGCCAGCACGCGGAGCTCAATCTGGGAATAGTCGGCATCCAGAAAGACACAGCCAGGCTTTGGCACGAAGGCTTTCCGGATCAGACGGCCAAGCTCCATCCGCACCGGAATGTTCTGCAGATTCGGATCGGTACTGCTGATGCGGCCGGTCGCGGTGATGGTCTGGTTAAATGTCGAATGGATTCTTCCATCTTTCCCGATCACGGCCTGCAGACCGTCGGCGTACGTCGATTTCAGTTTGGCAAGCTGGCGGTACTCCAGAATATCGGCAACAAGTTTGTGATCCGGTGCGAGCTTTTCGAGCACATCGGCGGCAGTGGAATAACCCGTCTTGGTCTTTTTGCCGCCCGGAAGCTGCAGCTTTTCAAACAGAATCACGCCAAGCTGCTTCGGGGAATTGATGTTGAACTCCTCGCCGGCCTCCTCGTAGATCTGTGCCTCCAGCTCTCCGATCCGCTCCGCCAGCTCAGCTCCGTAAACGGAAAGTGCTTCTTTTTCTGCGGCGATTCCATCCGCTTCCATCTGACGGAGCGTAAACACCAGCGGAATCTCCACATTCCGGTACAGATCCCACATGCCCTGCTCCTTCAGCAGCTTTTCCATGTTTTCCTGTGCGGCAAATACAGCATACGCCTGATGACCTGCATACGACTCCTGCTGTTCCGGCGTCATCTTTCCTGCGGCCGGAATCTTGCTTCCGCCGAAGATCTCTTCCACTGCCGGCACATAGCGGTGTACGTACTCTTTTACGATATCATCGTACGAATACTGTGATTTCAATGGATTTAATAAATACGCGGCAATTCCGGCATCAAACAGATGGGCTTCATCGGCGTCCGGCATATCCTTCAGAAATTCTTTTCCGTCCATGACGCAGAAAACCGGAATCTGCTTCTGCAGCTCAGTCAATTTTTCTTTTAAATAATCTCCGGTCAGGAAACCTTCTGCTGGGAAGTAAACAACATCCGGCTCTCCGCTTCCATACGCAACTGCCATACCGACAAGTGAACGGCTCCGATCTGCCATCGGTCCGTCCTTCGGGGTTTCTTCTGTCAGAAGAGCGGCTCCTGCCTTCTCCTCCTTCGCGATGGTTCCAAAGAGTTCTTCCGCCTCGGAAAAATCCGTTACGGTGCGCAGAAAGACGGCATCCTCTGGTTCTGCATTCGTCTCCTCGAAGCGGCCCAGCAGGTTTTTAAACTCCAGACGTTTGAACATCTCATACGCTTTTGGTGTATAAAAATTCGAGAGTGCCGCTTTTTCACGGTCGAGCTCCACCGGCGCATCGGTATCAATCGTTGCAAGTTTTTTGCTTAATTCCGCCAGATCATAATGATCACGCATCGCCTCTTTTGCCTTGTTCGGTTTGATCTCCTCGAAATGTGCATGCGCATTTTCCAGTGTCTCGTACTGCAGCAGGATTTTCGTCGCGGTTTTCTCGCCGACACCCGGCAGACCCGGGATATTGTCTGCGGTATCGCCCATCAGCGCTTTCAGATCGATGATCTGTTTCGGGAGAAGACTGTATTTTTCCAGCACTTCTGCCGTGTGGTAATTTTCGATCGTCGTCACACGCTTCACGGTCTTTGGAATCCGGATCAGAATGTGGTCCGTTGCAAGCTGCAGCAGATCGCGGTCTCCAGATACGATCGTAACTTCCATCCTTCCGCCTCGCATTTGCGGCCGAGCGTTCCTAAGATATCATCCGCCTCATAGCCCTCTTTTGTAACAATCTCAATGTCCATTGCTGCGAGCACTTCCTGGATCACCGGGACCTGTTCGCGCAATTCCTGCGGCATCGGCTTTCTCGTTCCCTTGTACTGGTCATACATTTTGTGGCGGAATGTCGGTGCATGGAGGTCAAACGCCACGGCAAGATACTGCGGCTGCTCCTCATCGAGAATTTTAAACAGAATATTCAGGAATCCATATACGGCGTTCGTGTGCAGTCCTTCTGCATTGGACAGATCCGGTATGCCGTAAAAAGCCCGGTTCAGAATACTGTGTCCGTCCAGTAATACGATTTTATCACTCATAATAATCCTTTCAGCCAGGGTAATTCTATCACTTCAAAATAGTGCAGAGCCAGGAGCACCAGAAACAGAACGAGAATCAGCATCAGCACCCGGAAAAACGTATCTTTGTACCGGCGGTGTCTCGCTTCTTCCTCTTTTTTCTCCAGATCGCGTTCCAGAAGTCCTGTCAGATTGTAGGAATCGGGCGCGTCATCCTCGAAATATGCCATCGCACGGTTCACAATAAAATATGTCTCCAGTTCCTCGTGGCATGTATGGCATTTCCGGATATGGGAAATAAACGGTTCCATCTCTTTCTCCGGCATATTTCCCTGCACGTATGGCTGTATTAATTTTTCTGCTTCTTTACAGTCCATAAAATCCTGCTCTCCTTTTGTATCCGGCCAGTGTTTTTCTCTGGCCGTTTTTTCTGCTATCTACCATCATACACTATTTTCTTATAATTTAAAAGAGACAACCCGCCGAAAATGGGTTGTCTCTTGTTCTCTTATAAGATAACTGTTTTCTAGTGGATTTCCATTATGCACGGACAATGTTCGGGGTCTCTTTTCCTGCCTCGAAATCCAGCGCATTCTGCAGTGTGGTCTCTGCAATCGCACGCAGTGCTTCCTCGGTGAAGAATCCCTGATGTGAAGTGATCATAACGTTCGGGAAGGACAGGAGACGTGCTGTGGTGGAGTGCTCCAGAATCTCATCGGAACGGTCCTCGAATACGTTCGGGGTTTCCTCCTCGTATACGTCAAGGCCAACGCCGAAGAATTTTCTTGCACGGATTCCCTCGATCAGGTCGTCTGTCTTTACCAGACCTCCGCGGGACGTATTGACCAGGATCACGCCGTCTTTCATCTTTTTGATGCTCTCGCGGTTGATCATGTGGTATGTGCTGTCCATCAGCGGGCAGTGCAGGGAGATCAGATCACTCTGTGCCAGCAGTTCATCAAGAGTTACGTACGTAACAAAATCTTTTAAGGATTCATTCTGGTATACATCGTAAGCAATGACTTTCATGCCGAAACCGCGGCAGATTCTTGCCATAGCCGCACCGATTTTTCCGGTTCCGACGATTCCGGCGGTCTTCTGATAGAAGTTAAATCCCATCAGTCCGCCCAGGCTGAAGTCGTTTTCTCTTACTTTCGTATATGCTTTGTGCATGTGGCGGTTGACCGTCATGGCCAGTGTCATCGCATGCTCAGCTACAGCCTCCGGGGAATAACCCGGTACACGGCGTACATCAATGCCGTATTTTGCAGCTGTCTTTAAATCTACGTTGTTGAAGCCTGCGCAGCGCATCAGGATCAGCTTGACGCCTGCCTCATGCAGTGCTTCTACGGTTTTTGTTCCGACATCGGAGTTTACGAAGGCGCACACGGCATCGTAGCCTTTGCCAGGGAAGCGGTTCTTGCAGCAAGTCCGGTTTTTAAATATTCCACTTCAATTTCCGGAAACTGCTCTTTGGTTCGGTCGAAAGATTCTCTGTCGTAGCTCTGGGTATCGTAAAATAAAATTTTCATAATGTTTTTCCTCCTCGCTTTGCGGTCATCTTATTGTTCCCGCTTACAGGTATTACTATACTTTATTGTTAAAACTTTGTCAATGTATTATTTGTTAAAATTTTATCAATTAGTAAATTTATTTTCAACATCTTTCACAACAGTACAAATTTACTGGATCACCTCGTCCAGGAACCGGGACGGCTCGACTTTCTTTTCAAACCGTTCCTCCACATAACAGAGCGTCAGCTCTTTCCGGGCGCGCGTCATTCCGACGTAGAACATCCGCCGCTCCTCCTCGATCGCCTCCGCAAGGACTGCTTTCTGATACGGCATTACGCCCTCGTTGACGTCAAGAAGATAGACCTTGTCGTACTCGAGTCCCTTGACGCTGTGCAGGGTGGAAACCATAACTCCTTCCGCACTCTCTGCGCGCTGCTTCTGTTTTTCCTTCATCTTCTGCTGGTATTCCTCAATATGTGCAAACCAGCCTCGATGCTTTTCTGGCTCTTTGCCGCCTCCTGCAGCTCGTCCAAAACGGAAATCAGATCATCCTCTTTCAGATGGCGGTATGCAGCATATTCCTTCACATACTGTTCATAGCCGATCGCATAGCGGATGTAATTGACCGCGCCGAACGGCGATAAATGCGTCAGTGTCGTGATATCCTGCTCCAGTTTGCGGATCCGCTGGCACATCCAGTCTTTTTCTTCGTAATATTCCAGAAGTGCATCGAACGAAACAGTCGCCTCCTCAAAGGCATCCCGCGACAAATAACGGTTCGGGCGGTTGGCAATCTTTAAAAACTCGCCGCGCTTCCGGCTTCCCATCGCAAGATTCAGATACGTCAGCAGATCTTTCGCAATCCAGTGGTCATAGAGATCCGGCAGGGCATCCCGCATCTGGAACGGGATCTGTGCTTCCATCAGTTCCTCTACTGCTGTCCGGCAGCCAAGATTCGTGCGGAACAAAAGCGCCATCTCTTCATATGGACAGCCGTTTTTCTCCGCCTCCCGCAGCTCCTCGGCAACGGCACGCATCTCCTCGCGCGGGTTCTTATATCCCCGGATTGCAACCGGAGCGCCTTTCTCGTTGTCGGTGGAAATCGCCTTTTCATACCGCTTTTTGTTGTGGTGGATCAGGCATTGGGACCGCTTCACAATAAATTCCGTACTACGGTAATTTTTATCGAGCACTACCTGCGCCGCGCCCGG
>ENA-OQAN01000604-OQAN01000604.1-human-gut-metagenome-genome-assembly--contig:-NODE-604-length-18438-cov-1.849653_pt1 | contig 18438 bp, 23 predicted proteins | sample MGYA00242735_ERZ504527 | MGnify/ENA primary metagenome ERZ504527 (study PRJEB26092, sample SAMD00036230) | human gut metagenome | host: Homo sapiens | study: EMG produced TPA metagenomics assembly of... | reverse complement strand
ATTAAAATAATTTTGATTAAGGAGGATTTTATGGGTTTAAAGAAGAAAGTAACGACCAAAGACATTGCAGATCACGTCGGTCTTTCCCAGTCTGCAGTCTCCATGATCTTAAATAATAAGACTAATGTCTCTTTTTCAGACAGCACCAGACAGAAAGTTTTGGACGCTGCAAAAGAACTTGGCTATCAAAAAAAGAAAAAATCCATCGAGCAGACATCGAAGCCTTTATCGAAAATCATTCTGATCATGTGTCCGTTCTTATCTAACCATTATTATACAACTCTGGTTCATTCGATCACAGAACGAGCACATGATTATGGATATCTTACCTTTGTTGCACCAACACTGCGAAACCCGAGCACCGAACAATATTATCTGGATCTTATGAAAAATGATCTGGATACTGCTGGAATCGTTTATCTGTATCCAACTTCTTTTCTTCCAGAAGTTAATGATATGTCAAAACAGATTCCAATCGTCAATATCGGGGATAAAAATGACGAGATCACTTTTTGACTCGATCCATGTCAGCAGCTCCAAACCTGCCAGACTCGTCGCAGAACATTTGATCTCCCTTGGACACCGCAAGATCACCTACATATCAACACCGATCAGTGATATTGAACGTTCCAGGTCAAAACGTTACGATGCACTTGTTGCAACCTTCAAAGAACACGGCTTTGGAGATGACTGCGTCAGTATTCGTTCCCTCTCACCCGGAGAGTATAATCTGCTGTCTCCAAATATGCTGGAATATTCTTCCGGATACAATCTGACAAAACAGATTCTCGAAGAGGGAACGGATTCTACCGCCTTCGTTGGATACAATGATATGGTTGCATTTGGAATCCTAGATGCATTATATGAATTAAAATACAAAGTACCAAATGACTTCTCTGTCTGTGGTTTCGATAATATCCCAATGGCCGATATGAATCGTATTTCACTTACTACGGTGGAACATTCTATCGAAGCAAAAGGAAGAGAAGCCGTTGATATCATTGTACGCATCCGCGACTCAAAGACCAAGAACCAGCCTCGAAGCTTGTTACAAAGTTGGAATTTGAACCATTTATCGTGAAACGAAAAAGCACTGGTAGGGCGAAGTTTTAAGTTGTATCACGAAAATGTATCGAGTATTCATAAAACATAAAGAAAGATAGAGGTACGAAATGATAGAATGCCATAGGATTCTTTGCAAAATCGCAGCCAACACGGGCACTGTTTGAACGTAGTGAGTTGTGCAGGAGTGTTGGCGGATCAGCGTTTTTGCAAAAAATCCGTCAATGGAATTTCGTTTTTTCGTACCTCTATCTTTTTTATGTTTTTTATGAATACTCGATACATTTCCGTTATACAAATTAGAATTTAATACCATCCCCCAGAGAATGTAATAACCTGTCCTGTCATATAAGCAGGGGACGTTGCCACATGATAAACCATCTGTGCCGCTTCTTTTGGACTGGCAATATAGTCCGCAGGGATTTCTTCTTTGATCAAGGCAAGATCTTCTTCATCAAACTCCGCATTCATCTCCGTATCAATCATCCCAAAAGCGATCGCATTTACCTGAATATTGCTTGCAGCAACCTCTTTTGCCAGAGCCTTTGTAAAAGCATTGATACCACCTTTTGTTGTAGAATATAAAACCTCACAGGAAGCGCCGGCATCTCCCCAGATGGAAGAAATATTGATGATCTTTCCCTCATGGTGATGAAGCATATGGGGAACGATATTTTTACAGGTTGTAAAAACAGAAGTTAAATTTGTGTTGATCATCAGATTCCAATCATCTACCGTTGCATCTGTAAATAATCCCACCAGAGAGATTCCGGCATTATTTACAAGACAGTCGATCTTAGAAAAAGTAAGGAGGGACTGTTTGATCATTTCGTCTACAAAAGAAGGATCACTGATATCTCCGCAAAAAGATAAGCAAGACACGTTCTCTTCAAGAATTTCATTTTTTAGGGATTCTAGTTTTTCAGGATGGCGGAAGCCATGGATGATCACGTTCCATCCTTGTTGTGCAAAATATATGGCAGTTTCACGTCCGATTCCTCTGGAACTGCCAGTTATGAGTACTGTTTTCATAGAAAATACCTCGTAAATCTTATAAAATTTCTTAGCACTTGATATGATCAATCTGATCAACGATGAGAAATGTTGCAGATTAAGAAAATATTAAGGCGATTATACAGAATTATAACATAGAGGATTGTTGAAATAAATCGAATAATTTGTTATACTAAACAAAGTTTATAAACGGAAGGAGCAGGAACATGGCAGAGAAGAAGAAAAGTAAATTAGGTGCCAAAGCCATATTTGCCAGGATTCTTGCAGTGATACTGGTGACAGCCATCGGTGGAGTTGCAAGCTTTTTTGGATTTAAGACATATTTTTCAAATAAATTAAAGAAAGACAAGAAAGCAGAAATCGCAAAGCAGTTAAAAGAAGAAAGCAAAGAAAGAGTAGACGTTGGAATGATCCAGACAGGAAATTCCATTGTGATTCGAATATATCATAACAAGAATCAGGAGATGATTTTTGTACCACTTAGACAAGATATGAATCTTACATTGACGAAGAAGGGAAAACAGGCAGTCGAACAGACACTGGGAACTAGCGTTAGCAAAGCGACGGTTGCAGATGTGATCAAAGCAACAAGAAAGAATGGAAAGTTGTTAAGACAGCAGGTTGAGAAGACACTGGGAATTTCTATTAATTCCTATGAACTGATATCACATAAGAAGTTTGTGAAACTGATGAATCAGGCAGGAGATGTCAAAATAGAATTTGATGAAGCAATGGCTTATACAGATTCTACAGATAAATATGTAACATTAAGTGCTGGGGAGAACAGCCTGAATGGAACAGCAATCTATTCATTATTAAGTGAGAGTGATATTTTTACAGATAAGAACAAGCAGGCAGAAATTACAGGAGAGATCTGCGTGGCAGTTGCATCTGCATTGAATGATAAGACATTATCCGAATATCGTGAATATGCACAGAATTATTTTGATGCGGTGAAGACAGATGCTTCTTATGAAGAAGCAGCGACAAGTCTTGAGAGAATGCATGGAATTAAGGATAAGAACTTAAATTTCAAAGTGTTAGATGGAACAGAATCCAATGGAAAGTTTGAATTAGATACAGAAGAAGCCAAGAGAGTCTTTGATGAGATGTTATCAGAAGAAGGAGACTTAAGTTCGGCATTGAGCACAACAGAAGCAAAGTCAACAACAACCAAATCTGATAGTTCAGCATCTTCTTCAAAGAATATAACGATCGAGATTCAGAATTCAACAAGAATCTCAGGACTTGCAGGAAGATGGAAAGATAAACTGGCAAGTGACGGATACAGTGTAGGATCTGTAAGAACAAACAGACAGGGTGTTTTAACACATACAAAGATCATAGTAGAAAGTAAAGATTTAGGACAGGATCTGAAAAGTTATTTTAAGAATCCAGAATATGAAGTTGGAAGTGTTGACAGCGGTGCAAGAATTTGTATAATTGTTGGATCAGAAGACGAGATTTAAAATACATTCATAAATATTATTATAAAATATCACGAAAAACATCTCAGGAACGATTGAGATGTTTTTCTTTGTTATATGAAGGGGTTAACGGCTAAAAAGAGATTATTTGATGGTCAATTGAAATAAAGATTTTCTGCTAGATATTTGTAATAAAATAGACAATGATATAAAAAAAATCACTAAAATTTTTTCTTTTTTTTTTTGTTTAAAATGCTGTATAGTAAAAGAAAAGGTTGAACGGCAAATATGAAAGGTTGATAAAGGATGATTTCAAATCAGATATTACAAGAGACAATTAATGGAATGAGGAAGTAACCGGGATCGATCTGTGTATTTTAGATCTGTCAGGACGTATAGTTGTAACAACAATGGAGATAACCGATGCATTAGCACAACATGCGGAAGAATTTGCAGATTCTATGGCAGAGAGCCAGGTGATCGATGGTTTTCAATATTTTAAGATTTTTGATGATCATAGACTGGAATATATACTTCTGGCTACTGGAATGAGCGAGAATGCATATACGGTCGGAAAGCTTGCAGTGATGCAGATACAGAATCTTTTGACTGCATATAAGGAGAGACTGGATAAAGAGAACTTTGTAAAGAACCTGTTGAGAGATAACTTATTATTGGTTGACATTTATAACCGCTCAAAGAAGCTGCATATTGAAGTGGAACAGAGAAGAGTTGCATTTTTGATTCAGGCAGAATACGAGAAGGATCAGAATCTGTTAGAAGCTACGAAAGAGGTTGAAAGCGGAGCAGATTCAGATTTATTACGGCAGTGGACGAGAAGAGTATCGTTTATGTAACACCAGTGAATGGGAATGAAGGACAGGCACAGTTTATTCAGCATGCAAAAGAGATTAAAGAAGGGCTGAATGAATATGGGATCAAAGATGCCAAGATTGCGATCGGTAATGTTGCAGAGACGATCAAAGATGTATCAAGATCTTATAAAGAGGCACAGATCGCATTGGAAGTCAGCAAGATCTTCTATGAGGATGCGAGTGTGATCGCATATAATCAGTTAGGAATTGGACGACTGATCTATCAACTTCCACTTCCATTATGTAAGATGTTTATCCGTGAAGTGTTTGGAGATTATTCTCCAGACTCCATTGATGAAGAAACACTGGCAACGATTGATAAATTCTTTGAGAATAATCTGAATGTGTCAGAAACATCCAGACAGTTGTTTATTCATAGAAATACACTCGTATACCGTCTGGATAAGATTCAGAAGAATACGAATCTGGATCTGAGGAATTTTGAAGATGCAATCGCATTTAAAATTGCACTGATGGTAGTAAAATATATGAAACATATGGATACAATGGACTAGAATATGATGATCACATTAAAAAATGTAACGAAAGAATATAATAAAGGGAATATAGGACTTGAGGATGTCTCATTAGACATTGCGAAAGGCGAATTTGTTTTCATCGTAGGTAAGAGCGGATCAGGGAAGACAACCTGATGAAGCTTTACAGAAAGAACTTGATGTGACAAGTGGACAGATCATAGTAAACGGTCAGGATTATAAGAAACTGACACAGAGGAATCTGCCGAAGTTCCGCAGGCAGATGGGAATGGTATTTCAGGATTTCCGTCTGCTGAAAGACCGGACGATCTTTGAGAATGTAGCATTTGCACAGCAAGTTGTGGAAGTACCACACCGATATATTAAGCGTCAGGTTGAGAATATGCTTGAGATGGTGGGGCTGAAAGACCGAATGAATGCTTTTCCGAATGAATTGTCAGGAGGAGAACAGCAGAGAGTGGCCATCGCAAGAGCTTTGGTAAACCACCCAGTATTATTGCTGGCTGATGAGCCAACTGGGATCTGGACCTGTGACAGCCAAAGGGATCATGGAGCTTCTCTCAGAGATCAATAAGAGTGGGACAACAGTTTTAGTTGTTACGCACAACAAAGAGTTGGTCAATGAGATGGGAAAACGAGTGATCTTGATCGAAGATGGACATATAGAACAGGATGAGATAAGGGGGTCCTATGATATTTAGAAGATTTTTGTATGGAATCAAAGAGGGCACAAGGAATATTTTCAGGAATAAGATGTTTTCATTAGCATCACTGGGAACGATCATTGCTTGTGTCTTTTTGTTAGGAACATTTTTATCTGTAGCATTGAATGTAAGGTCAACGATGCAGCAGATGGAGCAGTCTGTAGGAATTTCTGTTTTTTTTGAACCGGGTATCTCTACAGAAAGAAAAGATCAGATTGGGGAAGAAATAAAGAAAAAAGAAGATATTGCCACGATGCGGTATGTATCTGCTGAAGAAGCATGGGAAAGCTATAAGAAGGATGTATTTCAAGGAAATGAAGAGCTTCTTGAAGGATTCGAAGGGAACAATCCGCTAAAAGAATCAGATTCCTATGAGATCACATTAAAAGAAGTAAAATCATACAAACAGGTAGTATCACATTTAGAGACGATTGATGGTGTCAGGAAAGTCCGTTATTCTGAAGGAGCGGCGGAAGGAATGATGAAGATCAATACAATGGGAACGTATCTTGCTGGTGGGATCATTCTGATCTTAATGGCAGTTTCTATTTTCCTCGTGAGCAATACAGTGTCTATTGGAGTTGCAGTCAGAGAAGAGGAAATTTCAATTATGAAGCTGATCGGTGCGGCGAATGGATTTATTAAAGCACCATTCAGGCAGAAGGAATGATCATAGGAATTTTGGGGTCATTGATTCCAACAGCAATTATTTTTGCAGGATATGAAGGGATTATCAACTGGATGAATGATAAGTTTCATGTTGTTACAGTCTTTATGAAATTTGTACCAATCCAGCAGATTATGTTATACTTACTTCCGTTAGCATTGTTGGTAGGAATCGTGATCGGATTGCTTGGAAGTTCTATTACGATCCGCAAGTATTTAAAAGTCTAGGAAGGGGAACTCATGAAAAGAAGATATCAGGTGGGGATCATTATGATGTTAATATCAGCCATGATCGCTTCGAATCTGCCTATGACGACGGTGTTTGCTGCAGCCAAAAAACAACAGGTAAAGCAGGAAACAAAGAAATTAGAAGAACAAAGCCGCAAGATGCAGCAGGAGATCAAAGATCTTGATGAGAAAATGATAAAGAGCAATGATGCGTATGAGGCCTGTCAAGAGAAGCTTATTTCTGTACAGAAACAGTTAAAGAAGACACAACAGGAATTAAAAGAGGCAAAGGCATCCAAAGAAGATCAGTCAAGGATCATGAGTAAGCGCATTAAGTTTCTATATGAAAATGGAAATATGGCATATATGGAAGTCATTTTTGAAGCAAATAATTTTCAGGAGTTCTTAAAAAGAGCTGATTATGTTTCAAAGATCTCCAAATATGACAGTAACATGTTTCTGCAATTACAGACAACGGAAGATAAGATCCGAATGGCAACGAAGAGTCTGAAACAGGATTATCAAAATACAAAGACTTTGACTGCTAAGGCAAAGACAGAAAAAGAAAAACTGGATCAGGCAGCTGCGAAGAAGAAATCTAAGTTAGCTTCTTACCAAGAAACAGTTAGCATCTGAATAAAGAGTTACTGGCATGGTTTGAGGCAGAGGAGAAACGACAGGAAGAGATGGATCTTGCATCGGCGAAAGACGGTAATGCAGATAACACGACATCGAAAGCACAGTCAGAAAAGAATACGACAGGAAGTACGGCATCAAAGAATACAACATCAAAGGCTACGACTGAAAGCAAGAAAGAAACTACAACGACAACGTCTCCATCAACAACAGTTTCGTCAGGAAATCTGATCTGCCGGTACCGTCTTGTCATAGTATTTCATCAGGGTATGGCTATCGAATTCATCCAGTTACAGGAGTCAGAAAACTGCATGCTGGAATTGATATTCCATGTTCAACTGGAACAACGATCGTAGCAGCAGCTTCAGGTACAGTAGTGGATGCTGGATACAATGCATACAATGGCAATTATTTAAAGATCAGCATGGAAATGGACTGGAAACGATGTATCTGCATTGCTCCAAACTTCTAGTATCCTCAGGGGCAAGAGTGTCAGGAGGACAGACGATCGCAAAATCCGGAGCAACTGGTATGGTATCTGGTGCACATCTGCATTTTGTTGTGAAAAAGAATGGAAATTATGTAAATCCTCAAAATTACTTATAACGTCATTACATAAATAGAAAGGAACTAATTTCATGAAGAAGTTTTCAAAAATACTCGTAGGACTACTTGTTGTCGTATGTATTGTGGAAGGATTTTTTCTTTATCGTGCCTATGCAATCCCAAGTACGACCTTACAGACAGCAAGAAAGATTAATCGGATAGAACAGATCATTGATAAATATTATAAAGGTTCTGTTAAGAAGAGTGAGTTGGAAGATTGTACCTACAAAGGTTTAGTTGCAGGACTGGGAGATGTCTATTCCACGTATTATTCAGAGGATGATTTTAAGGAATTAGAACAATCTACAAGTGGTGTTTATTATGGAGTTGGAATATACCTTACACAGGATATAAAGACAGGATCATAACAGTTGTGAAACCAGTGAAAGGAAGCCCGGCAGACGGAAGTGGACTGAAAAAAGGGGATATTTTAATAAAAGTAGGAAACTATAAATTAAAAACATCGGATGCATTAGATGATATTGTTAAGAAGATCAAAGGTGCAGAAGGAACGAAAGTTAAATTAACATTTACAAGAAACCAGACATCGAAGACTTATACATTTACAAGACAATCGATTGAGAATCCAACAGTTGAAACAAAGATGTTACAAGATAAAGTCGGATATCTTCAGATTACCGAATTTGATGAAGTAACAGTCAGCCAGTTCCGAAGTGGACTGAAAAGTCTTAAGAAACAAGGTGCAAAGAAATTGATCATAGATCTTAGGGATAATCCTGGTGGTTTGCTGACAAGTGTAGTAGATATTGCAGGACAGATTCTTCCAAAAGGAACGATTGTTTATACTGAAGATAAGAATGGTAATAAGAAATACTACAAAGACACGAAGAATGAACAGCTTGATATGCCGCTATGTGTATTAGTTAATGGTAACAGTGCGAGTGCAGCAGAAATCCTTCTGGTGCGATCAAAGATGAATAAAGCCGGAACGCTGGTTGGAGAGACAACATTTGGAAAAGGAATCGTACAGGGATTCTTTGAAGTTGGTGATGGATCTTATGTGAAACTGACTTATTCGTCTTATTATACACCAGCAGGACATAACATCCATAAAAAGGAATCAAGCCAGATGTCGAAGTAAAAGATAACACGAAGACAAAAGCTGACGAACAATTAAACAAAGCGATTTCTATCTTACAGAAGAAATAAGAATTGTAAAGATAGATATAAAAAAGAAAGTATAGAACATATTACCAAAAGTTCTATGCTTTTTTTGTGCAAATTTACGGATTATGCATTAAATCTTGAAATAACAGAAAATAATATCTATAATAAAGATAAAATCTGTTTATCAAAGATTTTTTATATCCAAAACAGAAATAAAAGGAGGAAAACAAAGATGAGCAAGGAAAATTGCGAGAGCGAAGCACGTAAAAAGATCGCTGCATCCATCGGAGCAACACCGGAAGAGATTTATTTCACATCAGGAAGAGCAGATGGACACTTAAAAGCTTTAAAAGCTGTAGTGAAAGCATCAAAAAAAGCACGTCCTCATGTGATCATCACGACGATGGAAGATCCAGAAGTATTGGATGAATGTTCCAGACTGGAACGAAAAGACGCTGTTGTGACATACTTAGATCCAATCACAACAGGCCGTGTGGAAGTAGCAATGATCGAAAATGAACTGAAAGTAAAACACAGAACTGATCTCAGTGACAGCAGCAAACTGTCAGACAGGAACTTCTGAGCCATTTACAGGAATTGGAACAATGACATCAGGAGAAAGGTGTGATCTTCCACACAGATGCAGCATTTGCATTTGGAAAAATGCCGATCAATGTAGAAAGAAGTCATATTGATCTGCTGACAGCAGATGCATCTTATTTTGGAGGTCCTGAAAATGCAGGATTTTTATATGTAAGAAAGAGCACAGGAGCTGGAGAATATGTGTCAGAAACTGCATTAAGCGAAGAAACATTAACAGTGATGTCAGATATGGCAGAAAGTTTAGCAGCAAAGGCAACAACATTTATGGAAGAAATCCGTCCAGTCAGAAATCATATGTGTGAACGTATTTTGCTGAGATTGAAGATGTAGAATTGAATGGACACAAAGATCATCATCTCACCAATCATTTAAATATCAGAATCAAAAATGTATCTGCAGCAGTTGTACAGAAAGCTTTGAAAGAAGAAGGAATTGAAGCAGGAATCGGAACAAATTCTAACATTCTTGCAGCAATCGGAAGAAGTAAAGCTGAAAGTGCAGAATCCGTTTCATTCTCATTGAAAGCAGGAACAACGATGGAAGACGCAGACAAGATCGTTGACAGCTTAAAAGAGATCGTGACAGGAGAAAGAACTGTATTATAAAACAATAAAATCACCTAAAAAAGGAGTCAAACAAATGTTAAATTTACCTAATGGATCATATCGGACTTCATTGTTCTGATGTAGAATTAAACGCAAAATGGTATCAGGAAGAATTAGGATTTAAAGTTGCAGGAAAATTCCCTGGAATGGGCGGAAGAAATGTATATTTCCTTGAAAATCCTCAGGATGGAAAAATGTATGAAATCTCTCAGAGAGACCAGCTTCCAGGAGGTGCAACAACAAGAATCGACCATATCACATATCGCTCATCTGATCTTGAAAAAGATTATGAATATTGACAAAGTAAACGGATATAAAGATCGTATCAGACGGAATTGAGACAAGCCTTAACTTCTGGGAAAAAGGATCTCGCTGCTTCAAGATTGAAAGTGCTTGTGGAGAAGTGATTGAAATTTGTCAGAAGATTAAATAGTTTCGATAAGACAAGTTTTAAATAAAGAAACGCTAGTTTAGACAGTTGTTAAAACTAGCGTTTCTTTATTTAATGTGCACCCGGTGGGGAATGTTTCTAAATTTTTTTAGGATAAAAAGCGGGAATCCTCGGTAATTCAATTGCCGCAGATGAAAGCGCGTAACCACAGGTTACATTGGAGACTTTAACGTCTCCTCTTTTTTGAATTTTTAAATAGAACACTTGTTCTTTTCTTGGAGATGTGGTACACTATGTGTATGAAGGAAAATTTAATTCATTCCTGATCATAAAAGTAGCTGTGTAACCTCAAAAAGGTAGCAGTAAAGGTGTCATGGACGCACCCAGAATCTGTATGGCGAAGCATATATATCTGATGCTCGGTAATTCAATTACCGATGTAGTTCACTTCACTGGGTATAATGTCATAAATGGTTGACAAAGCAGAAATAGTAAAGATCAGAAAATCAACAATATCCCATGTTTCAACTTCGTTAAAGAAATTGGAAAACAAAGGACTTGTTGAAAAAATACAAAGTAAAGACAATAAAAAGCATATTGAAATTATTTTGTTAGATAAGGCAGAACTGATCATAGAAGCAGGACATAACGCAACAAAAACAGTTTGCAAAAAAATGTTTTAAAGTGGATTAACAGAAGAAAAACAGGTCTGTATCAATATATTTGACAAGATCTGTAATAATGCAGAAGAACATTGAAAAGTATCAGTGCAATTGAAATGTTCAAGGCATATCCACAATTAAAACAGTTCTACTCTCGTTGTGGAGTATTATGGTCAAGAGGATATTTTGTATCTACCGTAGGTCATATAAGTGAAGCTGCATGTAAAGAAATACATCGAGGAACAGAAAGATCATGAGTGACGAAGAATACAAGAAACTTCTGAAACAATATCATAAACTTTCTGACAGGCATATCTTAGTTGTAGAAACTGATATGCCTTATCCTGATGTCCTGAAAGTCGTGGCTCTTTCTGATAAAATCCGCAAAGCTGGCAACGAGCTTGTTCGTCTTATGAGAAAGAATTACGACCAACTCATGCGTACCAAGAAATATCGTAAACTACTAAAACTGTACGGCAATACTGAGGATAAGGACAAACGTAAAGCTCTCGCTAATCAGCTCAATGATATGCAGAAATCTTATGATGTTACATGGGATTTTTGCAGGACATCTATGATTCCTATAGGCAAGAAATACAGTATAGATGCGGTGTTTGCTCTCACAAAAGCCGAAAGATATATGGCGAGGTATGGAAAAATGCCTTTATGATAACGGTAAGACCACACATTTCTCAAAATACGGAGAATTACCATGCATCAGAGCAAAACAGATAAATCGTGGTATTCCGATGTTTGTTGAGGATGGGAAACTTCGATTCAAACTTAGAAAGATGCAATTCGGGATTCAAGTCAACGACAGGTTTCAGTCTGATGAAGTTAACGCCGTTTTGTCTTATCTTGAGAATCCTGACAAGATGGATGCTGATGCTGTCAATACGCTTATAGAAGAAGCCTGTTGTATAGATACTTATAGACCTTGCTATGCTACTCTTGTTCCAAGGTTGATAAGAGGTAAGTACAGAGTATATCTGCATCTGACAATAGAAGGCAAAGCTAAGTCTAAATATGATAGATTCGGCAATCCAAGACATAAATACGGTAAAGGCATGATAGGTGCTGATATAGGAACGCAGACAGTTGCCTATACTTCTGATACTGAAGTCGGACTGAAGAACCTTTCAGAGCGTGGCAACAGCATACAGACTTCTGAACGCAAGGAACGCTTATATTATCGTGCTATGGACAGGAGTAGACGGGCAACCAATCCACAGAATTACAATCCTGACGGCACTATCAAGAAAGGTAAAAAGACTTGGAAATATTCTGATCGCTACAAGAAGCTGAAAGCCAAACACACTGAATTATGCCGTATAAATGCAGTAAATAGACAGCTTGCAATAAACGAAGATGCTAACTATCTGCGAAGTCTTGGAGATACATTCGTCACAGAACCTAAAAATGCAAGCAAGCTGATGAAACGGGCTAAGAAGACTACTGTTAATAGCAAAGGCAAATTTAATAAGAAAAAGCGCTTTGGCAAATCTATAAAGAATCGTTGTCCGTCTGGATTTCAAACTACTATTGAAAAGAAATTCAAAGTCACAGGCGGCGCATATATAGAAGTTCCGAATAATTATAGGGCAAGCCAATACGACCACACGCAGATGACTACATTAAGAAAAAAGCTGTCTGATAGGCTCTACAGACTTCGAGACGGAACATTGGTACAAAGAGATTGGTATTCATCATTTTTGCTCTATTGTTACGACTACAGAACGCAGGATATAGACAAAGATAAATGTATTACAGATTTCGGCAGGTGCTATGACAAAGAAAAAGCCTAATTGCATGGATTAAGGCTAATCATATCAAAATACTAAACAGTGGAATTAAAGTAGCTTAACAACTAAATGTTAGGGAGATTGACTGTACTTCCTTGTCGTAAGACAGAAATTTACCGCTAATGTGGTCGTAGGACTGCTTGGTAATAAAAGTCCTGATTCAAACAGATTTACACTTGTAACTCCAAAGCCTGAAAATGGTGTACGATTACAAGCTACACTTGGCAATCAGAACCCCACGGGCTTGCCCGTGGGAGCAGTCAGAATCATGCATAGATGAAAAGATAAGAGATATTTCATAAGGGAGAAGTTATATGGATCATTTTGAATTAGTATCAGAATATGAGCCAACTGGGGATCAGCCACAGGCGATCGAGAAGCTGACCAAAGGATTTCAAGATGGGAATCAGTTTGAGACGCTTCTTGGAGTGACTGGTTCAGGTAAGACATTTACAATGGCGAATATTATACAGAATTTGAATAAACCGACATTGATCTTGGCACATAATAAGACGTTAGCAGCACAGTTATATAGTGAGTTTAAGGCGTTTTTTCCACATAACGCCGTGGAATATTTTGTCTCCTATTATGATTATTATCAGCCAGAGGCCTATGTTCCATCTACCGATACTTATATAGAGAAGGATTCATCGGTCAATGATGAGATTGATAAATTACGACATAGCGCGACAGCAGCATTGATCGAGAGAAAAGATGTGATCGTTGTATCTAGTGTTTCCTGCATTTATGGAATTGGTAGCAAAGAAAGCTATTCAGAGATGATGATCTCTTTAAGACCAGGGATGATAAAGGACAGAGACGAGGTGATTGATGACCTGATCAATATTCAGTACGTAAGAAGCGAACTTGACTTTAAGAGAGGTACTTTCAGAGTTAAAGGGGATGTGTTGGAGATCCTTCCGGTTTCTACATTTGAAGATGCAGTCAGAGTTGAATTTTTTGGAGATGAGATTGATCGTATTGTGGAATTTGATGTTTTGACAGGTGAAGTAAAGAGAAGCTTGAATTTCGTGGCAATATTCCCGGCATCACATTATGTTGTACCACAGGAACAGATTGAACGTGCGATCAAAGGGATCAAGGAAGAACTTGCTGAGCAGGTGACATATTTTAAAGAACATGATCAGCTGATCGAAGCACAGAGAATTGCAGAGCGAACGAATTTTGATATTGAAATGTTAAGAGAAACAGGATTTTGTTCTGGGATTGAGAATTACTCCAGACATTTAGCAGGATTAGAACCAGGACAGCCACCAAGTACGTTAATTGATTTCTTTGGGGATGATTTTTTGATGATCATTGATGAGTCGCATATCACTGTACCACAGATCGGTGGAATGTATGCAGGAGATCAGTCCAGAAAGTCAACGTTAGTAGATTTTGGATTTCGTTTGCCTTCTGCGAAAGATAACCGTCCTTTGGAATTTGGTGAATTTGAACAGAAGATCGATCAGATGTTATTTGTATCTGCAACACCTGGTAAATACGAAGAAGAGCATGAATTATTAAGGGCAGAACAGATCATCAGCCAACAGGTTTACTAGACCCAGCAATCGATGTACGTCCGGTGGAAGGACAAATTGATGATCTGTTAGGAGAGATTCATAAAGAGACAGACAAAGGCAATAAAGTACTTGTCACAACACTGACCAAGCGAATGGCGGAAGAATTGACCGATTATATGCGTGAAGTTGGTATCCGGGTAAAATATTTACATTCAGATATTGATACATTAGAGCGAATTGAGATCGTGAGAGATTTGAGAATGGGAGTTTTGATGTATTGGTTGGAATCAACCTGTTAAGAGAAGGCCTGGATATTCCAGAGATTACATTGGTTGCAATTCTTGATGCAGATAAAGAGGGATTCTTGCGTTCTGAGACATCTCTTGTGCAGACGATCGGGCGTGCAGCACGTAATAGTGAAGGACATGTTATTATGTATGCAGATCATATGACAGATTCCATGCATGCAGCGATCACGGAGACAGAACGAAGACGTGAGATTCAGGATGAATATAACAAAGAGCATGGAATTACGCCACAGACGATCAAGAAAGATATCAGAGATCTGATCAAGATATCTGATGAACATGAAGAGGAAACAGGTGGATATGAAAAAGATATGGAATCCATGTCTAAGAAAGAATTAAAAGAAGTGATCGAGCGGTTAAGTAAGAAGATGAATCAGGCAGCAGCAGAATTAAACTTCGAATTGGCTGCACAGCTTAGAGATGAATTAAAAGAATTCAAGATCGCATATCAGGAATATGACGATTAAAAGAAGAAATACTAAAACTGATGATAGATTAGAATTAGGAGCTTATCAATGAAGAAAGAGATGATCCGCATCAAAGGTGCGAGAGAAAATAACTTAAAGAATATAGATCTGGAAGTGCCGAGAAACCAGTTTGTTGTATTTACAGGCTGAGTGGTTCTGGAAAATCTTCTCTGGCATTTGATACGATTTATGCAGAAGGACAGAGAAGATACATGGAATCTTTATCTTCTTATGCAAGACAGTTCTTGGGACAGATGGAGAAACCGGATGTAGACAGCATTGAGGGATTATCTCCTGCGATTTCTATTGATCAGAAGTCAACAAACAGAAACCCAAGATCTACAGTAGGAACTGTGACAGAGATTTATGATTATTTTCGATTACTGTACGCAAGAGTCGGAATCCCACATTGTCCAAAGTGTGGAAAACCGATCAGTAAGCAGACCGTAGATCAGATGGTAGACCGTCTGATGCAGTTAGAAGAACGTACAAGGATTCAGCTTCTGGCACCGATCGTTCGTGGAAGAAAAGGAGAACATGCAAAGGTTTTCCAGAATGCGAAGAAAAGTGGATATGTTCGTGTCAGAGTCGATGGCAATGTTTATGATCTGTCAGAGGACATTCCAATGGAGAAGAATAAGAAACATAACATTGAGATCGTGGTGGATCGTTTAGTGGTCAAACCTGGGATTGAAAAACGATTAACAGATTCTATCGAGACAACCTTAAATCTAGCCGATGGATTGATGATGGTTGATGTGATCGGTGGAGAAACCTTGAATTTCAGCCAGAGTTTTTCCTGCCCTGACTGTGGTATCAGTATTGATGAAGTAGAACCAAGAAGTTTTTCCTTCAATAATCCATTTGGAGCTTGTCCGGTATGCCATGGACTTGGATATAAGATGGAATTTGATGTGGATTTAATGATCCCTGACCAAAAGTTAAGTATTGCAGAAGGGGCGATCCAGGTCTTTGGATGGCAATCATCAACGGATACGAAGAGTTATACAAGAGCAATCTTAGATGCGCTCGCAAGGGAATATCATTTTGATCTGGAAACACCATTTAAAGATTATCCACAGGAAGTCAAAGATGTTTTATTGTATGGAACTGGTGGCAGAGAAGTCAAAGTCTATTATAAAGGGCAGAGAGGCGAAGGTGTCTATGATGTGGCATTTGAAGGGATCATCAAGAATGTTGGAAGAAGATATCGTGAGGCATCTCAGAATATGAAAGCAGAATACGAGACATTTATGACGATCACACCTTGCGATGAATGTCATGGACAGCGATTAAAGCAGGAATCACTGGCGGTAACGGTTGCAGATAAGAATATTGCCGAGATGTGTGATATGTCAGTCGGGGAAATGGTTTCATTTTTAGAAACGATGGAATTGAGTGAACGCCAGAAACTGATCGGAGAACAGGTTTTAAAAGAGATTAAGGCAAGAATCGGATTCTTAAATGATGTAGGACTAGATTATCTGACGTTATCAAGGGCTACTGGAACATTATCTGGTGGAGAAGCGCAGCGAATCCGTCTGGCAACACAGATCGGTTCTGGATTAGTTGGAGTAGCTTATATCTTAGATGAGCCAAGTATCGGACTTCACCAGAGAGATAATGACAAACTGATTCGTACACTTAAGAATCTAAGGGATTTAGGAAATACACTGATCGTTGTAGAGCATGATGAAGATACGATGCTGGCAGCAGATTATATTGTAGATATCGGACCGAAAGCAGGAGAATATGGTGGAGAAGTTGTTGCAACGGGAACTGCAAAACAGATCATGAAGAATAAGAAATCCATCACAGGAGCTTATTTAAGCGGAAAGATCAAGATTCCAGTACCACAAGTCAGAAGAAAACCATCAGGATTCCTAAAAGTAGTCGGGGCACAGGAGAATAATTTAAAGAATATTGATGTAGAAATCCCACTTGGAATTTTCACTTGTGTAACAGGAGTTTCTGGATCAGGAAAGAGTTCTTTAGTCAATCAGATTTTATACAAACGTCTGGCAAAAGAACTAAACAGAGCTAAGACGAAACCAGGACTACACAAAGACATCGAAGGATTTGACCAATTAGATAAGATCATAGCGATCGACCAGTCACCGATCGGAAGAACACCAAGATCCAATCCTGCAACTTACACAGGAGTCTTTGATCAGATCAGAGATCTGTTTGCGATGACAAAAGATGCAAAAGCAAAAGGATACAATAAAGGAAGATTCAGTTTCAACAAGAAAGGCGGGCGATGCGAAGCCTGTGCAGGAGATGGGATCATCAAGATTGAGATGCACTTTTTTACCAGATGTGTATGTCCCTTGTGAAGTATGTCATGGAAAACGATACAATAGAGAAACACTTGAAGTTAAATACAAGGGAAAGAGTATTTATGATGTTCTGAATATGACGGTTGAAGAAGCCTGTGATTTCTTCTCTAACATTCCATCAATTAGCCGTAAGATGGAAACATTAAGAGATGTTGGATTAGGATACATTCGATTAGGACAGCCATCCACAGAATTATCAGGGGGAGAAGCACAGAGAATCAAACTGGCAGCAGAATTAAGCAAACGAAGTACAGGAAAGACCATCTATATCCTGGATGAGCCAACGACAGGACTTCATTTTGCAGATGTTCACAAACTGGTGGATATCCTTGCAAGACTGACAGAAGGTGGTAATACTGTGATCGTGATCGAGCATAATCTGGAAGTGATCAAGACTGCGGATTATATTATCGATATGGGACCAGAAGGTGGATCAGGCGGTGGAACAGTTGTTGCAACAGGGACACCAGAAGAGATCTGTGAGGTTGAGGAATCTTATACTGGGCAGTATTTGAAAGGGATACTTAATCGATAAAAAATGATATCATGAGAGTAACAAACCGGAATTTGTGGAGGAGGAATTCTGTAATGAAATTTTTTGAAAATACCCGTAAGCCACAAGGCTTCGGCGGAAAATTGATGACGAAGATGATGAACAGCGGTCACGCCAAATTATCGCAATGGGGATTCTCAAATATCTCCGCGAAGTCTGATGCTGAAGTTCTGGACGTCGGCTGTGGCGGCGGAGCAAATATTGCGGTTTGGTTGATAGATGTAGAAATGGCCACGTGACAGGAATGGATTATTCTGAGGTTAGTGTGGCAGAATCTCAAAAATTGAACGCCCTCGCCATTAAACAAGGGAAATGTAATGTAGTTCAAGGAGATGTATC
>ENA-OQAN01000603-OQAN01000603.1-human-gut-metagenome-genome-assembly--contig:-NODE-603-length-18449-cov-2.594531_pt1 | contig 18449 bp, 26 predicted proteins | sample MGYA00242735_ERZ504527 | MGnify/ENA primary metagenome ERZ504527 (study PRJEB26092, sample SAMD00036230) | human gut metagenome | host: Homo sapiens | study: EMG produced TPA metagenomics assembly of... | reverse complement strand
CCACGCCCACTCCCCGCCCCGCAAGCGACCCGTCCGAGACGGCGGCATTTCTCGCAGCAGCGACGCAGGGCAAATCGGCCGACAGCACCGTTATGTACAGCGCCCAGCAGTTGCCTGTTCCTGCGGCACGCAAGCCTCCGGTCGCAAGGCTCGATGAGCGTTGCCCATCAGGTTGCCTACGATTCCTGGGCCGCAGCCGATCTGGATGAGACCTCTACCGGCATGCCGGCGCTCGACGTTCCAGTTAACCCGCTTTTTGCCGCCAACACGAGCGCCGCGGGCTATGAGGGCGGTGCGGCATATTCCGATTATTCCGATGGCTATGCTGACGCCGGTCGCATCGAGACCGAGGATTATGGCACCACATCGAGCGATTATCTCAACGATCCGTACGCCGCCACGCCTGCACCGGAATATGACCCGGAGGCCGCGTCCGCACCGGCGTATACCAAAAGCACGGGCGAAGAGCGCTTCGCCGATTATTACGCCGAGGAAAAGTCGCTGCGTTTTTCAGAATTTCCGCAGGCAGTCAAGGTTGCCTTTATCGCCATTGTCATTGCCCTGCTCGGTGTCATTGCGTTTGAGGGATTCCGGCTGTTCTCCGGCCCCACCCAAGCGGAGTCGGAGACCCAGCAAAAAGAGGACGATAACGAGTACCTGGACATCAACACCCTCAAGGGCGACCCCAACGACGGAGACGACGAGTAGCGAGGGTTAAGGGAGGGCCGGAAGAGCCGGCGGCATGTTACGGCTCCAAAAGCCCTGCCATAAAGATGGGCAGATACAGCACGTCACCATCGCGGTGAAGATTACATTCCGCAAGTACCAGGCGCGATCGATTCCGTAACCCTTCGTCGCGAGCGCGTTGTCGAGCGCCGCATGGGACTTAAAGCTCTTGCCCGACTTGACCTCGATGGCAAGGACCTCCCCATCGAGCGTCTCCTCCACAAAATCGAGCTCGCCGACTTTTTTAGACGTAAAGTAGCGCAATCTGAATCCGTGGGCTTTGAGCTCTTGGGCAACGAAGCCTCAAACGCCGCCCCCATGTTCATGCCAAAGGCGTCTTCCGCCTCCCCATCAAAAACGCCTTGGGCGACCCTTTTGGAATACGACGACATGAGCATTCCGGTGTCCAAGTAAAACAGCTTAAATAGATTTCGCTGCTCCCCCAATAAAAGGGGTGCCACGGGCGCCGTTACGTTATACACGGGAAGCGCGACACCCGCCTCCGACAACCAGAGAAAATGATCTGTCACCTGCGAAAAACGTTTGACACCGTTAATCGACGACAGCTTGAATCGCTTGTTTTTGGAGCCGGCCTCGCTGGGAATCAAATCATAGATATCGCGAATAACCAAGCGTAGCTCGGGCGGAGCGTACTTTGCGATGTCATCGCGATACAGGGCGTGAAGATCGCGATGGATGTTTCGAACCTCTCGACATTGCGCGTCGCCAAGAAGGAATTGACCGCGTCGGGCATGCCTCCCACCACCACATACTGATGGAACAGATCGAACAAGCGGTCATACAGGTAGCCGGGGAGCTCCCCCTCATCCTTTAGACGGTCTCTGAGCATGTCAAACACGCTGGCACCAACGCCATTTGCCCAGCAAAACTCCTCAAAGTCGAGCGGGCACATCTGGACCTGCTCGACATACCCCACCGGCAGGGAATCGATGCCCTCGAGCTCAACGCCAAGGAGCGATCCGGTAAGGATGTATCGAAAGTCGCCGCGCTGGACCAGATATTTGATAAACGTCACCACGTTGGGGCATCGCTGCACCTCGTCGATAACCACAACGGTCTTGTTCGCAACCATCGGCTGCGTTGCAGCAATAGACATGCGCATAAGCAGGTCATCCGCGCTTTTTGCCGCCAAAAACGAATCGCGCACGGACGCGTCGGCGATAAGGTCGAACGTCACGACATTTTCGAACGATTCGCTTGCAAAGACGTTGACCAAATATGACTTTCCCACCTGTCGGGCGCCCTTGACCAAAAGAGCCTTGTTAGGCGACGAGGCAAGCCAAGATTCAAACTGTGCTTTCGCTTTTCTCTGCAGCATAAGCGTACCCCTTATTACGTGCTGTTTTAGCACTAGGATACACTTTTCCGTGGTTGCTAGGTGCTCATTTCGACACTTTTTCGAGGTTTTAAAGTGTGTATCACGACACTTTTCCGTACTTTTACACGGGATATTTCGACATTTTTTCGAATTTAAGCCTAACAGCAGCCGGCGAAATCAAGCGCCGCCCGCGCGTCATTTCGCAAGCGCGCTTGATTTGTGTCCGCGCGCGCTGATAGACTCCACCGTGCCTGCAAGGAGCGGGCACGTTTTATCCAGAGTCGGGGTAGAGAGTTGGCTCCACGACCCCGACGCCAACCGGCCAAGAGGCACGGTGGCCCTGCCAACATCGATGAAAGGAGTCCGTATGGACAATTTCTCCGTGCGCAGTGAGCGCAACTTCCACAACCTGGCAGCCAAGCCAAAACGAATACATCTTCTGGACAAGCCGAGCGGCTACGCCTCGTCCATGGTCAAGAGCAGCCTCTCCCACCAGATGCGCTTTACGGTACAGAAGCTCGAGGAGGAGCTCTGCGTTGCTGGCAATCCGCATGTGTTGCAGATTAAGCTTCTTGGAGATGACTCGCGTGAGCCGTCCAGCTGGAAGCTCTTCGCCGACGGCGCGTGCGTTGCGGACGGATCCGGCGCCTTTGTTATGGATGCTATCGACCAGGGCATGATACAAGCCTGTAAGACATGGGGAGATCACGACGCATTTGCCGACATCGCAGAGGCAATCGTTCTAAGCAAAGCTGCATTTGATATCAAGGAGCGCGCTTATCAGATGCTTTCATATATCGCATGGACAGTTGGTCGGTTCCACGCCCAGCACCTGATCGAGGGCATGGTCGCCGCCGGGGTAGACCCGATGCTGGAAGATCTTCTCAGCGCTCCCGCGTAGATTAATCGAGCGCTCTATCGACAAAGATGCATCTACCATAACGGCATGGGGCGTGCTCGCCTTGTACCGACCCCAACCAATCCCGTCGGCGCGACTGCAGTCTCAAACAACCACCGGCACCATCCATCCGCACACGAGAGGCGATGGGCACAGGCGAACCCCTCAACCTCGCTATTCGTAAACTTCATCAGTGTTTCCACATCCCCATCAAAAGAATCCGAAAGACATCCCCCGTTAATAAAACGCTTCTGAACATCTCACTCTGCAGGCAAAGCCGCACCGGAGTGATGCGGAGGTCTGCGCGGGGTTTCACGGGTTCCCTTGACGCGGCCCAGCGGAAGTGCCACCCGGCATCCCTTCCATAACGCACGGGTAAACAAAGGGAAATAGCGCCACCCACCGTGCAAGGAAGGACGCCACCATGGATCTCACGAAAACGGCTAGAGAAATTACCCGTCTCATGCTCCCCTACCTGACCACGCAGCAGAACCGCCAGCTCAAAAAGGTTTTATCGCACTGCCTTTTCGATGAAAGCCAATTAGCTGAAGACTGCGGCGACGGTGAAAGCGAATCATTCCTGGATCTTTTTCTGTCTGCAAAACGCCTCGAAGGCTGCTCGGATAGGACCATCTCCTACTACGAAACCACCATCAATAAAATGCTTGAATCATTCGATACACCAGCTTGCGACCTGGGAACCGAAGAGATTAGGTCCTATCTTTCCGACTATCAGCAAAAAGCCGGCGTCAGTCGCGTCACCGTCGACAATGTCCGAAGAATCATCTCAAGCTTCTACTCATGGCTCGAAGACGAGGACCATATCATTAAGAGCCCGGTTAGACGCATTAAAAGAGTCAAGGCTCCGCAACCCATAAAGGAAACGTATAGCGATGAAGTCGTTGAGATTCTTTGCGATAACTGCGGGTCGCCCCGAAACCTTGCCCTGATCGACCTGTTGCGCTCCACGGGCATGCGTGTGGGCGAACTTGTCTCGTTGGACAGGAGCTCCATCGACACCATCAATCGTGAGTGCATCGTACACGGCAAGGGAAATAAGGACCGCATCGTATATTTTGACGCAAAGACTAAAGTCCATATTGAGAATTACCTGTCAACCCGAATGGACAGCTCGGAAGCACTCTTCGTATCGAGCAAGGCGCCACACGAGAGGCTACAAATTGGCGGCGTCGAGGCGCTGCTTAGAAAACTGGGGCGCGAGCTTGATTTAGGAAGGGTCCACCCTCATAAGTTCAGAAGAACGCTTGCTACAAAGGCAATCGACAAAGGAATGCCCATCGAACAAGTCCAGGTGCTCCTTGGCCATAAAAAAATAGACACCACATTAAGGTACGCGATGGTCGACCAGCGCAACGTCAAAGCATCCCACCGCAGGTACCTAACTTAAATTTCGATTTGTCGACCTGGGCGACGAAGTCAGCGAACTCCTGCTGGAGGGAAAACGGGGGAACCGGGACCTTCATTTCCTTGAAACTCTTCAAAGTTACGGTTCGTTGGGCGGCGCCTTTTGCGCACCGATCCATATATCTTTGTGCGTCCTCAGAAAGTAAGGCAGCGTGTAGATAATTGCTGTCGATCAAATCATGCCGAGGCTTTAGGTATGCGATATGGCGCTGAAAACAAAATGGCCTATCGTCTTCGACAATCGCAGGATGGCCAAACGAGCCCACGGCAGAAACAAGGACATCACCGACCTCAATCGGAGTTCGACGGATAAGCTGCTCATAGTCTTCTACGGAAATGAACTTATTCGTATCGTAGTTAACAGTATCTGAGGTGATATTGCTGACAAAAAGAAACGGGATTCCCCTGTCAACGAACTTCGGGGGCTGGTGCGTTCCATCAGTAATAATTGAACACACATCCTTGAGAGGCTTCAAGTCCGTGCTATTCAGACGTCCGAACATCTCGACAAATTGTGATTTGACGACGTCGTCGCAGGTCGTGAGCAGCTTACGATAATGCCCCTTGAGGCTCTCGGCTTCCGAGAGGATGCCGGCAAGCTCGCGTTGTTTTCCCGGCGAGGGCAAGTCAAATTCCAAGGTCCGGAGATCTTTCCAGTTTGCCGTCGGCGAAAGAGAGCCGACGGAGACCCGTATTGCCTCGTCAAGGAACATGTCGGAGCTGATGAAAAACGGAAGAACATCGGATCGACGACATCGGCCTTCGGGCGCAGCACCATCCCGTGAGCGAGAAGATGCCATCGAAGGGTGCTATGCCGACCTTCTTCTGATAGGCCCTTCGGCGGCCGAACAGGACATCGCCTTTCTTCATGAGCAGTTTGTCGCCCTTGGGAGTAACCTCGGCGCCCCAGCGGGTCACCTCAAGAGTGCCCGGATCAAGGTGCTCCAGTCCAACGTACCGGTTGCGATCGCTTTCCTCGGGTTTTTTCTTGGCGGTGCTGTTCTCGGCTATCTGGTCGAATCTATACCTTGTCATGCCGCGCACCCCCAGCAGCTAAATTGTGATTTACAGGCGCAGGATGTCTGAATGGTCGGCGATGCTCAGCTCATTTACCTCGGCAAATATGACGGTATAATCACAAGAGCTGTAATTTGTATTTTTAAGCTCATAGGTACCTGAATGACTGAAGAACCGATAAGTAAATCCGAGCTGGGAAACCACTTACTCGGAGCCTGCGATATCCTGCGTGGCCCCATCAACCAGGACGAGTACAAGAGCTACATCACGCCGTTGCTCTTCTTCAAGCGCATCTCAGACGTCTACGACGAGGAGGCCGCCGAGGCTCTAGAGATGTCGGGCGGAGACGAAGACTACGCCGCCCTGCCTGAAAACCACAGCTTCGCGGTGCCGGACGGCTGCCATTGGCAGGATGTGCGCAACACCGGCGCGAACGTCGGCAAAGCAATCGTTGACGCCATGGTGGGTATCGAGCGCGCTAACCCCGATACCCTCAGCGGCCTCTTCAGCAGCTTCGACGACGCGAGCTGGACGGACAAGGGCAAGCTCTCCGACGAACGCCTGAAAGACTCATCGAGCATTTCTCTGCAAAGAAGTTCGGCAACAGTAGCTATAACGCCGACATGATGGGCGACGCCTACGAGTACCTGATCAAGAAGTTCGCCGACATGCAGAAGAAGAACGCCGGCGAGTTCTACACCCCGAGGGAGATCGTGAAGATGATGGTCTCCCTGCTCGAGCCAAAGCCCGGAGAGACCGTCTATGACCCCGCATGCGGCACGGGCGGCATGCTCATCGAGCAGTACGTCAGATGGACAACTCGAGGCTCGCCTACGGCAAGCTCTACGGCCAGGAGAAGAACCTAAGCACGTCTGCCATAGCACGCATGAACCTCTACCTCCACGGTGCGAAGGACTTTCGCATCACCCAGGGGGACACCCTGCGCGACCCCGCCTTCCTTGCCGGGAATGCCCTCAGGACATTCGACTGCGTCCTCGCCAATCCGCCCTTCTCCCTTAAGAACTGGGGATCCGCAGAGTTCTCCTCGGACCCGTGGGGCCGCAACATCTGGGGCGTCCCCACGGACAAGTCGGCGGACTTCGCATGGGTGCAGCATATGGTCTGCTCCATGGACGAGAAGAGCGGTCGCTGCGCTGTAGTGCTGCCCCAGGGCGCACTGTTCCACGGCGGCAAGGAGGGCACCATCCGCAAGGAGTTGCTCAAGTCGGACAAGGTCGAGGCAGTGATCTCGCTCGCGAGCGGCGTCTTCTACAGCACCGGTGTCTCCGCCTGTGTGCTGTTTCTCAGAAACGAAAAACCCGCCGAGCACCAAGGGCGTGTCTGCATCATCGACGGCAGCAAGATCTTCACTGCTCAGCGCGCGCAGAACGTGATCTCGGAAGAGAATGCGCAGGAGATGCTCTCCCTCTATCGCTCCTACGAGCCCGTCGTCGAAAAATGCGCCATAGCAACGCTCGCTGACATCGAACGCGAGGGATACGTGCTCTCGGCGAACAACTACGTCGAAAGAAAACGCGAGAAGGTCGAGCCGCCGACGGAGACAAGAAAACGCTTCTACGACCTCCTCCAGCAAACGAAGGAATCCGAGGAGAGGCTCCTCGATCTGCTAACGAAGGGAGGCTATGTCGATGGAGAGTAGAATCCCCCAGGAAGAGCTAAACAACCATCTATGGAACGCGGCCGTTCTGCTACGCACCTACATCGATGCCGGGTCGTACAAGCAGTACATCTTCCCGCTGCTGTTCTTCAAGCGTCTCTCCGACGTCTACGACGAGGAGACCGCCGAAGCGTTGGAAGCCTCCGGCGGAGATGCGGAGTTTCGCAGCCCTTCCCGAGAACCACAGCTTCGCAATCCCGGACGGCGCCCACTGGTGCGATATCCGTGAGGCAACGGAAAACGTCGGTAAGGCGATCGTAGGCGCCTTCCGCGTCATCGAGACGGCCAACGGCTCCAAGCTGCGTGGCATCTTCGGCGACGCCGCCTGGACTAACAAGAAACGACTTCCCGACCGCCTGCTCAAGGACCTCATCGAGCACTTCAGCGCTATAACGCTCTCCATCGCCAATTGTCCCGAGGACGAACTCGGTCAGGGCTACGAGTACCTCATCAAGAAGTTCGCAGACGACTCAGGCACACGGCACAGGAGTTCTACACCAACCGCACGGTCGTCCATCTGATGACCGAGATCCTCCAACCCAAACCGGGCGAGTCCATCTACGACCCCACCTGCGGCAGCGCCGGCATGCTCATCTCCTCCATCGCCCACCTCAAACAGCACGGAGAGGAATGGCGCAACGTTCACGCCTACGGACAGGAGATCAACCAGCTATCCTCCGCCATCGGACGCATGAACTATTCCTGCACGGCGTCGAGGACTTCGAGATTGCAAACGACGACACGCTGCGGCACCCAGCCTTCCTCGAGGCGGGAAGCTACGCACCTTCGATATGGTGCTCGCTAATCCTCCCTATTCGATCAAGCAATGGGACCGCGAGGCGTTCGCGTCGGACCCCTACGGCCGCAACTTCCTCGGCACCCCGCCGCAGGGCGGCCGACTATGCTTCATACAGCATATCCTCAAGAGCATGGACCCGAGGAGTGGAAGGTGCGCATCCTTCTTCCCCATGGCGTACTCTTCCGCAACGAGAATCGGAGATGCGCGAAAGGCTCGTGAGAAGCGATCTCGTTGAGGCGGTCATCGGACTCGGCGCAAACCTCTTCTTCAACTCGCCCATGGAGGCCTGCATCCTCATCTGCCGCAGCGAGAAAGCGCCGAATCGAAGCAAGAAAATACTGTTCGTAGACGCCTCTGCCGAGGTAACCCGCAAGAACGCGCAAAGCTACCTTGAGCCTCAACACATCAAGAGAATCGTCGATGCCTACCGATCTGACGAGGACATCGAAGGTTTCTCATCCCACGCATCGTTTAGTGAGCTCGAGGACAACGCTTTCTCGCTCTCCATCCCTCTGTACGTGAAGCCCGCCAATGATGAAAATGCTGACGATAGAAGCATCGAGGAGACGGTAGAAAGCTGGAGAGCCGCCTCCACAGAGGCCGCGTCCCTGCTCGATAATATTGCTGCGAAATTGCATGAAAACGATGGTGAGTAACATGACCACGTTTGCCTGGGCGATGTGGCCCGCGAAATAAAACAGAAGGTCCTGCGGGGCAAGAGCTGCCGACGGTCGGCCTTGAGCATCTAGACCCCGGCGAGGTCGAACTCGCCCACTGGGACGAAGGTGTCAGGACCACCTTCACTAAGGCTTTCTCAAAGGGGCAGGTGCTATTCGGGCGTCGTAGGGCCTACCTACGTAAAGCAGCCGTCGCCCCATTCGACGGAATCTGCTCCGGAGACATCACCGTCATCGCCCCCAAGGACAACCTCTCTCCGAGACTGCTCCCGTTCATCATCCAGAATGACGCCCTATTCGAGCACGCCGTCACCAATTCGGCAGGCTCCCTCTCGCCAAGAGTCAAGTGGCAGAGCCTTTCGCAATTTGAGTTCGAGCTCCCCAACATCGCTAAGCAAGAAGAACTTGCCGACATACTCTGGACCGCACAAGAAACGCGGTCTCACTACAGGCAGCTGCTTACAGCCTGCGATGACGTCGTCAAATCACAATTTGTCGAAATTTTTTCCAAGAAAGAGTTTCCGCTGATTCCCCTCTCGCAAGCATGCACGAAAATTACTGATGGCACCCATAAAACGCCCCAATATCAAGAAGCTGGAATTGCATTCATTTCTGCGAAGAATGTCACATCAGATGGCAAGCTAGATTTCAGCGACATCAAGCATATAAGCACGGATGAATATGAGTCCATTCAAAACCGTTGTGAAACCCAAATCGGCGATGTGCTTCTTACAAAAAGTGGATCACTTGGTATGCCGGCTATTGTCGATGTCGATTTTCCAATCGGTCTATTCGAAAGTCTCGCTGTCCTCAAATACCGTCGCGACATTCTTGATGGAGTATTCCTACGAGAACAACTAAAAAGCGCAAGAGTGCAGGACCAATTTACAGGCGGCGTTAAGGGGATTGCTGTAAAACACCTCCATCTAAACGTAATTGGAAGGACGAACATTATAGTTCCCCCGCTCGAACTCCAGGAGGAGTTCACCGACTTCGTGCTTCAGGTCGACAAATCGAAATTTGCCGTACAAAAGGCCCTCGATGAGCTAAACGCCACGACGAAGAAAATCTTGAACCAGGAGTTAGGACTCGGAGATGTTTAACGAGGACAACACCATCGAGCAAATGAGCGTCGAGGCGCTTGCCAGCCTTGGCTGGAGATACGTTGCTGCCGAAGACCTCCCGCGCCGCCATGCCGACGTCATGGTCGAGCCCATGGTCAAGGACGCCCTCATCAGGCTTAACCCGGAGATCGCAGAAGACCCCGATCGCGCCGACGAGATCATCTACCGACTCAGGCCTCATTCAGTCCACAAGTCCGCAGAACCTGGTCTCCACCAACGAGCGGTTCAAAAAGCTCGTCATCGAGGAGAACTCATTCCCCTACGGCAAAGACGGCCGCATGGTCCCCATCCGCTTCTTTGGCACGGCGGCGGACGGCGATCTTGACAAAAACGAGTACATCGTCACCAACCAGTGGGTCTACCCCCAGGAGCAGGGCGGCAAGCGCCTCGACCTCGTCCTTCTTGTCAATGGATTTCCGCTCGTCATCGGCGAGTTCAAGACGCCGGTGCGCGATTCGATAACCTGGCTCGACGGCGCTGGCGACATCGCTAAATATGAGAAGAGCATCCCGCAGATGTTCGTCTGTAGCGCCATCAACTTCGCCAGCGAAGGAAAATGCTATCGCTACGGGTCGGTGAACATGCTCCCGAGATGTGGGGACCCTGGCATGAGGGCGACAAGAAGAGCGAGGGCACACTTGCCGACGTCAAGAGAAGCATGGCGTCCATGCTAACCCCCACGAACGTCATGGACATCTTCCAGTTCTTCACGCTCTTCGCCACCGACAAGAAGCATCGACGCATCAAGCTGATCTGTCGTTACCAACAGTTCGAGGGCGCGAACCTCATCGTGGACCGCGTCCGCGCAGGATACCCGAAGCGTGGCCTCATTTGGCATTTCCAGGCTCAGGAAAGTCACTGCTCATGGTATTCGCTGCCCAGAAGCTGCGCATGGTCCCCGAACTCAAGAACCCGACCGTCGTCATCGTGGATGACCGAATCGACCTCGAGACCCAGATCACGGGGACCTTCAACGCATCCGACATCCCCAACCTCGCAAGCGCCGGCAGCAAGGAGGAGCTTGAGTCCTTCTTCAAGCAGGACATGAGAAAGATCCTCATCACCACCATCTTCAAATTCAGCGAGGTTGCGGGGACGCTCAACGAGCGCGAGAACATCATCCTCATGGTCGACGAGGCGCACCGCACCCAAGAGGCGACCTCGGCGAGAAGATGCGACTCGCCTTGCCAAACGCCTTCTTCTTCGGCTTGACCGGCACGCCCATCAACCGAACCGACAAGAACACGTTCCACACCTTCGGTGCCAAAGAGGACAAGTCCGGCTACATGAGCCGCTATTCCTTCGCCGACTCCATCCGCGACCACGCCACATTGCCGCTCCATTTTGAAACCGTTCCCGTCGAGCTCCACGTCAACCAAGAGGTCGTGAACGCCGCCTTTGACGAAATGACCCGAGACCTCAGCAAAGAGGACAAGGCGGAACTCACCAGGCGCGTCAAGATCGAGTCCGTCATGAAGGCCCCCGACCGCATCCACAAGGTATGCGAGCACATCGCCAGGCACTTCAAGTCAAAGGTTGAGCCCGACGGCTTCAAGGCGCAGGTAGTCTGCTACGACCGAGAGTGCTGCCTGCTGTATAAGGAGGAGCTCGACAAGCTCTTGGGCACTGACGCAGTCACCATCGTCATGGACACGAACAACGACAAGGAAGACCGCTACAAGGCATACCGTCGAGATCGCGATGCCGAGGAAAAGCTCCTTGACCGTTTCCGCGACCCGGACGATCCGCTCAAGATTCTCATCGTCACTGCAAAGCTGCTCACGGGGTTCGATGCGCCCATCCTGCAAACTCAGTACCTTGACAAGCCCTTGCGCGACCACACGCTGTTGCAGGCAATCTGTCGAACCAACCGCGTCTACAACGACAAGAAGACATTCGGTCTCATTGTCGACTATATCGGCCTCTTCGACAACGTCGCCAAGTCTCTGCACTTCGACGAGGCCGAGGTGCAGAAGGTTATAACCAACATCGACGAGGTAAAGGCCGAGCTACCCGGCTTATGCATTGCTGTCTTGAGTACTTCTCAACGGTCAGAGACCGCCGCAGCGCGGATTGGGAGTCACTTCTCGAAGCTCAACAATGCCTGCCAACGACAAAGGTGAAAGACCAGTTTGGGGCCGACTTCTCGGTCTTGAACAGAGCGTGGGAAGCCCTTTCGCCCGACCCATGTCTCAATCCCTACAAGCCCGATTTCATCTGGCTCTCGCAGGTCTACGATTCCGTGAGACCGGTAGACAATCGCGGGAAGCTCATCTGGGCAGCGCTCGGGCCCAAGACAATCGAGCTCGTGCACGAGAACATCACCGTCGAGAGAGTCCGAGACGATGACGACATCCTTGAACTCGACGAGGACATGATCGAGCACTTCATCAACGACAAGAGCAATACCGAGAAGATCACGCGTAAGCTGGAGATAGATCTCGTCGCCCGAATCCGCAGGCACGATAAGAATGGCAAGTTCCAGAAGCTCGGCGAGCGCCTGGAGGACCTGAGGGAACGTCACGAGCAAGGTCTCATCAACAGCGTCGAGTTCCTCAAGATGCTCATCGACTCGCCAGAGAGGCTCGAGCGGCCGAAAAGGAAGTCGTGCCCGAAGAAGAGGAGGACAAGGGCAAGGCGGCCCTCACAGAACTCTTCAATGGTGTAAAGAATGGGGACACGCCAATCATCGTCGAAAACATCGTCGGCGACATCGACGAAATCGTTAAGATCACCCGATTCGACGGTTGGCAGGCAACCACAGCAGGCGTCAAAGAAGTCAAGAAGCAGCTACGCGCCATTCTTTGGATGCGCTACAAGCTCAAAGACCAGGCTCTTTTTGATAAGGCGTATTCGTATATTGAACTCTACTATTAGGCAACAGAAGACAGGTCTCTAGGGACGCTCCGCATCAACCATTTCATCGGATGCGGAGCGTCCCAATTTGAACGAGCGACGTCTTGCGACGGGTGAACACTGCAACCCCAATGGCCCGCTAACCCTTTCATAATCTGGTGGTTAAGTCTTCACTAGAAGCCATCCACACTTTGTAGTTAATTGATTCCTTCTTCGCAGGCGAAAACGACAATGATGTCCGCCCCCTACCTTCCCTCCGCCTTCAGCTTTAGCAGCAGGTCGCCCAGCTCGGGGCACCTGCTGGAAAGGCGCGTCTGGGCTCGCTCGCCCATCCCCCACCGCTGGCGGATCTCCTGGGCGTGCGGGCTCACACGGTAGTCCCCGTCCATCATCTGCTTGAGCAGCTTGGCGGTTACGCGCGCATCGGCAAGGGCGCTGTGGGCGTGGCCCGTCGACTCGTCAAAATCGATGCCAAACCACGCTGCCGCGTCACTCAAAGAGACGCGCCCGTGGCTGCCCACGTCCATGATCGAGGTGTAAAACGCCTGCAGGTCGGCCCAGTCCGCAGGAAATGCGGAAAGATCGATGTGCTTTGCCTGGCACTCGGTCAAAAGCTGTCGACGGTCCGCCCCGCTCCAACAGACCACCTGGCGGAGTAGCGACCGATCCAATCGCTGAGCCTTTTGATCACCATGTAGAGCGGATCGGCCATCGCAGTGTCCACGGCCGATATCCCCGTAAGCTCGCGAACGGGGAACGCAACGCCTTCGGCATATTCCGTCTGCACAAACTGCGAGAACTCGCCCATCACGTTGCCGCGGTTATCGAGCTTAACCGCGCCGACCTCGATAATCTCGTTGCGCAACCCGCGGCGCTGGCGCTGCCTTGACACCGGCGCAAACTCGAAGTCGAGCACAATCTGACGCGCAAAGTTCGTCGTATCGATAGCCGAGATACACGGCGTCTTTTTGTCTGGCACGGTGAGGGCCTTTCTCCGTCAACTGCCGCCTGTTTCACAGGCAGCTACATTGCCGTAAGGATAAGTGTCCGTGCGGACATGAAATCGCACAGTGCAGCTTTCCGACATCCTTGCGTAAGGCTGCGCTTTGAAATGGTCACGTCGTTGTTATTATCGAACATATATTCGTATTTATGGCTGCAGTTTGATAGACTGGTTATTGTTGACGGCAGTTCCATGTGCCGGGCAGCGCCTCCATGCGACGGGAGGTGATGCCCATGACCGATCTGACTGATTTCGTGAAGCTCCTGACCGCTTTGGTCTCGCTCCTCACGGCGCTTATCGGACTTACCGAGGCACTCAAGCAGCGTACGAAGCATAAAAAGAGGGGTCGACGCCGCTAAGGCGATGACCCTTAATCCAAGCAACGGCGCTGCCCAGCTCTTCACTACTTGGGCTGCCGTCGACCTTATTTACCCACGGGCGCCGGGTTTACCAAATGGATTTTCGGTAAAGGAAGCACGGCACGCCCGCAAAACCGCTACGCCCCAAGTGCCGCCATGGGGATCACCGCCACGCCGTCGTCGCGTGTGTAGGCAATGCTCCCCTTTCCAACCACGACCGCCAAAAACGCCGGCGCGGCATTCTGGGCGGCAGGATTGGAGAGCACTTTCCTCTCCAGCGCCTTGAGATTTCTCGCTCCATCGTCTGCTTTCGCATCACTCAGCTTGACCTCGATAGCTCCCCAGCGCCCGTCGTGCTCAACGATCAGATCGACCTCAAGGCCCTTCTCATCTCGGAAATAATGGACACTGTTGTCGACACCGCCGTAGGTGGAAAGGAACACGCGCACGTCGCGCAGAACGAGGTCCTCAAAGAGCATCCCCAGCGTTTGCATATCGCCAAGCAGCCGCTCAGGGGTAGCCCCCAGCAACGCCGCCGCAAATGACGGGTCGCAGAAGTAGCGCTTGGGGCGCACGCGAACGCGAGCCTTCGAGCGCATGGGCGGCTCCCATCGCACAGGTCCTCGGTCAGCTTGAGCCTGTTGAAGAGATCCAGGTGCGCAGCGATGGTCCTCTCGTCGGGGCCCGCCTCACCGTACGAGGCGTCCTTTATGAGCGTCTTGTACGTGACAGCCTGGCTCTCGTTCATGGCAAGAGCTCGCAAAAGGCCGTGTGCAAGCTCGGGCGATCATGCGATATACGAAATTACGCCATTCTCAATGCTGTTTTTACGCCGTTCTCAATGTAGTTTTTACGCCATTTTCATTGTAGGTTTTACGCTTGGCATCCTTAGCGCGACCCATTCCGAGCAATCACATCAGAGCGCGCTTGGTTATCTCCGCTCGCACATCTCGGCAAATGAAATCAGCTTGGTATCTCCCCTGCTCGCCGCAGCTTCCTGACATCCTTGCGTAAAGCCACGCTTCGAGAAGATCACGTAGCTTTTATGCTGACGCCTAAAGAGCTCGCTTCGGTACACGAGCTTTTCCAGAACATCCTCGCCTGCCGGTTCGTTACGCCATTTGCACTCCGCAAAGAGCGCCGCGCCCTCTCCGTCGTCGACAATCAAATCGATCTCTTCCTGCGTACGCGTCCGATTGTCCGTTCCCCACCAACGGCCAACTGTTGCCGGCACCACACCAAGTTCGCCCGCGCGTGCGAGTTCGTACACGTATTGTCTGCATATAAGCTCAAAAGACCGTACCCATGTAATCCGATACGTGCGGCTCAATGCGCCTATACGCCATCTCGGCATATCGTTTTGAATCAGCCCAATGTTCTGCGGCACAAACTTGTACCAGAACCTAAACATCTGGTCGCTCAGCAGATACACGGCTCGCTTATTGCTCGTCTCGTTTAGGGGCAGCTCGCGCTCGACAATCCCAAGCGACGCCAGCTTATCCACATAGCTCTTTACGTTGCTCGCAGGGATTCCCATAGAGCTCGCAATCCCTGAGATCTTCGAGCGCCCCTGGGCAATTGCTTGCACGATCGCATCATATTGCTCGGGATTGCGGCACTCTTGCAATAGCAGGTTACTCGGCTCCTCAAAGAGATAGCCCGTAGGAGTAAGAAAAAGACGTTTGATGTTGTCCTCGAGCGATACGGTAGGATCGACTTTCTCGATATATGCAGGAATGCCGCCCGTCATGCCATAGCAAACCGCAGCGTCTTCGCGACCCATGCTCTGCCACAAGCCGAGGGTCGTCGTAAAATCCAGCGGCATGATCTTAAACTGGGCCGTACGCTACCGTATAGCGGACTCTCGTAGCCCAGCACCTGCTCTTCCATGAACGAAAGCGACGACCCGCACAGGATAAGCATGAGCTTGGTCTCTTTGTACAAGTGATCGATCTTGTCTTGCAGCAACGAGCTGATCTCGGGATTCGATTGGGCGAGATAGGGATACTCGTCAATCACGACAATCAAACGTTCCGTGCGAGCCATGGTGGCCAACGCATCGAACGCCTCGTCAAAACTACGAAACGACACACCTGCAGCACCAACCGAACCCGCAAGTATCGCCTGGCTAAAGCCGTGCAGGTTTGCCACTGCATTGGTACGACGAGCTTGAAAGTAAATAGCCTTCTTGCCTTGGATAAACTCTGTGATAAGACGCGTTTTACCCACGCGACGGCGGCCGTAAATCACAGGCATTTCAAAGGAGCCCGTGCCATACAGTCGATTGAGCTCGGACATTTCCACTGTTCTTCCGATAAACATAGGGCCATCCTTCCTTTGCGTTATAGCTAGCTATATTATACCTTCCTATAATATAGCTAGCTATAACGCAATTCGACAAGCGGCGCACGCAAAAGGGGCGGTACACCCCCGCACGTGGACCGTTCCGGAAAATGTATCCCGTTCTGGAGCCAAAAACTGGGCCGTAGTTTCCGCCAAGCATGCCATCCGGAAAGCGTGTCCCGTTCTGAGCCTGAATTCTGGGATGCACTTTCCGCTGAAGCTTCTACCGGAAAGCGAATCCCATTCTGAGCGTCGAATCCGGGACGCAGTTTCCGGTTGAGGGCTGTTCCGGAAAGCTTGTCCCGTTCCGAGCGGCAATTCCGGGTCACGGTTTCCTCAGGTACAAGGCGACAGTCCGCCGCCCTTATCACATGCCTTCAAATATGCGATCCAGAAACACAAAACAGCAGATAGAATGCTCTTTTTCAAAAAGTACACGTCCAGAAACTTACCAAGACTTCATATCCAGCTACCGTTCACGGTCGCCGATTACCGCCCACCGATTCAAACAAGAAATATGTCGCCAAAAGCAGGCCATCTACCTGCATGGTTAGATTTTGGTCAGCTTTTGGTCAGCTGAGCGGCAAGTTCCAGCTGATACGTTTTTGCTACCCAAAAGGAGGCGGTAGCTCATGACCCATTGCAATGACCAACTCATCGACCAACTGCTCACTCAAGCCGAACAAGAGGGCCGCTGTCTGATTCCCCCGAGCGCGGCGATCCGAAAAGCGCTCCTTCGGCGCACCGGCGGCACGGTTGTCTCGCTCATGCCGGGGTTGTTTGCGCGAAAAACGCGCTGGGATGAACTCAACCGAGCGCAACGCCATTGCGAGATTATCCGCGCCCTTGCGATCATCCATCCCGATTGGACGTTCTGCTCGTTTTCGGCAGCTTGCCTGCTGGGGCTCGAGGTCTCGTGGCGGCACCTGAACGTCGTGCATGTTTGCAGCTCGACAAAGCCGTCGGCTCGTCCGGGCTCACATATTCAGCGGCACCAGATCGAGCCGGCCGGAGCAATACGCAGAGCCGGCATATCGGTAACGCCGCCCATCCAAACGGTCACAGATTGCCTGCTGCAAACTGGTTTTGCCGACGGCATGCCCATTGCCGATTCGGCGATCTTAAAGCTCGGCCTTGCACGGGAACAGCTGATGGAGGCCGTTGAGCAACGAGCGACTGCCCGCAATGGTCGCGCAATTCGCACCGCCCTCACGACACTTCGATATGCCGACGCCCGCGCCGAGAGCGGCGGGGAATCGGTCGCCCGAGCCGTCATGATCGAGACGGGCTTTGCGCCCGACTGGCTTCAATACGAGCTGACGGACCCCTTCGATTCGGCCAAGCCTATACGAACGGACTTTGCCTGGGAGCGCCAGGCGCGGGAGCTCACGCTGGGCGAGCTCGACGGCTCATCAAATATACCGACCAGACCATGCTGGCCGGACGCACCACCGCCGAGGCGCTCGTTGCCGAACGACAGCGAGAGGCGCACCTATCGCTCTACGGTCACCCTCTGCTGCGCTTTACCATGAACGAGGTCCGCTCGGCAGGAATGCTCGCCAAAAAGCTGCAGACGGCAGGCATCCAGCAGACCGCGCTGCCGACATGGCTCAACGATATTGAGCTGTAGGAGCTGCTGAGCTTATGCCCGCCTGCCCACCAAACTGGGACACACTTTCCGGTTGGCAGCACCCGCGAAAACCATGTCCCAAATTGAGCGCTCAAAACGGGATGTACTTTCCAGATGGCATGCCTAGCGGAAACCGTGTCCCGGAATCAAGGCCTAGAACGGGACAGACTTTCCGGTTGAAGCGCCCAGCGGAAACTGCATCCCGGAATAGACGCTCAAACTGGGACGCAGTTTCCGGTTTCCTGCTGTTCCGGAAAGCACGTCCCATTCTGGAGCCGAAATCTGGGACGCAGTTTCCGTATGCGGAGGCGCTCCAAACAAAAGGCCCCGGCTCGCGATAAAGTCGAGGCCAAAGGCGCAGCATATACAGTTGATGTTGAGCGCGAACAGCCCATCAGCAATGGTCGTCCGCACCCCACCCTACCCGCGGTTGCGAACGCGGCTGTACGGCGTATCCACCATGGGCAGATCCGGACGCAGCTTGCCGTCGAATGCGCGATAGGCGTTCTGTACGGCGGGCGCCGTGGGAATCGTTGCGATCTCACCGATGCCCTTGCCGCCGTATGCCACGGGCA